>Ga0136635_10000377_pt1 | contig 12054 bp, 10 predicted proteins | sample AntDrymeUQ852106_2_FD_105495 | JGI IMG/M metagenome (GOLD analysis project Ga0136635, IMG submission 105495) | Polar desert sand microbial communities from Dry Valleys, Antarctica - metaG UQ85 (21.06) | ecosystem: Environmental > Terrestrial > Soil > Desert | place: Antarctica: Dry Valley... | reverse complement strand
GCGCGCCTCGCCGGCGACCTGGCCACCTGGGTCGGTGAGCACCCCGGGCAGCAGCCGCGGACCGCCACCGACTTCGACACGGCCACCGAGGCGGAGTGCCCGGACGTGCGGGCCAGGACGGTCAAGGCCCTGGGTGTCGACAGCTTCGCCGAGGCGCTGGCCGGCGGCTGAGCCGCGGGTTCGGTCGCCTCAGGCGCCGGGCGGGCCGGCGGCGATGCGCTCGCGCACCTCGCGCATGCGGGCTTCGTCGCCGTGCGGTGACTCCCACCGGGTCTCGAGCCACCACGTCGCGCCTGCCTCGGCCCACGGGGCGAGCGCGGCAGCGGCGGCCACCGGGTCGTCGGCCGGGGTGTGGCCCTCGGCGATGACGTCCAGGTCGGCCCGTGCTCCGTGCTCGGCGAGCCAGGCCCGCATGTCGCGCACGTCTCCCGGGCCGCCGTCGCGGCCGTCGAGATGCCACTCGGGCAGCACCCCGTCACACCGCAGGACGCGCTGCATCGACCTCGGCCGGTTCCACGCGCCCGCCACCCAGACCGGGATCCGGTCCTGCACCGGCGTGACCGCGACGGTCAGCCACGGGTCGGTGCTCACGTAGTCGTAGTGCGTGCCGTGGTACGTCGACGCGCCGGACCACAGAGCACGCATCAGGTCGATGCCCTCGTCCAACCGCTCGGCCCGCTCGCGCCGGTCGGTGGCCTCACCGGTCCGGGGCAGCTCGTCGGTCACGGCCCCGAGCCCCACCGTGACGACGGCCCGCCCGCCGGAGAGCTGGTCGAGGGTGGCCACCTGGCTCGCGACCTTCCACGGGCGCCGCCATGGGAGCGGGGTGAGCACCGTCCCCAGCCGCACCGTGGTCGTGCGCACGGCCATCGCCGCGAGCAGCGACCACGGGTCGACGCCGTAGGCGGCCTCCCAGACGAAGACGCCGTCCCACCCGGCCTCCTCGGCCAGCGCCGCCTGCTCCAGCTGGTCGGGGGCGCTGCCACCCGGGAGGATGAACCCCTTGCGCATCGCCATGTCCGAGGACGTTATACGCGGGCTCCGACAGGGTGAGAGGCACCGAACGCCGGCGCGGCCTCGGCCAGGGCCTTCACCGCCGCCGGGAAGATCTCGGCCGGCGGGTTGACCAGCCCGGCCCCGACCTGGCCGGTGCCGGCCACCTTCCCGGCCATGCCCGTGTTGATGTGCGGCAGGATCCCGGTCCGCGTCACGAGCGTGGCGTCGATGCCGGTCGGCGAACCCCGGAATCCGAGCACCGGGATCTGGTACGTCGGGTTCTCGGCGAGCGTGATCTCGTACATCAACCGGGTCGCCTCGATGGCGTCACCCACCTCGCCGCCGACGAAGCGCACGATCGCCGGCGCCGCGGCCATGGCGAACCCGCCGATGCCGCCGGTCTCGGTGATGGCCGAGTCGCCGATGTCAGGGTTGGCGTCCGCCGGGCCGAACGACCCGAGGAAGAGGCCCTCGGGGGTGTTGGCCGGGCCGGTGAACCACTGGTCCCCGGTGCCGGAGAGCTGGATGCCGAAGTCCGTGCCGTTGCGAGCCATCGCCACTACCAGGGACGAGCCGGGCACGTCGCGCGCGGCGTCGCAGGCCAGCTTGCACGCCGGCATGCCCAGGTTGAGGAAGAAGTGGTCGTTGCTCCCGATGAACCGTGCCGCCTCTGCGACGTCGGCGGTCGGTGCACCGGAGTCGATGAGGGAAGGGAGCAGCTCGCGCAGGAACATCAGCGTCCCCGCCCGGTTGCGGTTGTGGCCCTCGTCGCCCATCTGCAGCATCTGCGCGGCGACGGCCTTGACGTCGACCGGCCCGAGCGCCGCCCGCGCGCGCACCGCGGTCTGCAGCAACGGCCCGAGCACGTCGGACATCCACCGCAGCCGCTCCACGACCTCCGGGCCGTAGGCCCCGTAGCGCAGCACCTTGCCCAGGCCCTCGTTGAGGCTGCACCAGGACGTGCCCCCGTGCACCGGGTCATGCAGCTCGAACATCCACATCGACGGGCTGACCACACCCGCCATCGGCCCGACCGTGCGGTGGTGGTGGCACGGCTCCCAGGAGAGCCCGGCACCTGACGCCAGCGCCTTCTCGGCCTCCTCCGGTGTGGTCGCCAACCCCTCGAGCAGCATCGCCCCGACTAGCGCCCCGCGCAGCGGTCCCGGGGCCCGGTCCCAGCCGATCGGCGGCCCCGCGTGCAGGAACGACCCGCGCTCGAGCCCGAGCGCCTCCGACGCGGGACGCACGTCGACCAGCTCCGCCCCGGCGGCGAGCATCCGCCCGACCGCGGTCGCGTTGGCCGGTGCCAGGCGAGGGTCGGAGAGGACCCGCGCGAGGTCGGCCTCGACGCCGGCGTCACCCAGCGGTGGTCGCCAGTCGACCTGCTGCACGGGCACGGCCTGCGCGGCGAGGGAGTCGGCGAACATCGCCGCGCCGACGGCGACCACCCGCGGCGGCTGGGCGAGCAGGGTGTTGCCGGAGCTCACCGTGGACCTCCGACGAGCGCGACTGCGCGCCGGGCGGCGGCCGCGTTGGACAGGAAGACGGCCGCGCCGGCTTCGTGCAGCGCCTCGGCCTGCTTGCGCGGGTCCTGCGGGTCGTCGACGCTCGCGCACAGCGACACCACGACGCCCAGGTCGCGACCCGCGGTGTGCGCGACCTCCCGTGCCTGCGCCAGTGCGGGCGCCAGCTCCGAAGCCGGGTCCGGGTGCGCGCCGTGACCGAGCACGACGTCGAGCAGCAGCACGCCGCATCCCTTGTCGGCGGCCTCGACCGCGATCCGCTCCAGCCGGGTGCGCTGGTCGATCATCGGGTGCGGGCGGCCCTGCGTGAGAGCGTCGTCGCCGAAGTCCAGCATCAGGTGGCCCTGCGCGTGCAGGTCGCGCCCGATCGCCCACTGGGGGCGCAGCGGGATGTTGGAGCGCACCTCGCCGAGCTGCGACGAGGCGATGATCATCGCCTCGTCGCACAGGGTCCCGCCGGCGAACAGACCGCGTACGGCCCCGCCCGGCGTCGGTGCCTGCTGCCCGTCCCAGGACCACGGCTCCGCCCACGTCGCCCCGACGGACTCGACGGCGCGCGCCGCGACCGTGGTGAGGTCCGGCTGTCCCTGACCGAGCAGCGCGAGGTGCACCGGGGTGGAGAGCCCCTCGGCGTACGCCGTGATCTGGGCCGCCACGGTCGCGTCAGGTGGCTTGGACACCAGGACGATGAGCTCGGTAGAGGGGTCCTCGTCCAGCAGCGCGAGGGCCGCCCGCATCGAACGGCCGCCGACAGCCGCCGACAGGTCGCGCCCGCCCACGCCCAGGCAGTGGCTCACGCCGACGCCGGCGCCGTCGAGCAGGCACATCAGCTGCTGGGCGCCGGTGCCGCTCGCGGCCACGATGCCGACCGGGCCGGGGCGCACCGCGTTGGCGAAGCCCAGCCCCGCACCGCCAACCACCGCAGTGCCGCAGTCGGGACCCATGACGAGCAGCCCGCGGGCGGCGGCCTCGTCCTTGAGCAGCACCTCCGACTCGACGGTCACGTTGTCGCTGAAGACGAGGACCGACAGGCCGGCCTGCAGCGCCGAGTGCGCCTCGGTGAAGGCGTGCGGACCCGGGACGGACACGAGGGCGAGGGTGGGTGGCTCAGCACTTCGGCGTACGGCAGAGAACAGCGTGCGCGGCTCGGGACCGTCTCCGCCGAGGTCGGCCCCTGACCCGCCGCGGGTGGCAGCGACCAGCGCCGCGTCGAGCCGCTCGAGGGCCTCGGTCACGGCGGCGGCGTCGTCGGCGCGGACCGCCACGACGAGGTCGTTGGGCCCGGCGTTCGCGGGCGGCTCGAAGCCCATGCCGCGCACCAGGTCGAGGTTGAGCTCGGTGCCCATCGCCACCTGGGCCGCGACGACGCCGTGGGCGGCGGTGACGTCGCGGCTGACCTGCATGAGGGTCACCGAGTCGTGGTAGGCCCCACGCCGCACCTCGACGTGCGTCGTCTCGCTCATGCTGCCTCCTCGGCCCTGCCGGCGACCGTACGCGCGCCGCGCAGCAGACCGTGGGCCAGGGCGGCGCCCGAGCTGTGCCCGACGGCCACGAGCCGGGTCAGGGCGCGCGCCAGGTCGGCGTCGCTGCCGTGCCCCGTCAGCGCGTCGGCGACGTCGAGCACCGCGGGCAGCGCTGCCCCGTCCGCCGCGTGACGCAGCAGCGCGGCGCTCAACGTCGTCGTGCGGCCGGGGGCTAGACGCGTCGTCTCGGCGGCCAGTGGCGCGCGCAGGTCCTCGCAAGAGTGCACGGCGACCAGCATCCCGGCGAGGACGTCGTCACCGGCCGGCGTCAGGCCGGGGCCGAGGCCGAGCAGGTCGCGCACCGAGCCGTCGACCGGGACGGGGGCGGGGTGCGCGGCCATCAGCCGGGCCAGCGCCTCGACGCGGGCCTCGGCGAACGGTCCGCGGCGAGGGCGCCGCTGCAACCGCCACCGCACCACGGGGATGGTGAGCGGACCTGCGACGACCCGGCCCCCGCCGACGACGGCGCGGTCCCCGAGGCGTACGCCGGCGAACGGTCGCCGTGACCGGTCGACCCCCAGCCGAACCGAGCAGGGCAGTCCGAGCGCGTCGGCCGCCTCGAGTGTCACGAGCTCGTCAGCCGTGACGACGTACACGCATGAGGGGTGCACACCGACCACGCGGGCGGACGCCTCCGGAGCGCGGAGCAGGTCGCGTAGGGCGGTGGTCGCCGCGCCGGGAAGCGTGGGCATGCGAGGGACCGTAACGCCTCCATCCGGTCTGCGTCCCACTTGTCCCTGCAAGCCGTCCCCCGGACTTTGGTCGGAGAAAATGCCCCCGACCTCCCACACGTCACCTCCCGTTTACGCCACTGTGTGCCTCGGGTGACGCGGGTCACCCGCGACGAGGAGGACCACATGTTCAGCTGGAAGGTCGTGCACGGCGGCAAGACGCCGCCGCCTGGTGAGGTCGTCCGGCCCGACGAGCGGCTGTCCTGGGGGCGTACCGCCGGGCTCGGTGCCCAGCACGTCATCGCGATGTTCGGTGCGACGTTCGTCTTCCCGTTGGTGATGGGGCTCGATCCCAACCTCGCCATCATGATGTCCGGCATCGCCACCATCCTGTTCCTGCTCATCACGCAGGACCGGGTGCCGAGCTACCTCGGCACGAGCGCGTCCTTCGTGGGCGCGGTGTTCGCGATCCGCGCGGCGCAGGACAGCGACTCGGTCGTCACCGGCGCGATCCTGGTCGCGGGTCTGGTGCTGGCGGCCGTCGGGATCGCGGTCAACTTCGCCGGCATGGCCGTCATCAGCCGGGTGTTCCCCCCGGCCGTTACCGGCGGCGTCGTGATGCTGATCGGCTTCGGCCTGGCCTTCGTGGTGGCCGACATCTACTGGCCGCAGGACCGCTGGGTCGCGATGGTCACGATGTTCGCGCTGTTCGTCATGACCGTGGTGCTGCGCGGCTTCTGGAGCCGTATCGCCATCCTGCTCTCGCTCGTCTTCGGCTACGCGCTGTCGTACCTCCTGGACAAGACGGCCGGTGACATCACCTCGTTGAACCCGGGGGCCGGCGAGGTCGACACCCACCCCCGGGTCAACCTCGACTCCGTCCGGGACGCCGGCTGGGTCGGGTTCCCCGAGCTGACCGGCCCGGACTTCAAGTTCTCGGCCATCGTGCTCGTCCTGCCCGCCGTGATCGCGCTGATCGCGGAGAACACCGGCCACGTCAAGGCCGTGGGCGCGATGACCAAGACCAACCTCGACCCGATGATCGGGCGGGCGCTGTTCGCCGACGGTGTCGGCACGGTCGTCGCGACCTCGGTGGGTGGTTCACCCACCACGACGTACGCCGAGAACATCGGCGTCATGGCCGCCACCCGCATCTACTCCACGGCCGCCTACTACGTGGCCGGTGTCGTCGCGATCCTGTTCGGCCTCTCGCCCAAGTTCGGCGCGCTGATCGCCGCGACGCCAGGCGGCGTGCTGGGCGGCATCACCGTGGTGCTCTACGGGATGATCGGTCTGCTCGGCGCCAAGATCTGGATCGAGAACCGGGTCGACTTCTCCAACCCGATCAACCTCGTGCCGATCGGCGCCGGCATCATCCTGGCGGTCGGACCGGTGGCCCACCAGATCACCGACGACTTCGCCCTGGAGGGCATCGCCCTCGGCACGGTCGTCCTGCTGGTCGGCTACCACCTGATGGCCGCCATCGCCCCGCCCTACATGCGCGACGCCCTGCACGACCCGGCGGGCTACGACGGGGGCACCGCCATGGCCATCGGCGGCGCCGGCACCCAGGCCGACCACGCCGGGACGCACTCCCACGAGGCGTCGGGCGGCGAGGTCGGCTTCGACGCGGGCGCCTCCACACCACCCCCGGCGTCCAGTCCGGCGTCGAACCCGACCTCGCACCGACTCACCGGCGGCGACGAGCGGGAGACCACCCCCTGACCCGTCCGCGGGGGTGGTGGAGGATCGCCCGGTGAAGCCGTCCCCGTTCGCCTACTCGGCGCCGCAGTCGCTGGACGAGGCGCTGGCCGTCCTGGCGGACGTGGGCGGCGACGGCAAGGTGCTGGCCGGGGGGCAGAGCCTGCTGCCGATCCTGAACATGCGCCTCGCCGCACCGGCGCACGTCATCGACATCAACAGCGTGGCAGAGCTCTCCTACGTCACGGTCGACGCCGACTCCGTGCAGGTCGGGGCCCTCGCGCGGCACGCCGAGGTGGAGCACGACGACCCGGCGTACGACGCGCTGCCCCTGCTGCGGCAGGCGTTGCGCCTGGTGGCCCACCCGGTGATCCGCAACAGGGGCACCACGGTCGGTTCGCTGGCCCACGCCGACCCGAGCGGGGAGATGACGGCCGTCCTCGCCCTCACGGATGGCACCGTCACGGCCGCCCGGGCGGGCTCCACCCGGGAGATCGCGGCAGCGGACTTCTTCCTCGGCCCGCTGGAGTCCTGCCTCGAGCCTGGCGAGCTGGCCGTTGCGGCGCGTTTCCCACGACTGCCCGTGCGCAGCGGCTGCACGTTCGTCGAGGTGGCCCGCCGCCACGGCGACTACGCGGTGTGCGGTGTCGCTGCGGTCGTCACCCTCGACGAGGGCGGCCTCGTGGTGTCTGCGCGCACCGCCTACATCTCGGTGGCGCCCACCCCGCTCGTCCTCGACCTCACCGAGGCGGTGGCGGGCCGGGCCGTCCGCGGCGTCGACTGGGCGGCGGCCGGGGAGCTGGCCGGCACCCAGGTTGACCCGGAGGCCGACATCCACGCCACTGCCGACTACCGCCGCCACCTCGCACGCGTCCTGACCGGCCGGGCGCTGGCCGAGGCCGCCGGACGGGTGGCCGCATGACGGCCCCGGAAGAGATCGAGCAGCTCCACGCCGTACGCCTGCGGGTGAACGGTGTCTGGCACGACGCGCAGGTGCCCGCCCGCCGGCTGCTGAGCGACTTCCTGCGCCACGACCTGCGCCTGACCGGGACACATGTCGGCTGCGAGCACGGGGTGTGCGGCGCCTGCACGGTGCTGGTCGACGGCAAGCCGACGCGCTCGTGCCTGATGCTGGCCGTGGGGGCGCGCGACCACGAGGTCATCACCGTCGAGGGGCTCGGGACGCCCGAGGCGATGCACCCGGTGCAGCAGGCGTTCCGCGAGTGCCACGGCCTGCAGTGCGGCTTCTGCACCCCCGGTTTCCTGACGACGATCGCCGCCTTCGTCGAGGAGAACCCCGACCCGACCGAGGACGAGGCGCGCGAGGCGATCAGCGGCAACCTCTGCCGCTGCACGGGATACCAGAACATCGTCAAGTCGGTCCTGCGCACCGCCGAGATCACCCGCGACTCCCGCTCGAGTGAAACGTCCGGCGACCAGGAGGCAGCGGAAGAGGCGCGGAACGTTTCAGTCGATCATGACGGTCGAGCAACGTGACGACCAAGCTGTTCGGCGAGCCGGTGCAGCGGGTCGAGGACGCCAAGCTGGTCACCGGAACCGCGCACTTCCTCGACGACCTCGGGCACGACGCGCTCGGTGTGGCGTTCGTCCGCAGCCCGCACGCGCACGCCCGGTTGCTCGACATCGACGCTAGCGGCGCGCTGGACGTCGAGGGTCTTGTTGCCGTCTACACCTACGAAGACCTTCTCGCCGCCGACGAGGCCGAGGGCAGCTCGGTCTCCCACGCCCTGCCCCTGCTGATCCCGCACCCCTGCCTGCACGCACCTCGGACCGGGTATGCACTGGCTCGCGACAAGGTCAACCACGTCGGCGAGCCGGTCGTGATGGTCGTGGCCCGCGACCGCTACCTGGCCGAGGACGCCGCGGAGAGGGTGGTCGTGACCTACGACTTCCTGCCTCCCGTCGTCGGCGTAGACAACGCTCGCCGGGCCGAGCGGACCGTGCACGAGGACGTGCCCGACAACGTCGCGGCGCACATGCTCCAGCAGGTCGGGGACGTCGACTCGGCGATGGCCGCCGCCCCGCACCGCCTGCGGCTCGACCTCGACATCGAGCGCAGCGCGTCGATGCCGATGGAGGGCAAGGGCGTGCTCGCGCGGTGGGACGCCGCCGACGGGTCGATGCGCGTCTACTCCTCGACGCAGACCTCGACCAGCGTCCGGGCGGCAGTCGCGGCCAAGCTGGGTCTGCCCGCCGGCAAGGTGGAGTGCATCGCCCCGATGGTCGGCGGCGGGTTCGGCGTGAAGATCATGCATCCCTGGCCCGAGGAGGTGCTGGTGCCGTGGGCCGCGCGCCGGCTGGACCGCGAGGTCAAGTGGGTGGAGGACCGCCGCGAGCACTTCGTCTCCTCGGCCCACGAGCGCGGCCAGCTGCAGGAGGTCGAGGTCGGGTACGACGACGCGGGCCGGGTGCTGGCCCTGGATGTGCGGTTCTGGCACGACAACGGTGCCTACACGCCGTACGGCGTGATCGTGCCGATCATCACCTCCACGCAGCTGCTCGGTCCGTACAAGCCGGGCGCCTACCGCTGCGAGTGGTGGTCGCTCTACACCAACACGGTGATCGTGACGCCCTACCGAGGGGCCGGTCGGCCACAGGGCGTGTACGCGATGGAGCGCACGATGGACGCCATCGCCGCGCAGCTCGGGCTCGACCGCGCCGACGTGCGCGCGCACAACTTCATCACACCCGACGAGATGCCCTACGACCACGGGCTGGTGTTCCAGGACGGGCGCCCGCTGATCTACGACTCGGGCGACTTCCCGGCATCGCTGGCCAAGCTCAAGGCACTCGCCGGCTGGGAGGACACCCTGGCGATGGCCGCGGCCGCACGCGCCGAGGGGAGGCGGGTGGGCGTCGGTATCGCTTGCTACGTCGAGGGCACCGGCGTCGGGCCGTACGAGGGCGCGCACGTCGTCGTCGAGACCTCCGGCAAGGTTAAGGTCGCCACCGGGCTGACGACCCAGGGCCAGGGGCACTTCACGTCCTTCGCGCAGATCGCTGCCGACGAGCTCGGTGTGCCGCTCGAGGACGTGGAGGTCGTCACCGGCGACACCCGCCGGTTCGGCTACGCCGTGGGCACGTTCGCCTCACGCGCCGCAGTCATGAGCGGCAACGCCATCGCCCTGGCGTCGCGCAGGGTGCGGGAGAAGGCGCTGCGCATCGCGGGTGACGCGCTCGAGGCCGACCCGGGCGACCTGGAGATCGTCGACGGCTCCGTGCGGGTCAAGGGCTCGCCGGCGTCGTCGATCCCGCTCGCGACCGTTGCGGTGCTGTCGAACCCGCTGCGCTACGCCTTCGACGAGGCGTCCAAGGCCGCGACCCAGTTCGCCACCGGCGACACCGACGGCCCGCCGATCGCCGACGACGAGGAGCCGGGGCTGGAGGGCACCGACTACTACTCGCCGACGCAGGCGACGTTCGCCAACGGCATGCACGTCGCCGTGGTCGAGACCGACCCGGAGACCGCCGAGATCCATGTGCTGCGCTACTGCGTCGTGCATGACTGCGGTCCGCTGATCAACCCGATGATCGTCGAGGGTCAGGTGCACGGGGGAGTCGCCCAGGGTGTGGGGGGCGCGCTCTATGAGCGCATGGAGTACGACGAGAACGGTCAGCTGCTCAACGCCTCGTTCATGGACTTCCTGATGCCGTACGCCTCCGAGGTGCCGCACATCGAGATCGACCACCTCGAGACGCGCTCGCCACTGAACCCGCTCGGCATCAAAGGAGCGGGCGAGGCTGGCGTCATCCCGTCGGCAGCGGTCTTCGCGGCGGCGATCGAGGACGCCGAGGGCATCGTCATCCGGCGGATGCCCATCTCGCCGAGCGACCTGTTCGAGCTGCGCAGACAGCACGTGGCCGGCGACGTGCCGTCGCTGAACCGCACCCCGCAAGGAGATGGAGGACCCACATGAAGGTCGCCGGTTCTGCCACCCTGCACGCCCCGCGCGACAAGGTGTGGGCGGCGCTCAACGACCCAGCCGTCCTGGTGCGCACGATCCCCGGGTGCCAGCAACTCGAGGAGGTCGGGCCGGACGCCTATCGCATGACGATCACGGCGGGTGTCGCCTCGATCAAGGGCACCTACCAGGGCGAGGTGGCACTCACCGACCAGGACCAGCCCGGTGCGTTCACGCTGCGCGCCTCGGGTGCGGGAGCCCCGGGCACGGTCAGCGCCGACGTCCGGGTGACGCTCGCCGAGGAGTCCGACGGCACCCGTCTCGACTACGCCGCCGATGCGATCGTCGGGGGAATGATCGGCGGGGTCGGCCAGCGAGTGCTCTCCGGGGTGGCGAAGAAGACGGCCGGCGAGTTTTTCAAGGCCGTCGACGACGTGCTGACCGGCAAGGCGCCCACGGTGCCCGCACCGCGCGAAGAGCCCGCCCATCCCGAGGCGATGGCGTCGGGGGAGGGGTCGGGCGTGTTTCTCTCTCCCGAGCTGAAGTCCGGGAGAGCAGACGCGAGCAACGAGTTCCTCCGCGGGGCACTGTTCGGGGCGGTCGTCGCCCTGGCGGGGGTCCTCGTGGGAGGCCTGGTCACCCGCCGTCGCGGCTGACCCGTTTTCCGCTAAGGGCGGAGATGTGGTCGGGACACGCAGCGCATGCCCCTGTTGACGTGCGGATGTGACGAAGTCGCTGACATGCGGATCTGAGCATGCAACTGTGTGCGTCGTCTGCGGAGTGAGACATGGGGACCCGGCAAACGAAAGGGAGAGACGATGCCGCTCTATCTGTCGAGGTTCAGCTACACCCCGGAGACCTGGGCCAGGCTGATCGCCAATCCGGAGGACCGCCGAACGGCTGCCCAGTCCTACATCGAGTCGGTCGGAGGGAAACTCCATGGTTTCTGGTACGCCTTCGGCTCACACGACGGCTACACGCTGTGGGAGGCCCCGGACAACGTGTCCATGGCCGCAGTTGGGCTGGCGATTGGTAGCGGCGGTGCTCTGAGCTCATTGGAGACGACAGTCCTCCTGACGGTCGACGAAACGTTGGATGCTCTGCGCAAGGCCGAGCAAGTCCAGTACCGAGCCCCAGGCGCGTAGCGGTCTGCGCTCAATGCGGACGCCAAGCAGCTCGTGCCTGAGGTTCGACTCATCGTCGGTCACTGAACTCACGCATCTCGTGCGGCTGAATCGGCGCGAGCAGCCACGCCACGACGACATCGGCTGGGGCGGAGCCCAGGGCGAGCGCTCTGACGCCGGGGGACATTCCTTCACCATGCCAGCCGACGCTGGTCCCCAATTCACTCGATGGCGGTGAGCGCAGCCACGTCGGACTAGAAATCGATCAAGAAACGCGTGACCATCGAGGCATGCCCACGGAGGACGATGTTCGGCGCGTCTGCCTCTCGTTGCCTGGCGTCGTCGAGCGCGCGAGCTGGGGTCAGCCAGCCTGGTTCTCCCGTACGCTGATGGCCCGCGTCTGGGAGCCCGGAGTCCTGACCGTGAAGACCAACGAACGGGACGCGCTGGTGGGCGACGATCCAGCTACCTTCTTCTGGACTCCCCACCACGAGAGATCGCCGCAACTCGTGCTCGTGCGCCTCCAACAGGTGGAGCCGGACGAACTCACCGAGCTCCTTCAAGAGTCCTACGAGATAGCTGGCGCGTCCAGG
>Ga0136635_10000376_pt1 | contig 12067 bp, 10 predicted proteins | sample AntDrymeUQ852106_2_FD_105495 | JGI IMG/M metagenome (GOLD analysis project Ga0136635, IMG submission 105495) | Polar desert sand microbial communities from Dry Valleys, Antarctica - metaG UQ85 (21.06) | ecosystem: Environmental > Terrestrial > Soil > Desert | place: Antarctica: Dry Valley... | reverse complement strand
GTAATAATGAGTTGCGGTAAGATAGTACAGTGCCTTCACTAAAATGTTCGACAATTTTGAGGGCAAGTGTAGATTTACCACTTCCCATTCCTGATTTTAAAAGATAAACTCCCTTGGCGAGATTATTGAGGTTTAAGTTAAGAAATCTCTCTTCTTTTATCTCATGTGCCCACGGGGAGAAATCTTCTAAATATTGTTGCGCTGCTTGAACTCGTTCTTTATAATCACTAAAGTTAAGTTGTTTAGAGTCAAACCAATTATCCTCTGACTGGAGTCCACCATACTCACGGGCATACGCTAGGAATTGCTCCCAACTGATATAATTAATTGCGCTTCCAGCTGGCAGTTCGTCGATATCCTGGTGCTGTTCCTTATCAAGCTGTCCCCACCAACCAACACGGACGAATAATCCCAGGAGTAAGAAGAATTCGTATTGACGAATCCAGCGACGGATTACTTGGGGATTTTTCACGTCCCCGGCATCTGGGAGAATTGTCGCGGTGGTTATATTAAAAGATGTTACAATTTCTTGAAATTGTTCGGGGGAACCGCTGAAGTTACCACCTGCTGCACCAATTGTTAGGCGATCGTGTTTGTGAGCGGCAATGAGGGGTTTGAGTAAACCCTCGGCAATCCATGCCTCTGAAGAGTGAGCATCACCACCTGGAATAATGGTAATTGGTAGTTCGCCGTTTTGCAGGTGGCTGGATTTATAGCCTTTCAGCCAACGGTACTTGCCACCGTCGGCTTCGTTATCAAGCCGAACTTGTCCGCCGTGGATTTCCCCAAGCTTGTTAAAAGCGGGGCAATATATCCCAAGAGATGCCACGCTAAGACTACTGGAGCGCACACCAGGATAGTTTACGGGAAATAGGGCAGGTAGCCTAGAGCCAGGGGAAACACTGAAAAATCCGACTTGATCGATTTGTTCGTTCGTTAAACCGCGTGCTAGCAGGTTGTCCCGGTGACTCAGAGATAATCCAAAATATTGGGCTAACTTTTTGGTAGCAGCATCAATTTCTGTTGGGGTAAGTTTTCCCTTGGCTTCTGCTTCTATTGCCTGTCTACGGTTACTTGGACCCAAGGGCGATCGCTCAGTTGAAGACCAATGCTCGGAGCTTGGGTCTCGCCCGTCTCGCCCGTCGTCGGCAACCAGAATACCCCAAAATGCACCGCCTTTGGCATCGCCTAAATATTTCCAGCCGGGAACACTTTGGTGAGTGTTAAGGCACATTATAAGAGTGCGATCGCGTTTGAAAAGGCAATCCCACTTCTTATTACCGCAGGCTGGACACTCAGAGTGGCGGTTAGTGCGGATAAAATCTTTTTTGTTAAAATTTGGTGATGCTACCATTTTCTATCTCCAGGCAGTTGGCTTGCCTCGTGGAGAGAGAACCTGCTTGCTATCTGTCAAGTATTTGTGTTAGTGGGTAGAGTTCTTCCATCGGTTGAGTTGAAATAGCTGTAACAATAATTAAGCTGTAAAGTCCTTATCCTGTATAGGTATCGAAGAATCAAGCATTTTATTTGTTACAATTTTTTTAGCTCAATACTGGCATAGTTCAAATATTGGCAGATTGGCTTTAGTTGAGCCAAGTGAGTAAGCCAAGCCTCTCTCTTACGAGAAGGATTGTTTGGTCTAAGGCTTACTCACTTGGGTAAATCTAATCGAGCAAATGAAGCCCAAGCTCTTCAAGTAAAGCTTGCGGCTTGGAACTTTTTCCTGCCAACCTTTAACGTATATTCGTTTTAAGCCTAGAAATAGTGCTAAAAGACTCGAAACTGGAATATTGTTGAAAACTATTAAGTACGAATCTCTAATCCTCTGCCAGGTCTTGTGTTCTGGGGGCAGCGGTAGATTTTTCGATTGTTTTTGAGCAAAATCAATGCGAAGAAGAGTAGATGAGCGTGTTCTAGACATATCAACCTAATTTGTTGGGAGTCAGGTCGAACAACACCACACCACTTCCGAAGCAACCCAACAAAAAAGATGTACACTAGAGTTAGAAAATATATAAAAACAAAAACAGAGTGTGTTGGGCAGTGCTTTTCGGTTGTGGTGACGACTGTTATTTGTTACTACTGTCGTTGGTGTTGTCCTCCCCTTTTTTTTTACAGGTACTATCTATCAATCATAGTACATAAGCAAAAAGAAGTAACTTTCTTCCCGCTTGACTTATGCATTTATCCTACATGAAATTGGCATACAATGATTGCTCTCCGCTTGGGCAATTCATTTTGAAGTATATGCGAGAAGAGGATTTAACTCTTAAAGACCTTGCCGCCAAAGCGGGACTGACACGACCAGGGCTGCGGACAATGCTGGAGAAGCACGGAAGCCCTACGGAAACAAGCTTGATAAAACTAGCAGACGCGATGAACGTATCACCTCACTTACTTTTCAAGCTTAAGCACCAAAATGAAATAGAAAATCCAATTACACCTGACGCTATTAACTTCTTTATACAAGCTGTAGAAAAACTTGTCAAAGCTATTAGAGAAGCAACAAAAGACCTTCCAGAAGAAAAGCGTCCTGATAATGACGAAATTTTATTACTCGCGGTAAAGACAGCAAGAATGATTAACTACTAAAAATCATACGCACTTAATCCCTAAAATTGTCCGTAAATTTTGGGGATTTTTATTTTTAATTTCAAAACCACTAACTTTATATCAACAACATTGTGTAGCTTTTAAGGATTTTTAAGCCCGGAATACCGGAAATTGCACGTTTATAGGCGAGGGAGCATATATGCTTTTGATGCGATCGCAATCTAAAACAAAGTAGATAGCAGAACAAGAAAGGTAGCTTGCAACGAGAATATAGCGGAAGCGATAGCAATAGACGCGGGATTGATATTAGCAGAGTTCATAAAAGTTAAGAATTGTCGCTACTTTTTTCTTCGGGATATTTAAGCCTGCCTTCTTTTTCAGCTATTTCAACGTCTCTACGCAACAGATAAGCAGCTAAATCGGCTAGACTGGTGCCTTCAATGTCAGCCCATCTCTGCAATTTTTCATGAGTTAAATCTGGAATAGAAACACTTACTCTCTTAGTCACTGCAAGCTTTTTATTAATTTTCATGTTCCATACTACTTCTAACGGTGGAATTATGTTGCTGTTAATCTAGCATTAAAAAGCTGCTATATAGCATCTATTATGCTAAAGTATCAAATATCGGCTGACTCAGTTTTCAGGCTAAAGAGAAAGCGTAATTGCCAGTGCAAGCGCCCAACCTCATACACACCAAAGCTTTCAGCAAGAAGGAGGCAAATTTCTCAAGATGCGAAAAATCCCGACAGAAAAAATCAAATCATCCTTATGAAAAACCGCACCTCTTAGGGTGCGTAGGTAATGCAGGCTATCCCCAACCAGAAAACAACAGATTGTAATCTTTATTTCATCGGGTGCATTTGTCAGCAGCAATGAATCATCGATGCAGTTCGTAAAGAAATGTGACTTTCACAGCCTGCTGATATCACTCACAGAAAAATGCGTGCTTGCACCTGTGATTTATGTTTTAGGTGGCACTACACAACCGTGCAAGAAAAAGAAGTAGTTTTAAATACTTACGTGAGGACTTACTTAGATGAGAAAACTAGACCAAAAAGAGGCACGAGAGTTATTTGAGGAAGTATTCGGAAAGCGAATAAGCGATGCAAGCTGGTACAGATTAAAGCCTGTTTTCGGGAAAGATTTTCCCCTGACGAAGCAGAATATTATTTGGCTAGCTGAAATTAAAAAACAACTTCCAAAATGCAATTTGAGACTTGTACCAATTGTCAATTTGGTAAAGCAAGCGAACGAATTAATTGCAGGTCGTGAATCAAGAATTAGTGGGAAAGAGTTACTTGAACTCTTCGAGCAACACCAAATTACAATTCACCCTAACACGCTTACAAAATGGTTTCGTCCGCTTAATGGGTTTCGCCAAACTCGAATTTATTTATTGCAGGAATTGTACCCGGTAATTCTCGCAGCACACACTTACAAACTCCGGAGGGAGATAAACAGCGTTACCCAATATGAACGTAAAAGCAAGTTATAAGAATAAGAATTATGAAAGATTACATCAAGTTAATCCAAGGACGGCTAACCAGGCAAGGCATCAAACAATCACGGTCGGTTTTAAGGAATGCCGTGACAGAGTTAGGTTTTGACTATAAAAACTTAGCTGATGATGTTCATGTAACCAATTTGCTACTTGAGAAATTCCAAGCCACAAAAGAAGAAGCTATTGAAGTAACTCAGACAGAACCCATCCAAGACACTGTACTAGTCACCGAAACACATACAGTAACAGACACACAAAAGGATGCTCCCTACAATTCTGAACATGTATTCAGCCCACAATACACCACAGAAGATGTATTAACCCCTCCAGAAACTTTACTCTCTTCGGAGGAAGTAGAAGAATCAGGAATAGTAGTGAGCGAGGGAGAGAAACACGATTTAATCACGTCTCAGGCATCGGTTTATGGAATTGAACTGTCAGAGGTAGAAGTACTGGAACTAGCATCAAATGTTGGGGATAAGTTTACAGATTATGCTGATTTCGTACAGGAAACAAAGCAGATTATTAAGTCCTATGCCGACCAACGTTACGATTCTCTTCTTCGGCAGATAGAGGATACGAGTGAGGATTTAAGGAATCATTTCGAGCATCGGGAAAGGCAATTGAACCAGAAACTTGCAACAGGATTGGAGGAAATCAATACCTTTTTTCGTGCCCAATCAGCCAAGCGAAAAGAACTATCAAAAGTTATCGCAGCAGCGTTCAAAACTTAACCCAAACACGTTTTACCTACTACCAATTGTACTGTGTTTTTTACCGCTATTAATTCAATTTTTGTGGAGTTTCCGACCTTTGACCCCCAGCCAGCAACGACAAAGGTTAATTGAACAGGGTTTCATCTGTAAAGGACATTGTAAGGATTAATTATGAAAAACAAAGCCAAAGTCCGCGACCACGTATCAGGTTACGGTAAACAAATCAGCAAAGCTACAAATCTTCATTTTGGTATCAACAATGCTTTGATTATCAAAGCCGTAAACGGAGACGAGAAAGCCCTTAAACAGATTGGCGATATGGGTAAGCTAGGGGAGAGACTAGCTATGTCTATGCCACTTATCCGAGAAAATCTCAAAGCTTATATCGAGGGAACAACAGAGTACAACACAGCCCTAGCTGATATTTACAAGTCCGGTTCTAAAGGGGCGATCGCAATTGATAAAGCTGGGGGAGAATTAGCCCTAGAGAAGACCCGTTACAACAATCTGATTGAAGAGTATAAAACTAGTTTATTCGCCAAGTTAGAAGCCGAGAACCAACGTCACGATGATGCGCTGGATGTCATCGAGTTACAGGCTTGGGTAGACGCACAGATGGCTACAGTTAACGCCAAAGCTAGCCTTGAATCTATTTCAAACAAGCCATTCTTAGCACAGATTAAAGCAGATAGAGATTACGAAGATAAAAAGATTAAGCACTTGCTAGAAAATGGTAGTGACTCAGATTTATCACTTATCCCCAAAAAGCATTACTCAACAAACCCAGTAGTTAAGCTTTGGAACAAGATTAGAGACATTTTCAGTTAATTATAAAACCTCCAGACAGACGTGTAACTGGAGGTAAAAATAAACAAGTCATTGGTTATTTATATGATGCCCGAATTTGAATTAGGAGAAGATACCAGCCAAGAATCAAATTATCCAATCCAAGAAGATACTGCATTTACCCCCGATGAAATCGAAGCTATCAAAGCCTACAAGGATAATCTCAACCGAAAACTAAGCAAAAATCGAAGTATTTTAAAGGGATTAGAGACAAGCTTTTGGGGTATCACCTCCTATAGCCTAGCCAGATTTTTGATTCTTACCAGTGGAACACAAGGAATAGGACTAGCAATAGCATCAATCCTGCTAATCAATCAAATAACCAATAGAGAAGTATTTGATGAGATAAATATTAATCGTAAAGATGGACAATGGTCAGCTGACAATATGGGTAAACTTATCAAATTTGGATTCTCAACATTAGTCACTGCATTTGTAATATGGAGTGCCTTGGGTAGTTTTTTGAATATTGTTAACTCCTCAAAACAAACCTACGACCAATTGCAAGACACCGTTACAGCTTTTAATAAGCTACCTGAAGACAAGCAAAATGGATTTATTATTGTAGGTGGTTTACTCGCTTTGGCTGGTATCTACACGATTATTGACTCAAAAAGAAGATGAAAGTCTACTCAGGGTTAACAGTTATCGGGGTCGTAGTTGCTTTATCAAGTGCGATGTATTTAAGCCAGTCTCAGAGACCACATGACCTAGTAGCAATTAAATTCTGCCCAAAAACTGCCAACTTACCACCTCGGTACGGTGAAGAATTTAGCCAACGTTCGCAAGAGAGCTTAGATAAAAGATATTGTAGGTACGAACACAAATTGCTCAAAGAAGTATGGTCACAAAAGCAATTTGAATCATCTACACCATTACCCGAATCATCATTCAGCATTCGTCACATTCCTGCTAGTAATAAGAGTGCAATTTGGTTTTTAGTTGCTCCCATAGCTTCTGGAATCGCTTACTTAAGCTGGACTAAAAAGGCAGAAATAGACGAACTCTCAGCACATTCTGAATTAGAAGCTTATAAAACTTGTATTAAAATCAGTACTGTCTCTAATCAAAATGAGCGTGAATTTAAGAACTTACAGACTAACCGGGTTTGGGATAAGCAGAAGGTAAAGCATGGTTTTATATCCATTGAAGCAATGCAAGATAAGTTAAAGCGCTCCTCTCTTATACAGGATAAAACACACGCTTCTACTCTCAAACAGTTTGATTTAGCTGACTCCCAGATGGATAAACTCCGAGCCGAAAACTTGCGAGATAAACATAAAGCTGATAAAGAATCCCAAAAGATACTAGGTAAAAAATCTGATAGTGATTCAGAAACATCAAGTAACCCAGAATCCTATATCCAAGAAAGAGTCAACCAACTCATAGAAGCCTTAAAACAATGGGAGGATGGTTGGCTGTATACAATTATAAAAAATAACAAACCTTTGTGGTTAATTGGTTCCCAAGGAAGCGGTAAAACCAACACAGCAGGGTGTATAGCAATAATCCGAAAATATTGCTTTGATGCTCCAATCTATCAGCTAATCGACCGTCACGCTACGGGTGAAAACTGGAAAGTGTGGCAATTATTAGATGCACAAATTAAAGCTGAATCTGAAGAGGAAATAGGACAGGCATTAGAAGATGCTTGCTCACGCTGGTTAGCGAGAATAAAAGAAGTACCCAAACAAAAGCAACAGCTAGTTATTGATGAATTTACCAATCTCAAAAAAATCCCATCTTGTAAAGAATCAGCTATGAAATTTTTCTCCATGCACCTTACAGATACCAGAAAAGCGAAAGAGTATTTTATTGGCATCAATCATTATTTTACCAATGAAAGCACCGTAGAAGGCACATTTGAAGCACGTAAGGCTGGCACAATTCAAATTAAAAAGTTTTCTGCAAACGGGGAAACACCATTATCAAGAGTACAGATTGTACATGGTTTGGTGGATAGCAATGGCAACGAATTAGAAGAAGTTGAGGTGACGCTACCTAGTTGGTTTGAGGCAGTCAATATTTACAACCATTTTAACGGTAACAAGCTCGATTTTGAAGGATAAATGGTGGGGCTGCTGTCGGGCAGAATTGTTGAAAAAAGTGTAATTTATTGGTGTATAAAATAAATTCTACTTTTGATTATTTCCAAGTATTGATTTATCCCAAAGTTAATTCACCCGATGGCATATCAACAACCAACCGTCGAGTAGTTAGCCATTGACGACCGAGTAAAACTTCACTTAAATCTTTACCAACGTGAACGGGAATGTCGAATTCACTACCATCAATTCGTACCTTACCTGCGTAAATGTCAAATCTTACATCTCCCCGTGCAGTCCGCATGATTTGTTGGTCAAAATAAGTCCAACCAAGTGCGTCTAAATCTTGGTCATTAATTGCCAACCAGTATGAAAAACCCGTATCCAACATTGCATCAACTGGTAATTCTAATCCATCGGATGTTATTAAATTAATCTCAAAAAGTAGCGCATCCTCATCACCAAAAAATCCGTCTATCATATCGTGCCGCAAGCCCCAGATTCATTAATTCGGAAAGTATGGTGTATTTTCCCAGGATGCTTTTCACGACATTTTTGCCAAACCACTTCTAAATCTTTATCGACGAAATATTCACCACTATCGGGTTCAACCGCAACATACCAATTGTAATGAGTCTCAATCAATTCCGATTTAACTTTATCAAATATCGGTTTACAACGTTGGTAAAAAGCCTCACGTTCGGCTTCACGTTGCGCTTTTTGTTCAGGAGTCCATTGGATTTCGGGGAATATTCGTCCCCGTCGGGCTGTACGAGTCGGTTTGGTTTCAGTCATGGTTGGTTCAAAGCACAATTGCAATATCTATATTGGACAGCATTTTTCACCCACGGTGGTCGTGACCGATGCGAGAGTACGCAAGACCTAGAAAGGCAACCAAAATGAGCATATATGGAAGAAAGGAGAATTTAACAGGCTTTGTCAGTGCCATTAACCGACGCCCGCGCGATCAGCCGCAGACGGCAGCGCTTCGCGATCGCGCTCTATCACTTCCCGATTTTACATTCCATACCTTGCCCGCATTGTCAAACTTATCACCACTACTCACAATAAATCTCGATCAACCAATACATTCGCAATTTTTGATGCGCTGCTGATAAGTAACAGTCATTGCGTGGTAAATATAAGGAGAATCTGCGCTTAAAATATGTAACGCGCGTAGAATCTACCCTTGCCTACAACCGCGCATGACCAACCCCAAGCTAGTATCGCCCAACTTTGGATTCCTCGAACAACACGACCAGCAGTTGGTGCGGTTGGGAGCATTGGCAGAGCGCTACTTTGCCGACGACCCCAACACCTGTTTAATCAAACTGCGGCAGTTTGGCGAACTCCTGGCACAGCTTATTGCCGCCAATGTGGGGGAGTACATTGATGATAACGAACGCCAAATCGACTTAATGCGCCGCCTGCGGGATAGAGGGATACTCAAAGGCAAGGTATACGAACTATTTGACGAACTGCGGCAGGCTGGTAATAAAGCAACACACGCCCTTGGCGGCAACCAACGCACCGCACTTAGCAACCTCAAATACGCACGTCAACTAGCAATTTGGTTCCACCGGGTTTCTACCAAAAATCATGATTTTCATCCCGGTTCCTTCGTCCCACCCCAAGACCCAGCAGTAGAAACCCTCGCACTCAAACAAGAATTAGAAACCCTGCGTGCCGAACTTGAAGCCAGCCGTACAAAAGCAGAACTCGTACAAATTCAGGCACAGCAGGAAGCACAAAAACGCATATCAGCTGACGAACTCGCTCAAATTGCAGAAACCGCACAACTTGAAGCTTTAAACCACCTTGTAGAAATTCAAGCCACAGCAGAAAATCAACCAGCACAGATAATTCAAGAAACCATCCAGCTTTCCCAACAAGCAAGCGAAAATATTGACCTAGACGAACGCGAAACCCGCCGTCTCATTGATGCCCAACTTCGTGCAGCTGGTTGGGAGGTAGATTCAGAACAACTTACCTATAGCAAAGGCACCCGTCCACAAAAAGGGAAAATGAGAGCGATCGCGGAATGGCCCACAGATGATGGACGCGCTGACTACGTTTTATTTGTGGGACTACAGGTAATGGCTGTAGTCGAAGCCAAACGTCAAGCCACTGATGTTTACGGTGCCATCGACCAAGCCAAACGCTACAGTCGGGGGTATCAAATCAAGGGTGATGAAACTTTACCCGGTGGACCCTTGGGGTGAATATCAAGTCCCCTTTGTCTTTGCTACTAACGGACGCGAATTCTTGCGACAATTGCAAACCAAAAGCGGTATTTGGTTTTGTGACTTACGCCGTCCTGACAACATCCGCCGTCCCCTCAACACTTGGTACAAGCCTGAAGGTTTTATTGATGCCCTCAACCAAGATGTAGATAAGGCGCACCAATTACTCTCTCAAGAAGATTTTACATATAATCTGCTACTGCGCGATTACCAAATTAAAGCCATTAAAGCAATTGAAGCACATCTGGCAGAGGGAGCGAGGGAATTATTGTTGGCAATGGCAACAGGAACGGGCAAGACCAAAACCTGTATCGCCCTTGTTTATCGTCTGCTGAAAACCAAACGTTTTCGCCGTGTCCTGTTTCTCGTAGACCGCACCGCATTGGGAGAACAAGCCACCAATGTTTTTAAAGAAACGCGGATGGAGAATCTGCAAACCTTCGCTGATATTTTTGGTATTAAAGAACTTGGTGATTCCATACCAGATAGAGATACAAAAGTCCAGATTGCCACCGTCCAAGCATTTGTCAAACGCATCCTTTACCCAAGTGATAACACTCCCATCCCCACAGCAGATCAATATGATTGCATTGTTGTGGATGAATGTCACAGAGGATATTTGCTAGATAGGGAGTTAAGCGATACAGAGATTACTTTCCGCGACCATAACGATTACATCTCCAAATATCGCCGCGTCCTCGACCATTTTGATGCCGTAAAAATTGGGCTAACTGCCACACCCGCACTGCACACAACCCAAATATTTGGTGAACCGGTTTACAGATACAGTTACAAAGAAGCTGTGATTGATGGACACCTCATCGACTGTGAACCACCCATCCGCATCACTACAGCACTTTCGGAAGATGGCATAATGTGGCAAGCCGGGGAAGCAATGGAATATTATGACCCCATGACAGGCACAATTGATTTAGTCCATGCTCCGGATGAAGTCAAAATTGAGGTAGAGCAGTTTAATCGCCGAGTTGTTACCGAAGAATTTAATCGGGTAGTCTGCGAATTCTTAGCAGAAAATATTGACCCCTCACTGCCAGGAAAAACCTTGATATTTTGTGCTACCGATAGTCATGCTGATATTGTTGTTCATTTATTAAAACAAGCGTTGATTGCCCAGTATGGCAGTGTTGAAGATGATGCAGTTCTCAAAATTACTGGCAAGGCTGATAAACCATTACAATTAATTCGCCGCTTTAAAAATGAAGCTAACCCGAAAATTGCAGTCACAGTGGACTTGTTAACCACTGGCATTGATGTGCCAGAAATCTGCAACTTGGTATTTATTCGTCGGGTGAATTCGCGCATTCTCTACGAACAAATGTTGGGACGGGCAACACGGCGCTGTGATGAGATTAAAAAGGAAGTTTTCTATATTTATGACGCGGTGAATTTATATGCAGCCCTGTCCCCTGTTTCTACTATGAAACCCGTGGCAGTTAATCCCAATATTTCATTTACCCAACTGGTAGAAGAATTAGGGACAGTCAACGATACCACCGCAGCCGCCACAATTGTTGACCAACTGTTAGCCAAATTGCAACGTCAGCAGAGAAAATTAGGGGATAGCAACCGGGATAATATTGAAGCCGCAGCCGGGATGCCGATACCGGAGATGATAAATCACCTGCGTCAAAGCGACCCCCGACAAGTTCAAGAATGGTTTGGGCAACGGGCAGGGATCTCACAATTGTTAGATACTAGAGATGGTGGCAGACAACCACTGCTAATTTCCCGCCACGCTGACGAACTGCGACGAGTGGAGAGGGGTTACGGTAATGCCCAAAAACCCGAAGATTATTTAGATAGTTTTGGCGCATATTTACGCGAGAACATTAACAAGATTCCGGCTTTGATAGTTGTGACTACCCGTCCCCGTGAGTTGACTAGGACGCAGTTGAAGGAATTGCGTTTAATGCTAGACCTTGCTGGATATTCAGAAAAAACATTGCAGGTAGCATGGCGGGAAATGACTAACGCAGATATTGCCGCTTCAATAATTGGATTTATCCGCCAAGCCACTTTGGGGGATGCTTTAGTTCCCTATGAAGAGAGGGTGGATAAGGCAATGAAGAAAATCCTGGCTTCTCAAAACTGGACACCACCCCAGCGCCAATGGTTAGAACGCATTGGTAAGCAGTTGAAGG
>Ga0136635_10000374_pt1 | contig 12110 bp, 8 predicted proteins | sample AntDrymeUQ852106_2_FD_105495 | JGI IMG/M metagenome (GOLD analysis project Ga0136635, IMG submission 105495) | Polar desert sand microbial communities from Dry Valleys, Antarctica - metaG UQ85 (21.06) | ecosystem: Environmental > Terrestrial > Soil > Desert | place: Antarctica: Dry Valley... | reverse complement strand
TTCGCGCAGTTGGTGCGTCACGATCTTTTTCGCTTTGCGTGGCTTCCACAAGTCTTCCTCGATCATCAGTTTGCGCACACTTTCATCCGAGAGCTGGAGTTTGTCTTTCTCCACTAACTTCTCATGGGCTAGCGTTGGTCCAAAGCCTTTATATTTCGTCTTTAGCAAATTCAAGGCTCTCTTCTTCACTTCCTCCGATAAACGATGATTTCCCTTGCGCCCACGGTGTTTGGACACCAATCCCGCGGCTCCTTTTTGGCGATACGCTCGCAGCAGTCGTTTGATTTGGCGTGGGCTTAAATCCAGGATCCTGCCAGCTTCCTTTTGGCTCATCTGTTTTCTGCTCAATCGTTGCAGCACTTCCAAGCGGTTCAGTTCTTTGGTGCTCATCTCGAGTAGTTTGTCCATTTCTTATCCCTTTCCAAAGGGGACATTTTAACTTTGGTAGAAAGGGACATTTCTACTTTGGGCTAACACATGGTGGATATCTCTTGACCTGACCCTGATTCTGAATTAAAATCCTTGCCTGCCAATGCCCTCGTAGCTCAGTGGATTAGAGCGCTTGCTTGCGGAGCAATAGGTCGCGTGTTCGAGTCGCGCCGAGGGCACCTTCTGGGAGCGGATAACCGCTCCTTTTTGTTTGTTCAAAGCCTATCGGAGAACTCATGACAAAATCAAGACCGCAAATTCTATTAACAAATGACGATGGGATTCTATCCCCGGGGTTATGGGCCGCCGCCGCCGCTCTTTCTAAGCTTGGGTTTGTTACCGTTACCGCACCGCGCGAGCAATCTTCGGGTGCCGGTCGGAGCATGCCCAGCTCATCAGATGGGATCATTGAGGAGCAACGGGTGCAGGTCAACGGCCAGGAATGGAGCGTATTCGCCGTCGGCGGGAGTCCCGCGCAGACGGTTCTGCATGGAGTGTACGAAGTCATGAAGCGCAAGCCTGACCTCGTTGTTTCAGGTATCAATTATGGGGAAAATGTTGGTTCGGGGATCACAATCTCCGGCACAGTTGGCGCGGCGCTGGAGGCCGCTTCGCTTGGGATCCCTGCGATGGCAGTTTCACTGGAGGCCAATTCGAAGTATCACCTGTCTTATTCTGCAGATGTGAACTTCTCGGTTGCCGCCGGGTTTATGTTGACCATTGCCCGTCTGCTTTTGGGGAAGAAATTTCCTGAAGATGTGAATGTTCTAAAAGTAGAGATCCCTTCGGATGCGACTGTTGATACCCCCTGGCAATTGACGCGCGTTTCACGGCAGCGCTACTATGAGCCGGTTGCACCGGAACGCGCCTCTTGGGACCTGCCTGCTGTTATGATGTATCGCGAGGCCGCACTGCTTGAGCACGAAGCGGAGGATACCGATGTATACGTTTTGCGAAAGAAGCGCATGGTCTCTGTCTCCCCCCTTAGTTTGGATCTAACCTCCCGCGTGGATTTTACGGAACTGGATAGGTTGATGAGAACGTAATTAACCACAAAGGGCACTAAGTCTTTTCCTTCATGAACGTAGTGTCCTTCGTGGTTAAAACGAATTTCAATTGAAGTGGGGGCTAAACCTTGCGACCAGTTTTTCCTTGGCCATAAAACCCGTAATGCGTTCTTTGATCTCGCCGCCCTTGAAAAACAGCAGGGTGGGGATACCCATTACACCAAACTGCATGACAAGATTGGGGTTCTCATCTGCGTCGATCTTCACGACCTTGACTTTCCCCTCCCAGTCGCCCGCTAGTTGCTTGACGATCGGGTCAAGCATTTTACACGGCTGACACCAGACCGCGCTGAAATCCACCAATACAGGTTGGGATGAATCGATCACCTCATTTTTGAATGTGTCTTCACTGACATGTATCATTTCAGTCATTGGAACCTCCAAGCCGATAGACGCTCCCATGCGAAAAGGTCTTACGTTGACGATGAATATTTCCCATGTTAGAATGCAGTCCGCTTTACCTATGACGGGCGCGTAGCTCAACGGCAGAGCAGCGGCCTTTTAAGCCGTTGGTTGAGAGTTCGAATCTCTCCGCGCTCACAATTCTCTCCGCGTTGGAGGGTTTTAATTTTGGTTCAGAGCCTCTTGCGACACTTGCACTGCCGCAAGTGAAGGTGAGCACACCCGAAGGGTGCAAAGGGGAGATGGTATTCGAAGCCCTGCAGGCTCACAACAAGTCTTCCCTCAGCTTTTAAATAAAAGAGTGAATGTCGAGAGGAGATCGACATTCACTCCGATGATGACTGCCCCCTTTGCATCCCCATCCGTAATTTCAAAATTCTTGGATTATTGTATGTTCTTTGGTATTATCTTTCAACGGTGCAAGTGTCGACCTATATAGGCAGTTGTACTGCTGTTTTTGATGACGAAAAACCTTGAACAGAGGGGCAATTTTTGCTACTCTTAAGGTATTAGAGAGAGGAATCAAGATGAAAAACAAGATCCAAGTGACCATTATGGATGACCATCAAAGCATCGTTGATGGATATCTTTATAGATTGAGTAGTATTCCCGAGATTGAAGTGGTGGACGTGCTTTCCTACGGTGATGAGCTTGAGCCGGCATTGAAAAAACAGCCTGCGGATGTCGTATTGCTGGATGTGCAGGTACCCATCTCACCAACAAATCCAAATCCCTATCCTATTCTTCACACCATCCCCAAATTGCTGGAACTATATCCTGATCTTGCCGTGCTCGTGATCAGTATGCATAATGATCATGGGTTGATCCGTGCAGTCGTGGAAGCAGGCGCAAGCGGTTATATTCTGAAAGACGACCGTGAGAAACTTCAGAGCTTGGGAAAACGGGTTAAAGCTGTAGCTAGCGGAGAAGTCTGTTTCAGCGAAAAAGCGCTTAAGGCTTTTCTCAAGAAAAATAACGAATCACTCACTGGTCGGCAGTTGGAGGCGCTTTCGCTGTGTGCATCCTACCCGAACAGCAAAACGGCTGAGCTTGCCCGCAAGATGAAGATAGCCAATTCGACAGTCCGCAATTTGCTTTCAAATGCCTATGTGAAGCTGGGTGTCCAGACCCGTGCCGCAGCTGTTGCCAAAGCGCGTCAGATGGGACTCATCACTCCCGATTCACCTGTCCTGCAATTGTAGGTTGAACATCGGGCGATAGGCCCAGTGCTGTGTCAATGGTTAACTAAGGGAGGAATTTGCTTACTCTCTAGTAAAATTCTATATAAATCTACATTGTTTTTTGTGACTTTGCGCCTAAAATATCATTAACAGAGTGAAGGCGCACAAAACCCCCTGTCGTTTTTAACAACAAACAAACCTGTAAACAAATGACTTCTGCCATCACAGGGAATCCGGTCGCTCGCACATTCTTTATCTACGTTCTTCTCTAGAATAGATTTAATGGGTTGTCTTATTTGCATACCTCCTTTTATTAATGTTCTGATTTTTCGATAACGGGTCGCGACCGCGAACGAGGAAAATAGCACAAAATGAATACACGGAAGAGCTCCTTCTGGTTGGTTATTGAACAAGTCATTCCCTGGTTCGTCCTGGCAATTCTGCTCTTTTACACGTATGCCAAATTCTTCGGGCATCCCTATGGCTTCCGCTGGGATTCATCAGGCATTATCATTTATGTGTTTGACAAACAGCTGGAGCCAACCCTTAAGGAAGGCGATAAAATTATTCAGATTGGTCCTTTGCGCTGGGATGACTTTCGGGCGGATTTGCGCAAGACATTCTTTGAGGGATACAAGCCAAGGGACGTTGTGCCGATAGTGATTGAACGAGATGGTCAAACATTAGATATTTCTTGGAGATTTTCTGATTTCAACCGGGATGAATTTTTTGACCAGTTTTTCAGTGAATGGGGAATGGCATATTTTTTCTGGCTGGCGGGAACGTTGACCATCCTATTTATCCGTCCAAAAGATGATCGCTGGCTGTTAATGGCACTCTTTAATTTTCTGACCGCCGTCTGGTTAAGTGCGGGGAGTGGAGTTTCCGCATTTCATGTTTGGAACAGTGCATTGGTGTTGCGAATGGCCGTTATTTTGTGTGTGCCGGTTTACTTGCATTTTCACTGGGTTTTTCCACAGCCGTTCGGAAAAATACCTCTTTTTATCCTAGTATCTATTTATGCAATCACACTGGCTTTAGTCATAGCTCAATGGTTTCAAATTCTCCCAAGCAATTTCTATCTTTTGGGATTTATGGTTGCACTTGGGGGCAGTTTCATCCTGCTTCTTATCCATATTTTGCGTCAGCCCTTAGCGCGAGGTGACCTACGGCTTCTTTTTGTGGCAGCCTTGCTGGCAATGATTCTAGCAGTGATATGGCAGATCTTCTACAGCTTTAACAAAATATCTGCATGGCTTGGTAGTGGGGGATTATTGGGCCTTTCGCTTCTTCCTTTTGCATATCTTTATTCTGCTTTCCGACGTCGTCTGGGTGGGTTAGAACTGCGTGTTAATCGCTTTTTCTCCATTTACCTTTTCGTGATGTTGCTTGGCATCATTGAAGTTCCTCTAATCGTTTTGCTAGAGCAAGCTTTTCAAATTTCTGGCAAAGTAGCGGCAATTAGCCTTATATCCGGCGTTCTTACAGCCGCTGGTTTCATCTGGGGATATCCCGTTTTTGAAGATTTTGTTGAACGTCGTATCCTTGGTATTCCCCTGCCTTCAAAACGAGTGTTAGAAACATACTCCACTCGCATCACAACAAGTACTTCATTATCCGATCTGGTACCTGTCCTACAGGAAGAGATATTGCCCAGTCTCTTAATCCGTCACTTTGCTTTTCTGCAGCATGAGCAGGGATCGCTGAAGGTGCTCTCGACAATGGGAATGAACGAAGAGCAGATGCCGGAAGGGCAGGATGTACCCTACTTGATGACCCAATCTGGCGTTTATCGTTCGCCCGATCTCGTGAGCCAGGACCAGCCTTTTCCATGGGTTCGCCTTATTCTCCCCCTCAAACTTGGTGATCAAATCCTCGGCTTCTGGCTGCTCGGGCGCCGCGACCCGGATGACATCTATTCCCAATTGGAAATACCGGTATTAACTTCACTTGCCAACCTGACGGCAATTGCACTAAGCAATATACTCCAAACCGAGCGTCTCAAGTCCATGTATGAGACGAATATCAATCGCTACGAACAGGAGAGGCTGCGCCTTGCGCATGACCTGCATGACAGCATTCTGAATGAGCTGGCGGCATTGCTCATCAGCCCGAATGCACCTGCTCTCTCTTCAAAGTTCCAACAGGCTTTTGATGCACTGACTGACCGGCTGAGAGAGATCGTCAATGATCTGAGACCACCCATGCTTTCTTTTGGTCTGAAGCTTGCACTGGAAGGTTTTGCAGAGAACCTGACGGAACGAAGCCAGCATGCAGCGGAGATCGTGGCAGATGTTCAGGCAGACGGCGATTGGAGATACCCGGATGTCGTGGAAAACAATCTGTACCGTATCGTGCAGGAAGCCTGTGAGAATGCGTTACGCTATGCTCATGCTAAAAATATAATGATTTTTGGGAGGCTGCACCAGGATGAGATCGATATCAGGGTGGAGGACGATGGGATCGGTTTTAGTTCCGAGATTAGCCTAAAGCTAGATGACTTGCTTGCCAAAAAGCATTTTGGATTAGCCGGAATATACGAACGGGCGAGTTTAATCGGCGCTGAGGTAAGTATCCACTCCAAGCCAAATCAGGGAACGAAGATACAGGTGACTTGGAAGTCTAAAGAGACTATTTGATTGTTAGGGTTCAAGGCTTCAATTTTTTAAGCCTAGCGCCAACTTTATTCTTGAACATGCGTGCTATAATCGCCTCAGCCCATGTCCTTTGCACATCTTCACGTTCACACCGAATACTCCCTGCTTGACGGTTTCTCGAATATCAAGAAGCTTATCAAGCGCGTGAAGGAGCTGGACATGTCCGCTGTGGCGATCACCGACCACGGCACCATGTTCGGTGTGATTGACTTTTACAAGGCGGCGACAGAAGCGGGGATCAAGCCGATCATCGGCGTGGAAGCCTATCTCTCAGCACGCAAGATGCAGGATCGAGACTCCAAACTCGACCGGACCTCCTCTCACCTGCTTTTGCTCGCGGAAAATGAGACAGGTTACAAGAATCTACTCAAGATTTCGTCTACCGCGCAACTGGACGGCTTTTACTATTATCCCCGCATCGACCGGGACTTTCTAGCGGCTCACTCCGAGGGGATTATTTGCACGTCTGGATGTATGTCCGCGGAAATTCCGCGTGCATTGCTGGATGATAAGCCGGAAGAAGCCGTGCGGCGAATGAACTGGTATTACGATGTCTTTGGCCCTGACCGTTTCTTCGTCGAACTGCAGCAGCATGGCATCAAAGAGATCACTGATTTGAATCGCAGGCTGGTTGAGATGGGGGCGCGCTATTCAGCCCGGTATATTGCGACGAATGACGTTCACTACATCAATCAGGATGACGCGCGCCTGCAGGATATTTTGCTTGCGATTCAGACCCAGTCACTTCTCTCCGAACCCGACCGCATGCGCATGTCCGATGACTCCTACTATCTGCGTACGCCGCAAGAGATGGGTCAATTGTTCGCCGAGGTGCCTGAGGCACTGAGTAATACCTTGCTGATTGCCGAACGCTGTAATGTAGATCTGGGATTCAAAGGTTATCACTTGCCTGATTTCCCTGTCCCTGCAGGGTTCACAGCCGAAACATATCTCCGCTATCTGTGCGAAGAAGGAGCGATAAAGCGCTATGGGGATCGCGCCACCAGCCTGCAGGTTCGGGAAAGAATCGACTACGAGTTTGGCATCATCCACAAAATGGGCTTCGATGCCTATTTCCTGATCGTATGGGACTTGTGCAGGCATGCACGCGAGAACGGGATCTGGTACAACGCGCGCGGTTCTGCCGCGGGCTCGATTGTCGCTTACGTGCTGGAGATTACACTGGTTGACCCCCTTCAGCATGATCTGTTGTTCGAGCGCTTCCTGAACCCGGGCCGAATCTCGATGCCCGATATAGACCTTGATTTCCGCGATGACCGCCGCGCAGAGATGCTCGAATATTGCACGCGTAAATATGGAAGCGACAAGGTCGCGCAGATCATCACGTTTGGAAAGATGGGAACGAAAGCTGCCTTGCGTGACGTCGCGCGCGTGATGGACATCCCGCTGCCCGAAGTGGATCGTGTTGCAAAACTTGTGCCGTTCGTTTCAGGCAGACAGACCACCATGCATGACGCAATGGCAGTGACTGAATTCAAACGGATTTATGACAATGGAGAGTCTTATTTGCGCGAGCTGATCGATACCGCCGCGCAGATGGAAGGCACGGTTCGTAACGCTGGGACCCATGCCGCAGGTGTAGTGATCTCCGACAAACCGATCCTGGAATATTTGCCGTTGCATCGTCCGACCTCGGGATCGGAAGAGAATCCCATCAAAACGGTTACGCAATTTGAAATGGGCGTTCTCGATTCTCTCGGCATGTTGAAAGTGGATTTCCTGGGACTCATCACGTTGAGTGTCATGGCAAAAGCCTGCGATATGATCGAGAAGCGGCATGGCATCAAATTCGATCTGGACAATATTCCGTTGGATGATCCGAAGTCCTTCGAGTTAATGGGCAATGGACACACCGCGGGCGTCTTTCAGGTGGAAGGCGGCGGCATGACACGCTGGCTGGTCCAGATGAAACCGAAGACACTGGATAACATCATTGCCATGGTGGCGCTGTACCGTCCGGGCCCAATGGCGTTCATTCCTGATTACATCGCACGCATGCACGGCCAAGCGGAAGTTGAGTATCGTCATCCTGCGCTGGAACCCATTTTCCAGGACACATTCGGCATTCCTGTCTATCAGGAACAGCTTATGCGCGCCGCGGTCGAGCTGGCAGGATATACACCTTCCGAGTCAGATGAACTGCGTAAAGCGATCTCGAAGAAGAAGAAAGAGGATATCGAGAAGCATCGCAAAAAATTTGTTCACGGTGCGGTAAAACAGGGGATGGCAAAGGACATTGCCGAAGCCATTTACAGTGACTGGGAAGAATTTGCGCGTTATGGATTTAATAAGAGTCACGCGGCAGATTATGGTGTCATCGCGGTTCAAACAGCCTATCTAAAGTCGCATTATCCTGCTGAATACATGGCAGCACTCCTTTCTGCAAATGCGAGCATTACAGAAAAGGTTGCCTGGTATGTTGCCGAGGCGCGCGGCATGGGCGTTCGTGTGCTTGCCCCTGAGATTAATGCTTCAGGCTGGGATTTTGAGATTGAAGACATTGATAACAAACTTAATATCCGCTTTGGGCTGGGGGCCATAAAAAATGTCGGTCAGGGAGCAGTCGAACTGATCCTGAAAGAACGGGAGCTAAACGGTCCATTTAAAGACCTCAATGACTTTGCTCGACGCGTAGACCTGCGCGCGGTTGGCAAGCGCGCGCTTGAATGTCTGATCAAAGTCGGCGCGATGGATGCGTTTGGCAATCGGGCGGCGTTGCTGGCTTCGCTGGATCGTATCATATCGATTAGCAGCAATCATTTCCGTGCCGCGCAAGCCGGACAAATGAGTCTCTTTGGTGCGGCCACCGGCGTTATTGACGAGATCCGTCTTCCAGATGTCAACAACGTGGATAAACGCGAGATGCTCAACTGGGAACGCGAGCTCATCGGTCTGTACATCTCGGATCATCCGCTCACGCAGTATCAACAGACATTTACGAAGCTCGTCAGTTACTTCTCGGGTCAACTGGGTGAAGCGCAACACGAAGAGAAAGTACGCGTGGCAGGCTTGGTCACAGTTGTGCGTCCCTTTACGACCAAGTCCAACAAGCCGATGGGCTTTGTCACACTCGAAGATATTCAGGGCAGTATTGAACTTGTGCTCTTCCCACGTACATGGGAGCAGACCCGTGAGCAGCTTACGGTGGGTCAGATCATTATCGTCGAAGGCAAAGTGGATACAAACAGCACCCCATCAAAAATTTTAGTGGATACCATTCGAACTGAGATCACAATATTGGAACCGTTGGTCACTTCGACGATGCCGGGCACAATTCAGCCGCCTCACCCTTCGGACAAGATGGGGCTTGATTCCGTTCTGCCAGCGACGCAGCAGACCAGGGCGAATGGTTCTGTACAAAAGAACATTCCCACTCAGCCGAGTGTCCCGCCGTCAATGCGACAAATTGCAGAGAGGCCGACGGCTTATGCTGACGAGCAACTCTCTCCTCGGTCTGGAGGAATGGAGGGCGGGTGGGATGATATGCCGCCTCCACCTGATAACTTCCCGGCAGGCTGGGACTCTGAATGGCAGCCGTCGTTTGAAAACGCAGAGATCGCCGCGCGCCCGGAACCCTTCGACAGGGCGTCGCAAGTAAGGGTGGCGCCAAAAGTTGATAATAAACATGTCAGGGAGTCGCGTGCCTTGGTCTCTCTCCCACCAAGAGAAACAGAAAAGGTGTCTGAAGTTGAAGTCGAGCACACGAAACGGGAGCAGGCAGAAGTCAGGCATGAAGTGCTTGCAGTCCGGCCTGTAGAAGTTATCCTAACCGAACCCGTTCACATCCCGCCATCGATATATGTTCCGATTGCAAAGGAAGAACAAGATAAGGAACATCCGCCGCAACAGATCATGGTACTGCTGCGCTCAACCGGCGACAAGGAACGCGATAAACGCCGCATCAGGGCAATCTATGGCACATTGATTTCCTTTAATGGGCGCGACCGTTTCACTTTCCAGATCTTTGAGAATGGCAAAGGGCACCTGATCGATTTCCCCAATGATACGACGCAGGTCTGCCCAAAAATGCTCGAGCGCCTGAAGAAGCTGATGGGGGAGGAGAGCTGGCGCGTGGAGGAAATTACGTTTCAATAATTACAGAGCGACCTTATGGTCATCTGAAGGCGGGCCGAGAGGGCAAGCTTTATCCCTGCAAGGCTCTCACTGCAACACATCTCTCACAATCTTCCCGGTCGCAAAGCAACGCGAGCGGGTCTTTTTTCACCAATATTACTACTTCATCAAATAACCGTTTAAGTGGGACCGCTTGAATGTAGGCTTTTCCTACATCCACGCGGCGGGTATCGGCTTTGACATATTCTTCAATGGCCTGAAAGCCCGATGAATCCCCGGGGAAGTTGGGACACTCCACTACGCGGTCATCCATCAATGCCCAGCGAATGAATTGTTTTCTGCCTGCGAGTTTTTCCGCGTAATGAATACTGGTGTTGACTGTGTGGTCAACCGCCAGGAGTAAAACCCAGCCATCTTGTTCTGCCAGCGCACCAATGGGAGCAAGCGGATCATAAAGTGTTTGCGTATGGAGCGCGGCATCTGCATTAATACCTGCAAATGAGAGAATTGGATGTGCAGTCCGTATTGCAAGATGATGATTGCGTAACGTCTCAGGCAGAATGCCCATCATGGGGTCTGCCCGCATATCGAATTGGAATGGCTCAGCCATCTTGTTCACTTCTTGTCCACTGCCATAGGTAATGCCATTGTTCGGCGGGCCAACATCAGGGATGATCCTAGTTTTGTATGTGTGCGTCGGCATGATAATACTGCTATTGAAGGAAGCCAGCATGGCGCGCAGCACAGTATCCGCGCCGCCTTCGAGTTGGCCGAAGGGTCTTAACGATGCATGCGCGATGACAGGTTTATTGATAATTCCCAATTCATCAAATGCGGATTTCAGTTCTGCGAAATCTAACATTTCATTTTCCGGTCCAGTTCGGCTTGCGTTTTTCAGCAAATGCCTGCATGCCTTCTTTCTGATCTTCAGTAGCGAACAGGTTGTAGAATTCCTGCTTCTCTACAGTGAGACCTTCGGCGAGAGTCAGCTCGTATGTCTTGTTGATCATCTTTTTTGCGGCGCGCACAGCTAAAGGGGCGCGTGAAGCGATCTCTTCCGCCAGCTTGAGCGCTTCGTCCAGATATGCATCTACCGGAACCACTCGATTGACCAGCCCATGTTGCAGGGCCTCCTGTGCGGATAACATGCGGTTGTTGAGGATCATTTCCGTCGCAAGCGCTTTCCCTACTGCGTATGTGAGACGCTGTGTGCCGCCCGCGCCGGGGATGACGCCAATCGTGACTTCGGGCAAGCCAAACTTGGTTGTTTCCGATGCGATGATCATATCGCAGGACATGGCAATCTCGCACCCACCACCCAAGGTCCAGCCTGAGACCGCGGCAATGACGGGCTTCCTGATTTGGCGAATCCTGCCAAACACAGCGATGTGGTCCGTATCCAGCATCTGCTGAATGGATTTATTCGCCATCTCCTTGATATCCGCGCCGGCGGCGAAGGCTTTCTCGTTCCCGGTGATGACCATCGCACCAATAGTGTCGTTTTTGTCGAAGGCTTCGAGTGCATCCATCGCCTCGCGCATGAGTTGATTATTGAGAGCATTCATTACCTGTGGACGATTCAGCGTGATGAGGCCAACCCGTCCACGTGTTTCAATCACGACCATTTCATAAGACATAAGTTCTCCTTAAGTCATTGCGAGGAGGGCTTTAGCCAATTCGTAATGACAGATACGGTATTCTACACGAGAACCTAATTTATGCTACCATTGCATAAACCTTCCCTTCAAGGAGATCAATATGCTGATTCTGGCGAATATACTCGTTGCTCTTGTCGCTGTTTTGCACTTGGGATTTCTTGTGCTTGAGATGTTTCTGTGGAACCATCCAGTAGGCAGAAAGACATTCAAAATGACGCCAGAGTATGCTCAGGAATCAGCGGCACTCGCGGCAAATCAGGGACTGTATAATGGCTTCCTCGCGGCGGGTTTAATCTGGGGCCTTATCTCAGGCGAGACATCCATCAAGATCTTCTTCCTGATCTGTGTCATTGTGGCCGGAATTTTTGGTGGCCTCAGCGCGAAGCGCTCGATCTTATATATGCAGTCGCTGCCGGGCCTGCTTGCATTGATAGCTGTTTATCTGGCCAAATGAATTCATCACGTTTGATTAGGTTGGGGGCGCTCATAGGTGTGATTGGGCCCTTGTTATTTGCCCTTGTTATTGCAGGATTAACTGTGGTCCAAGCCGATTTCATGCGTTCACTTGGGTGGGATCCATTTGGTCCTGTTATAGATTGGCCCAGCGGACTTGCGCTGGGC
>Ga0136635_10000372_pt1 | contig 12139 bp, 12 predicted proteins | sample AntDrymeUQ852106_2_FD_105495 | JGI IMG/M metagenome (GOLD analysis project Ga0136635, IMG submission 105495) | Polar desert sand microbial communities from Dry Valleys, Antarctica - metaG UQ85 (21.06) | ecosystem: Environmental > Terrestrial > Soil > Desert | place: Antarctica: Dry Valley... | reverse complement strand
TGCACGCTGGCGAGGTTGGCCCGAGCGACGTCGTCCACGTGCACGAAGTCGCGCATCTGGCCACCGTCCTCAAACACCTTCGGCGGCTCCCCCCGATCCAGCGCGGAGCGGAACACCGCCGCGACCCCGGAGTACGGGGTGTCCGCCGGCATCCGCGGCCCGTACACGTTGTGGTAGCGCAGCGCGACGCACCGCCCGCCCTCCAGCCGAGCCCAAGCCGCGGCGTACTGCTCCTGCGCGACCTTGGACACGGCGTACGAGCTGCGCGGTCGAATCGGCGCGTCCTCGCCGACCGTCGCCCACCCGGTGACGGACTTGCAGACCGGGCAGCGCGGGTCGAACACGCCGGCGTCGAGGTCCTCGGGCGTGCGCTCCAGCGGCAGCACGTCGCCGTGCTCGGGGCAGGCGTAGCGGCCCTCGCCGTAGACCACCATCGACGAGGCGAGCACCAGCAGCCGGGTGCCGGCCCGCGCCATCGCCGCGAGCAGCACCGCGGTCCCGAGGTCGTTGTGGCCGGCGTAGCCGGGCAGGTCCTGTGCGTCGACGCCGTTGCCGACCATCGCCGCCTGGTGGCACACCAGCTCCACGCCGGGCAGCAGCCGGTCCAGCCCGTCGGCGTCCCGTACGTCCAGCCGCTGCATGCCGGCGGGCAGCTCGGCGTCGGCCGGGTGCGCGGTGTCGAGCAAGACGTCGGCAGCAACCACGTCATGGCCGGACTCGCGCAGCACGTCGACGACCCGGCCGCCGATGAACCCGGCGGCACCGGTCACCAGCACCTTCACGGCAGCTTCACCGGCAGCTGCATGCCATCGAGTGCGTGAGGACAGGGGCAGTCACGTTCGGCGGGCGCCGACGCGACCACCTCGTGCAGCAGCGTGCGCAGCCGCTCGGTGTTTTCGCCGAACACCCGGAACACCTCGGCCTGGTCGACCGCGTGCTCGGCGTCCACACCGGCGTCGACGTCGGTCACCAGCGCGACCGCGGCGTAGCACATCGCCAGCTCGCGAGCGAGCACCGCCTCGGGATGGCCGGTCATGTTGACGAGCGTCCAGCCCTGCGCCGCGTACCACTGCGACTCCGCGCGCGTCGAGAACCGCGGGCCTTCGACGACCACCATCGTGCCGCCGTCGACCATGTCCTCGCCCTGGTCACGGCTCGCGCCCAGCACGTGTCGGCGCAGCCGCGGGCAGTACGGGTCGGCGAAGCCCACGTGGCAGGCGCCGGAGTCGTAGTAGGTCTGCACCCGGCCGCGGGTGCGGTCCACCAGCTGGTCGGGCACCACCAGCGCGCCCGGGCCGAGGTCGGGGGTCAGGCTGCCGACCGCGCACGGCGCGATCACCTGGCGCACGCCGCACGACCGCAGCGCCCACAGGTTCGCCCGGTAGTTGACTCGGTGCGCCGGGAATGCGTGCCCGCGACCGTGCCGGGGCAGAAACGCCACCGGCCGGCCGCCGTCGTCGGCATCCAGCCGCCCGATCGAGACCGGCGCCGACGGCTCCCCGTACGGGGTGTCGACCTTCACGTCCTCGGCATCGGCGAGGAACTCGTAGAAGCCAGACCCGCCGATGACGGCGACGTCGGCGCTCTGTTCACCCACATCGCGGAGTCTGCCAGCCGCACGTCCCGCCGAGCGCATACCCTCGACGCCGTGCGCGCCACCCATTACGTCGACTGGTTCCTGGACAAGACCGTGGTGCTGGGGTACTCCCGGCTCGGTCCGACGCTGCGGCAGGCCTGGTGGCCGCCGAGCGCCGAGCCCGGCGCGCTGAACGACAGCCACGTCGTGGTCACCGGCGCGAGCTCGGGTCTCGGCGCGGCGACCGCCGCCGGGTGCGCGCGGCTCGGCGCGACCGTGCACCTGGTCGGCCGCGACCAGGGCCGGCTGGAGCGCTCGGTCGCCGAGATCCGCGGCAGCGGGGTCGATGACGGGGAGCTGCTGCCCGAGGTGTGCGACATTAGCGACCTCGACGAGGCGCGCGGGTACGCCAGCGACCTGGCTGGTCGGGTCGAGCGGCTGCACGGGCTCGTACACAACGCGGGCGTGCTGCCGCCCGAACGCAAGGAGACCGCGCAGGGGCACGAGCTGGTGCTGTCGACCCACGTGCTCGGCCCGACGCTGCTCACCCACCTGCTGCGCGACCAGCTCGCCGCAGACGGCGACGCCCGAGTGGTGTGGGTCTCGTCCGGCGGCATGTACACGCGCCCGCTCGACACAAGCGACCTGGAGGCGACCGAGCGGCCGTGGTCCGGCACCGACGCGTACGCGCGTACCAAGCGGATGCAGGTGGTGCTGGCGCAGATGTTCGCCGACCGGCTGCGGGTCGACCACGTCGCCGTGCACGCGATGCACCCGGGGTGGGCCGACACCCCCGGGGTGCGCGGCTCGCTCCCGCGCTTCCACACCGTGACCAAGCCGCTGCTCCGCACCGCTGAACAGGGCGCGGACACGATCGTGTGGTTGGTGTCGGCGCCTGGCGGCTCGGTGACTGCGGGGGCGAGCGGGGTGTTCTGGAGCGACCGCCGGCCGCGCCCGCTCGCGTACGCGCCATGGCAGAAGGAAGGCGCCGGCGAGCGGGCCCGGCTGTGGGAGAAGGTCGGCGACGCCATCGGGATCGACGCGGCGTGACCTCGCCGGTGCGGGCGGACCCGGAACGGGCCGCCCCGGCGCCGACCAGCAGGCGACCGGAGGCCATCGCGCTCGCCGTCGCCACGCTCGTCGTCGTCGCCGCCTTCACCGCCCAGGAGTGGGGTCGCTTCTGGGGTGACGTGCACGCCTGGCTCGAGCCGCTGTCGGCGTACTTCGAGCCGACCCTCGGCGTCACGATGGGTCCCGGCCTGCCGATGGCCGTCGCCGTGGCAGCAGTCGTCGTCTCATACGGGCCGGGGCTGGCCGACCGGCTGCCGTGGCGCCGGCTGCTGCTGGCGACCTGGGTGGCCGGGCTGGCGTGGTCGGTGAGCCTCGCGCTGATCCGGGGCTGGTCCGGAATCGCCGAGCCGCTGACCAACGAGCACGAGTATCTCGTCGACGTGCCCCGGGTCGACGACCTCACCGAACTGCTGCCCGGCTTCACCGACCGGATCGACTCGTCGGACGACACCAACTGGGTGACCCACGTGGCCGGGCACCCGCCGCTGACGTTCCTTGGGTTCTTGTGGCTGGACCGGATCGGGCTGGGCGGCCCGGAGTGGGGCGGCGTGGTGCTCACGCTGCTCGGCTCCACCGCGGTGGTCGCGGTGCTGGTGACGTTGCGGCGGCTCGGCGCGGAGTCGGCGGCCCGGGTCGCGGCGCCGTTCCTGGCGCTGACCCCGCTCGTCACCTGGTCGGTGGTCTCGGCCGACGGGGTGTTTGCAGCGGCGGCCGCCTGGGGGCTGGCGGTGCTCGCCGCTGCGGCCACTGCACCCGGGTGGCGTGGCGCTGTCCTGCTCGGCGGCGCTGCCGGGGTGATCTTCGGGCTCGCGGTCAACCTCTCGTACGGGCTGGTCCTGACCGCGGCGCTAGCGCTGGCGGTGCTGGTGGCGGCCGGGTCGTGGCGACCGCTGCTGCCTGCGGTGGTCGGCGCCTGGGCGGTGGTCGGCGTGTTCGCCGCGCTGGGGTTCTGGTGGTTCGAGGGTCGGGACGCCGTGGTGATCCGCTACTACGACGGCATCGCGTCCGAACGCGACTACTCGTACTGGATGTGGGCGAACCTCGCGATCGTCTGCTTCTGCGTCGGCCCCGCGGTCGTCGCCGCGCTCGGGCGCTGGGCGCGGGACGGATCTCGAGACATTCGGGTGGTCCTGGCCACCGCAATGTCGCGAGATCGGGCACCTGCGCACGGCGCCGGGTGGCTGGCGACCGGCGCTGTGGTGGCGATGCTCGCGGCCGACCTGTCGGGGCTGTCGCGCTCAGAGGTGGAGCGGATCTGGCTGCCGTTCATGGTATGGCTGGTCCCGCTGACGGCCGGGCTGGCGGCGCGCGACCGCCGCGGCTGGCTGGTCACGCAGGCCGGCTGGGCGATCGGCATCGCCCTGGTGCTGCGCTTCACCTGGTAGCGCTGTTCAGACCTTGACGACGCGAAGCGCGGGATGAGCGCTCGCGATCGGGTCGAAGTCATCGTCCTGCGTGACGACCGGCAGTCCGTGTACGGAGGCAGTGGCTGCGATCAGAGCATCGGTGAGCCGGACCGTGCGGTGGACGCCCGCGCGCCGACAGTCGACGACCAGCCGCGCCCACGCAGACATCACCGGCTCGCTGACAGGAATAGGGTCGGACTCCCGCGCGAGAGCGAGGGTGTCCGCACGTCGGGCCCGAACGTCCTCGTCGATCGCGGCCAGAACACCAAGCTCCAGCTCGCCGATGGTGACGACAGACACGGCCACCTGCTCAGGTAGCGAGCCGAGCGGCCGGTCGGTCTCTCGCGCGATGAACACAGATGTGTCGAGCAGCCCCGACGTCACAGATCCGCCAGGGTCTCACCCGCGAGTTCGTCGAGGTCACTGCGCAGTCCGGGGTCGGCGGAACGGTGCCCGAGTTGGTCGCGGACCGCCGCGCCTGACAGCCACCGGGTCCGACGACCGTGCGGAACGATGTCCGCGATCGGCTCGCCGCGCACGGTCAGCGTGACACGTTCGCCCGCGCGCACAGCGTCGATCACCCGGGCCGTGTCATTGCGAAGCTGCCGGACACCGACGTCCATGTGCGACAGCGTAGCACCTATCGGTGGTCCGCTCGCAGGCCAGGTCGGTTCGCCCAGATTGCAGCGGTCCCGCCCGCGACCGACCAGCGGCAATTGGCTGCCTGCGAGCCTAGTTCCCTGGCCCGACGGGCGGGTGCCTCCTGGCCTCGCGACGCAGGGGCCGCCCTTGCGGTCGGCATCGCCCTTATCGCAGCGGCTCTGGTGGACCATTCCGGCGGCGCGCTGTGCCGAGGATCAAGGGCAACAAGATTGCGCCATCACCCGGCGCTGACGCCACCGAGCGGCCCGACGCGAGCCGATGGCGCGATCTGTGGGGGGGTTGTCGTAGACGACATGCCAGTACCGGCAGGACTATGGATCTATGCAGTCTCGCGCAGTCACGTTCGTGATCTTCGATGGCTTCGACATCCTTGATGTGGCCGGCCCGTTCGAGGTGTTTGGCGAAGCCGGATACGAGCTCATGGTCGTGGCCGCGAAGGCCGGTCCGGTCCGCTCGGACACGGGGCTGACGATCCAGGCGCAAAGCTCGGTGGCGAGCCTGGATCCGCGCCGTCTTGGCACGCTGCTGGTCGTGGGGGGTGAGGGCGTGGATGCGGCGAGGTGCGACCGCAGCTTGGTCGACTGGGTGGCCGCGGCCGCCACGAGGGCCGACCGGGTCGCGTCTGTCTGCTGTGGCGCGTTCATCCTCGCCGAGGCCGGGCTGCTCGACGGGCGTCGCGTGACCACTCACTGGAGGCAAGCAGAGCGGCTGGCGCGGGAGTACGCCGCACTCATCGTGGACAGCGACCCCATCTTCATCCAGGACGGGCCAATCTGGACCTCCGCAGGCGTGGCAGCGGGCATGGACTTGGCGCTTGCGTTGGTCGAGGCTGACCTCGGACCTCAGGCCGCCCTCGGGGTCGCCCGGGAGCTGGTGCTGTTCTTGCGTCGACCGGGGAACCAATCACAATTCAGCGTCCCCCTGTGGTCCGCACTGCCCGCAAGCGATGTGATGCGCGTCGTTGTCGAAGCGATCCACCTCGATCCCGGTGCGCGACACGGGATCGACGAGTTGGCGTCGCTCGCCGGGCTGAGCCCACGCCATCTACAGCGGCGATTCACTCAGGAGACAGGTCTGCCACCAACCGTGTACGTCGAACGGGTCCGTGTCGAGGCGGCGCAACTGGCTCTCGCAGAACGTGATGACCCACTGGAAACCATCGCGCGACGCTACGGCTTCGGCACCGCCGAGACACTGCGCAGGACATTCCACCGCCTCGTGGGCATCGCACCCTCGGAGTATCGAGACCGATTCCGCACAGCGCATGCCAGCGCGGCCTGGCACCAAACCACAGAAGCGCCACGGCCGGCGTCGCCGGTCCACCTCGAAGGAGTCCGCTCATGAACTACGTACTTCAAGGCACCGCTGCGCATCTCGAGCCTCGACGCGACGAACTCTTGAAGCGCTCTGGCGGGAGCCCCATACGACCGGAAGCAGGGTGGCCATCGATCCCGACCCGGACTCGACGTCACTCACTGTCCAAAGTCCGGGCGGCGTTGTCTCTCCGTCGGCGTACGGACGGCCTGCCGGGCCCACGCTGCGGGGATTCCGCCGGCAGCGGCCTCAGTCCGATCGCCAGCGGAGCCTCTCGTGGCGTCGCCATCTTTGCCAGCCGGTGAGCCCATCCCTCGAGGGTCCGGTTTGGCACTAACCAGAACGTAGTGAGGAGCTACAAGTCATGCGAGTACTGATGTATGGAATCGGCTCGGTGGGATCCACCATGACCCGGATGCTCCTGGAGCGAGGGGCCACGATCGTCGGCGCGGTCGCTGCGAGCCAGGAGAAGAACGGGAAGGACGTGGGGGAGCTCGTCGGGCTCGACACGCAACTAGGTGCTCGGGTGTGCACGGATCCCGACGAAGCGTTGAAACTTCAGCCAGACCTTGTCGTGATGAGCATTGCCAGCTACATGGAAGACATGTACGAGCCGATGCAGCGATGTATCAGGACTGGGGCGAACGTCATCTCCCTTGCCGAGGAGCTGTTGTACAGCTGGAACACGTCTCCCACGGAGACCGCTGAGCTGGACGCCCTGGCCAAGGATCATGGCGTGCGCGTCCTTTGTACGGGGCATCAGGATGGCTACTGGGTCTCGTTGGTGTCAGTTCTCATGGGCACCTGTTTCAAGGTCGACGAAGTGCTCGGTCAGTGCACCTGGAACGTGGACGACTTCGGCGTGGAGCTTGCTCAGGATCAGCAGGTAGGAACATCTCCCGAGAGCTTCAAGGAGTGGGCCAGCATTTCAGATCGCCCGCCCACGTTCGGTCGCACCTCGCTGCACGTCCTAGCCGCGATGGCGGAACTGGAAGTCATCGACTCGATGACCAGCAGCCGACCCGACATCGCTGAGGCGCCCATCTACTGCAAGGCGCTCGACAGCGAGATCCCTGCCGGGAAGGTCATCGGGTTCACTGACGTCGACGAGGTGACAACACGCGAGGGCATCCGGCTGCGTCTGGAGATGACAGGCAAGGTCTACGCCGAGGGCGAGACCGACAGCAATGCTTGGGAGGTCCGAGGGGAGCCGACTGTGCGCATCCTCAGCGACCACCTGGCCACTCACTACACAACCTGCGGCACGCTCCTGAACCGCATTCCTCAGCTACTCGCTGCGGAGCCCGGTTACTTGACGATCGACACTCTCCCACAGCTGAGGTACCAGCAGAGCTACGTGGGCTGAGGGCGAAGTTTTCACGGCCTGGACTCGCAGGTGCCGATCGGCTAGCGGCACGCTCCGCGTGACCATCCTCTGGTGGCACAGCGACCGCGCGGATCGCGGCTATGTGCGGACGTTAGGATGCCCCACAACTGAGGGAGTTATCCATGAAGGCCCCCTGGCTCACGTCCTGACCGAGGTTCAGCAGACCAAGGGCAAGAAGACGCTCGAAAGCTAGGTGGCCTCGACCGTCTTGGTCTGCACCGCGCCGATGCTGCTTCTGGTGATCATCGGCCTGTTCCGTGGCGGTCTTGCCATGGCACCCCGGAGATCTCGCTTCTGTGGGTGATCTGGATCGTCGGTCTGATCTGGGTATGGCGTCCACGACGGACTTGATACCTCCACCACCGATGCGCTGCTTAGCCGTGTAGCCCGGGACGGTCCAGAGGCACGGACGCTAGCGATTGGATTGGTTCATGGACACTCAAACCTTCGACGTCGTGATCGCCGGTGGCGGCCTGGCGGGGTCGTTTCTGGGTGGTGTACTGGCACGGTCCGGACTCGGGGTGCTCGTGGTGGAGAAGGAGGGCGTTTTCCGAGACCGCATTCGCGGCGAGTTGTCATGGCCTTGGGGGCACCACGAGGCTTTGCGCGCGGGTCTCGGCGAGCCCCTCGCTCAGGCTGGGGTGGTGCCGCTGCCCGCGTACGACGTCTACCAGGACGCACGGCCCGTGGATGCTGTGCGCTGGGAAACGATCTCGATCGATGCGTTGCCGGCGATTGGGTTCTCGCACCCCCACCTGCAGGCAGCGACGATCGCCTGGGCCGAGTCTCAGGGCGCCACCGTGCTGCGATCGGCCAAGGTCGTTGAGGCAGATGAGGATAACCGCCCCACCGTGTCGGTCGTCACGGACGGACAGGCGACGCAGGTCCGGGCCAGGCTGGTCGTTGGCGCCGACGGGAAGAGGTCGGGTGCTCGGCGGTGGCTGGGAGCGGACACCGTGACCGATCCCGAGCACCACATGTTCGGTGGCCTTCTCTTGTCGGACGTGCACTGGGATGACACCTTCGGCTGGGCACCCACACCGACGGAGGCGGTGGGTTGGTTCGTTACCGGCCCCGGCTCGTGCCGCGTCTACATCCGGCTGACGGCCGACCGGGTTCGTGAGACGGGCGTGGGACGGAATGCGGAGGCGTTCGTGGCTTTCGCTTCTAAGTCCATGCCTGAGGGTGTGTTGGATGACGCGCAGCCGGTAGGGCCGATGGGTTTCTTCCCGAACAGTTGCACGTGGTCGAGCCGCATCGCTTCCGGACACATGGTGTTGGTTGGAGACGCAGCAGGTTCTCTGGACCCTACTCAGGGGCTCGGTACATCACTGCTCTTCAGAGACGTCCGCGCCTTGAGCGAGTTGCTCCTCGCAGACGCCGACTGGGGTCGGGCGATCAGGGAGTTCGAGAAGCAGCGGCGCGCTTACTACGAGGTGCTTCGTGCATACGACTTGTGGTGTGCGCTTCTGGACGCGGAAGAGGGACCTGAGGCGAACCGCCGACGCGAACTCAACGCGGCTGCTCGGGAGGCAGACCCGACGCTCGGCGGGTTCGCAACCCTGGAGGCTCGTGGCCCGGACGGGTTGGTCCCGGATGCAGCGGCGCGTCGGATCTACTTCGGGGAGTAAGCGCCATCGTCCCGGGGCCAGACCGAACCCGGCTGACAGGCTAGCTTGTGCCCCCGCCTGTCTCGCAAGCCGCTGACCGGCGAAAATTACGCTTCATCACCTGGACCGGACTGCGACTGATGTCCCGCTCATTGGCATGAGAGCACTCAAAGCGGCAGATGAGTGCGCATGCAGAGATCTGCCCGCGTCCGAGTGCGCGCCACCGTGACGCGTGGTGGGCTAGGAATCGTTCTGACATCATCGCGATGAGACCACCTCGGGACCAGGCGCAAGGGGGACCGATGACCGACACCGACATGTTCAAGCACTCGACACCGGACTTGTACGACCGCTACATGGTCCCGCTGTTGTTCGAACCGTTCGCATGGGTGGTCGCCGCTCGTGTCGCAGAGCTCCAGCCCGCCCGGATCCTCGAGACCGCCGCGGGGACCGGCATACTTACGGCACTCGCGGCGAACCCCGAACGCGGAGATCATGGCAACCGACATCAACCCGGGCGTGGTCGGGTACGCAGCGAACAAGTCCGACACGAGCCACGTCACTCTGCAACAGGCCAACGCCCAAGAGTTGCCGTTCGACAACTCCAGCTTCGACCTGGTCCTGTGTCAGTTCGGCGTGATGTTCTTCCCTGACAAGGTGCTGGCCAACACCGAAGCAAGACGGGTTTTGCGCGATGGCGGCCACTACCTCGTGGTGACCTTCGCTGACCTTGCTGCCAACCCGGTGCCCAAGGCCGCCGACGAAGCAGTCGAAGCACTCTTCCCGGACGACCCACCGCGCTACATGGAACGCGGCCCCTTCAGCTACGCCAACCCCGCCGCGGTCGAAGCAGACCTTCGGTCAGCGGGCTTCTCCGCCGTATCGGTCGAAACACTGACCCTGATGAGCTCTGTGAATGCTCGGGACGCCGCCGCTGGGATGGTGCTCGGCTCACCGTTCCGGGCTGAGATCGAGCGACGCGATCCCGACTCACTGCAACGTGCCCTGGACGCCGTCACAGCCGCACTCGAGCCCCTCGACGGCCACGAGGCACCCATCTCCGCGCACGTCGCGACGGCGCGTCGCTAGCAAGGGCCCGCGACCGCTCATCGGCTGTCCGGACGTTCCGCAAGACGAACCGCTACCGGAACCAGCTCGACCGCGTAGGGGAGATCGCCGGAGCTGCGCGGGTTGTCCCGGAGCGGATCCCGTCCGGGACCCCAGACGACACCAAACCCAAACTTCAAAGCCACGGCACACGCGGTCGGGGAAACAAACAGAAACCGCCATCGACGTGCGTCTGACCGCCGCGAACAGGCAGCGGCGCCAGATGGTGCTTGGATGCGGTCATGAGTGATCCCGTCGAACTCGTGCTGGCCTACGTCGGTGCCGCCCAACGAGCGCGCGCCTTCGGTGGCCAGGATGACTTCGAGGCGATCCGCGGCTACCTGGCGGACGAGGTGGAGATCCGGGTGGCCAGCCCTTGGACAAACGAGCCATGGCGGACAGCGCATACCGGGGCCGACGCGGTGGTCGACAGGCTGCGCTCTGGCGCGAACGCGGGCGCGCGCCTGACGACCGAGACCGTCAACGCCGTAGCGGCCGGCGGCGACGTGTTGATCGAGCAGGTATCCACCCTGCACACCGATGAAGGGGACAAGGTGAGCTGTGTCGCTCACCTGTTCACCGTCGCCGACAACCGGATCGCGAGGATTCGGACCTACCGGAATGACGCCGGGCTTCCCACGGGTTGAGCGACCGCGTCGCCTCCTGGACCTGCGTCACTTCGGCTCCGCCATGGCGTCCGGCAGGGCCTGCTTGTTCACCGTCGGGGCAGCCGAACCGGCGGATTCCGGTCGGGAGGCCCGTCACGACCATAGGCTCGACCAGGTGATGAGCGCGGAGACGCTCATTCAGGAGCAGAGGTCGGACTCTGCTCGAAGGACGCCCTGAGCGCGTCGAGCGTGATCGTGCGCTCCTTAACGGCGAACCGCCGCCAGATCGGTGTGCCCACGCGCCACACGCCGTACGACACGAACTTGCCGCGATGGCGGACCAGCGTCTCGCTGTCGCCGGTGGGCTGCAGGTGGTAACTCGGCCAGCCCTCGAACTTGAGCTTGCCCGACTTCGACTTCTCCCACCAGTGGTAGACGATCGTGTGCGGCGCCACCATCTCGGCTATCTCCCCGGGCATGGTGCCCTGGCTCGTCTCGTCGACGAACGTCGTACCGACGGTGGGCTCTCCGGGAGAGGTCTGGCGGGTGCGCTTGAGCATGCTTCCCGTCTTGGCCATCCAGTCGTTGTGCCCCTCGATGTCGACGAGCCGTGCGAACACCTGGTCGATCGGTGCCCGGATCGTGCGCTCGAGCTCGAACTCGATGGGCCTCATAGGACCAGCATCCTCGCCCAGAGAATGCACTACAAGGCTCCCAGCTGCATCAAGGCCCATGGCGTAAGCCAGACGTCAGCTGAGCCGTGATGGTCGACCCGACCGCTACGAGTGCTGGGTGAAAACCTCTGCATCGACCGCAGCGCGTTGTCGCCGCATCAGGTGGTGGTAGGTCCGCGTGGGCGCGACCGCCCGCAACGCACTGCTGTCCACACATGTCGCCTTTCACGGTCACCATAAGTTGCGTCATTCCGTGAATGACTGCCGATCCAAACGTCCGGATCTGTCTGCTCATGGCCGATGAGCGGGCCTCGGCTCGGAATGGCTTCTCACTTTGGACGCCGGCGGCGGGCGGCAGGTGCTCGGCGTGAAGTTGAAGGGTCTATGACTCGGGCACTTGACCATTGATTAGGTTGAACGCACAGCGGTAGCCTCGAAGTTTCTGCGAGGGAGGGAAGCGGAGATGGGCGACAACGCCGAGACGGCGGTTCTCGCTGGAGGGTGCGCCTGGATCATGCAGCCACTGCTGTCCCAGCCCGAAGGCGTGATTTCCACTCGGACCGGATGGATGGGTGGGGAGGGCGACAACCCGACCGAGGAGGACGACGGAGGTCACGCGGAGGTCGTTGAAGTTGTCTTTGATCCTGTGCGGCTCTCATATCGAGGACTACTGGAGGTGTTCTTCCAGGTTCATCGAGCCGACCTGGATGAAGGCGTCGTCGG
>Ga0136635_10000371_pt1 | contig 12141 bp, 12 predicted proteins | sample AntDrymeUQ852106_2_FD_105495 | JGI IMG/M metagenome (GOLD analysis project Ga0136635, IMG submission 105495) | Polar desert sand microbial communities from Dry Valleys, Antarctica - metaG UQ85 (21.06) | ecosystem: Environmental > Terrestrial > Soil > Desert | place: Antarctica: Dry Valley... | reverse complement strand
GTCGCCAGCACATCTGCCAGCGCATCGGCCAGTTCGGGCAGCCGTTGGTCGCTGACCACGAACGGGCCCACCATCTCCGCGTACCAGGACGCAGCGTGCCGGCGGTGGGCGAGGACGGCGGCGGGCATGGGCGCGTTGCCGGGTGGGAAGATCGCTGCGTCGTCGACGAGTCCGGCGACGAGCGGCGGGACGGACACGCCCGCGAGGCTAGCCGACCGCCCAACCCAAGAGGAGCAGGCGATGACCCACTACCAGCGCGTCGGCGCGGTCCCTCCGAAGCGGCACACGCAGAGCCGAGGCGGCGACGGCAAGCTGTTCTTCGAGGAGCTGATGGGCGAGGAGGGGTTCTCGTCGGACTCCTCGCTGCTCTACCACCGCGGGGTGCCGTCCGCGATCGTCGCCAGCGAGCTGTGGGAGCTGCCCGACCTGACCACCACCCCCAACCACCCGCTCAAGCCGCGCCACCTCCGGCTACACGCGCTGGTCGAGGGCAACGAGTGGAAGGGGCTCGACCCGGTCACGGACCGGCGGCTGGTGCTCGGCAACGGCGACGTCCGCATCTCGTACGTCGTCGCCGGTGAGGCGTCGCCGCTCTACCGCAACGCGGTTGGCGACGAGTGTGTGTTCGTGGAGGCAGGCGACGGGGTCGTCGAAACCGTGTTCGGCACGGTCCCCTACCGCACCGGCGACTACGTGCTGATTCCGCGCGCGACTACGCACCGCTGGGTGCCGGACACCGCCAACGGCCCGACCCGGGCGTACGCGATCGAGTCCAACAGCCACATCTCGCCACCGAAGCGCTACCTGTCCCGGTTCGGACAGTTCCTCGAGCACGCCCCGTACTGCGAGCGCGACCTGCACGGACCGACCGAGCCGCTGGTTGTCGACGACGCTGACGTTGACGTGCTGGTCAAGCACCGCGGCAGCGGAGCGGGGGGGCTGGTCGGCACCCGGATGACGTACGCGACGCACCCGTTCGACGTTGTCGGTTGGGACGGCTGCATGTACCCGTACACCTTCAACGTGTCCGACTTCGAGCCGATCACCGGCCGCGTGCACCAGCCGCCGCCGGTGCATCAGGTGTTCGAGAGCTGGAACTTCGTGATCTGCAACTTCTGCCCGCGCAAGGTCGACTACCACCCGCTCGCGGTGCCGGTGCCCTACTACCACTCGAACGTCGACAGCGACGAGGTGATGTTCTACGTGGCCGGGGACTACGAGGCGCGCAAGGGCTCCGGGATCAACAGGGGCTCGATCTCGCTGCACCCCGGCGGGTATGCGCACGGGCCGCTGCCGAGCGCGGTCGAGGCGTCGCTCGGCGCGGAGTACTTCGACGAGCTCGCGGTCATGGTCGACACCTTCCGCCCGCTGGAGCTGGGCGAGGGCGGCAGCGTCTGCGAGGACGACGCGTACGCGTGGACCTGGGCTGGCCGGCAGGTCGGCGACGGGACGGCCAACGGGGACGAGGGTGACGACGAGCCGGACGAGCCCGCGCTGTTCTCAAACAGCTGATTATTGGCGCACACAGTCGGTGACCGGACGGTCACGTAGCGAAGTTCACCGCCGTTCACCGGCCGGCACCCATCCGGGCCGGGTAGGGCGACGAACCAGACATGACGCTCGTCACGTTCTGCGGACGTCCCCGTGCCGGTCGCACCTGCCCGGGCCGTATCCCGAAAGGAGCGCATGAATGCGCCCACTCACTGGCAGTCGTCGGACTGCAGCCGCCATGACGGCACTCGGCGGTGTCCTCATCACGACCGGGCTCATCGGGCTCGGAGGCCAGGGGGCAACCGCCTCCAGCCACCGGGAGGCACCGCTGATCTCCGGCGAACCGCAGTACGACACCACCGACGTCTACGCGTTCCGGAGTCCTAACCGGCGCAAGACCGTCACCCTGGCCGCCAACTGGCTCCCGTTCGAGGAGCCTGCCGGCGGTCCGAACTTCTACTCGTTCGCGAACGACGCCCGCTACTCCATCCACGTGGACAACGACGGTGACGCCCTCCGCGACATCACCTTCCGCTGGACGTTCAACGACCACTACCGGTCGCGCAACACGATCCTCTACAACAACGGACCGGTCACCAGCCTGAACGACCCGAACCTGAACTTCTACCAGACCTACGACCTGGAGCGGATCAACCAGCGGCCGGGTGGCAGCGTTGGCAAGCTGCTGCTCAACAATGCGAGAGTGGCGCCCTCGTACGTCGGTGACGCGTCCATGCCGGACTACGAGAACGACCTGTTCGAGAAGGCAACGGTGTGGACCGGCAAGCCGGGCAGCTCCGGCCGGGCGTTCGCCGGCCAGACCGAGGACTCGTTCTTCCTCGACCTGCGCGTCTTCGATCTGCTCTACGGCCTCGACCTCAGCGAGGTCGGCGACGACACGCTGGCCGGGTTCAACGTGCAAAGCGTTGCCCTGCAGCTGACCCGCCGGCAGCTGGCGCTGCGCAAGGACCGGAAGGAGAACCCGATCATCGGGGTCTGGTCGACCACGTCCAAGCAGGGCGCCAACGGTGACTACCGCCAGGTGTCGCGGCTCGGTATGCCACTGGTCAACGAGCTCGTCATCGCGCTGAAGGACAAGGACAAGTTCAACGCTTCCCAGCCGTCTGGCGACGCACAGTTCCTCGACTACGTGCTCGACCCTGAGCTGGCAAGGCTGCTCGAGGCGATCTACGGCATCGACACGCCGCCACCGCCGCGTGACGACCTGGTCGCGGTGTTCCTCACCGGCGTCGACGGGCTCAACCAGCCCGACGGGGTCGTGCCGAGCGAGCAGCTGCGGCTGAACATGTCCACGCCGGTCAGCGAGAACCCCGACCGGCTGGGCGTCATCGGTGGCGACAACCAGGGCTACCCGAACGGGCGCCGGCTGACTGACGATGTCATCGACATCTCACTGCAGGTTGTCGCTGGTGAGCTCGTCGGCCCGCGGTACGAGAACGACCTCGGCGACGCCGTCAACGTGAACGACGTCAACTTCCGCGACTCGTTCCCGTACATGCAGGTTCCGGCATCCGGCTCGGACACCGCACCGCACGCAAACAGCGGGTTCACCCCGCTCACCGGCGGTGACGCACCAACCAGCGGACCGTCGGCCGTACCGGTCGCCCCGCTGTCGGCGGTCGCCCTCGGCCTGCTGGCCCTGGCGGCTGGTGTCGCGGTGTGGACCAAGCGGCCGGGGGGTGTCGCCTCGGCATGAATGGTCCGGTCCGGGTGGCGGTTGCCGCGGTAGTCGCCACCGTGGTCGGGCTCACGCTGGCCGTGTCCGGGGGGTTCGCCTGGGACGACACCTCGTCCCAGAGCGGGCCCCCCGTGCCGGCCGGCGGCATCGACCCGGCGGCGCTGGCGACCGCGAACGACGTGGACGCCACCGTTGCCGCGCTGCAAGCGCGGCTGCGCGACCAGCCCAGCGACGCCCGCTCCTGGGCGACGCTGGGCCTCGCGTACGTGGAGCAGGCTCGGGTCAGCGGTGACCCGAGCCTCTACCCGCGGGCGGCCGGCGTGCTCGACCGCTCCCTGACCGAGCAACCGGACGACAATGCGCTGGCGCTCGCTGGCCAGGCCGCGCTGGCGTCGGCCCGGCACCGGTTCGGTGCGGCGCTGCGCCGCTCCGAGCAGGCGCTGGCGATCAACCCGTACGAGCTCGGTGCACTGGCCGTACGCGTGGACGCGCTCACCGAGCTAGGCCGCTATCGCACCGCACGCACGGCGCTGGCACAGGCCGACCGCCGCCGCCCCAGCGTGCAGATCTTCGCCCGGTACTCCTACGCGTACGAGCTGCGCGGCCGCACCGGGGAGGCGGCCCGGCTGCTCGAGCGCGCGGTCACCGGCTCCTCGGCGCCCGCCGACCGCGCTTACCTGCTGAGCCTGCTCGCCGACCTGCACCGCAAGGCGGGCCAGCTCGGCGCTTCGGGGCGGGCGCTGGCGCAGGCCCTGGAGGCCGACCCCGAGAGCCTTGCGGCCAGCGCGTCGCAGGCCCGGCTCGCGGTCGCCCGCGGCGACCTTGGCGAGGCAGCGCAGCGCTGGCGCGAGCTGGTCGGGCGCGCGCCACTGCCGGAGTACGTGCTCGCTCTGGGCGAGCTGTACGCCGCGACCGACCGGCCGGCGCAGGCGCGCCGACAGTTCGACGTGCTGGAAGCGACCGCTCAGCTCGCTGGCGGCAACGGGGTGGACACCGACCTCGAGACCGCGCGCTACCAGGCCGACCACGGGGAACCGGCGGCCGCCCTGGGGTCGGCGCGCACGGCGTGGCGTGGGGCGCCCAGCATCTGGGCGGCCGATGCGCTGGCGTGGGCCCTGCACCGCACCGGCCGCGACGAGCCGGCGCTGCGCCGGGCGCGGGAGGCCACCCGGCTCGGCACCGCCGACCCGCTGCTGTGGATCCACCGCGGCGCGATCGAGGCGTCGCTCGGTCGGGACGTACCCGCCGTCACGCACCTGCGGCGAGGCCTGGCCGCCGACCCGGGGCTGTCGCCATGGCAGCGCGACGCGGCCGAGAAGCTGCTTGTAGAGGTGGCCCGATGATGCGCGCCTCCCGAAAGGCGCTGCTGCGTACCGCGCTGGTGCTCGGCGCCACGGCGGTGGCGGTGCTCGCGCCGGCGTCGGCGGCCTCCGCGCACCCGCTCGGCAACTTCACCGTCAACCACTACACCGGCCTGCTCGTGGGGACCGACCGGGCCGACGTCGAGCACGTCGTCGACCTCGCCGAGATCCCGACCGCCCAGCTGGGTAACCGCATCGACGACCTGGACCGGCTGGCCGGCGACCAGTGCACGAACGTCACCGACAGTCTCCAGCTCGCAGTGGCCGGGGACCCGGTCGAGCTGCAGCTCGCCGCCGCATCGGCAGTGACGTCGCAGGGCCAGGCCGGGCTGGACGTCACGCGGGTGACCTGCCAGCTGCGCGGCGAGTACGAGCCGCTTGGCGATCGCACCACGGTGACTCTCGCCGAAGACTTCACCGGCGGACAGATCGGCTGGCGCGAGATGACCGCCCGCGGCGACGGCACCACCCTCGACGCCGCCGACGTGCCGACCGACAGCATCAGCGACCGGTTGGCCAGCTACCCGACCGACCTGCTCGACTCGCCGCTGGACGTGCGCAGCGCGTCCCTGACCGTCAGCCCGGGGGGTCCGGCCGGCGAGCTCGAGGGGGCCGGTGCTCCCGACGCGTCCGCCGCGGGGACCCCGGATGGGTTGGGCGCCGCCGACTGGATGACCGAGAAGGTGGCCGCGCTGCTCGACAACGGGGGCGCCTGGTGGCTGGTCCTGATCCTCGCGCTTGCCACTGTCGCGGGCGCGGCGCACGCGCTGCTGCCCGGCCACGGCAAGACGCTGATGGCGTTCTACCTCGTCGACGGGCAGGCCCGGTCCGTACGGGCGGCGCTGCGGGTCGGGTTGACCGTCACCGCCGCACACACCACGTCTGTCTTCGTGCTCGGCATCGTGCTGGCGGCCGGCGCCACGATCGCGCCGGCACCGGTGTTCGCGACCCTGACCGCGATCAGCGGCGTCATCGTCTGTTGGCTGGGAGTCGGGCTGATCCGGCGGGCTCGCCGGGTGCAGGCCCACGACGGCGCGCACATGCACGCGCACGACCACGGGCACGACCACTCGCACGGGCACGACCACTCGCACGGGCACGACCATTCGCACCAGCACAGCCACGGCCCTGGGCGAGGCAGCCTGGCAGCGCTGGGCATCGCCGGTGGGGTCGTGCCCAGCCCGTCTGCGCTGATCCTGCTGCTCGTCGGGGTCGCGCTCGGCAAGACCTGGCTCGGTGCGCTGGTGGTGCTCGCCTTCGGCGTCGGGATGGCCGCCACCCTGACCGGTGTCGGGCTGGCCGCCGCCGACGTGGTCGCCCGGGTTCAGGGCTGGATGCCGACCCGGCGCACCGGCTGGGCCCGGCTCGCCCGGCTGACCGTCTCGTACGGCGGCGCAGCCGGCGTCTGCGCGGTCGGTGTCGGACTGGTCCTGCGCTCCGCCCTCACGATCTAGCCAGCTGCACTCCCGCCGCCCGCAAGGCAGTGAGGGTGTCGTCGAGACGGTCCGGGGCGACTGCGGCGGTGAGTTCCAGCAGCACCCGGACGCGCAGCCCTTCAGTGACGGCGTCGAGCGCGGTGGCGCGCACGCAGTAGTCGGTGGCGATGCCGCACAGGTCGACCTCGTCGAGCCCGCGTTGACTCAGCCACCCCGCGAGGCTCGCTCCCTCGTCGTCTCGGCCCTCGAAGCCGGAGTACGCAGCGGCGTACTCGCCCTTGCGGAACACCGCATCGAACTGCCGCGGCTGCAGCGCCGGGTGGAACGCAACGCCGTCGGTGCCGACCACGCAGTGCGGCGGCCACGAGTCGACGAAGTCCGGCTCGGCCGAGAAGTGCGCGCCGGGGTCGATGTGGTGGTCCTGCGTGGCGACGACCGCGGCGTACCCAGCGTCGTCACGCCCAGCCAGCAGCTCGCCGATCCGAGTGGCAACGTCGGTGCCACCGTCGACGGCGAGCGACCCGCCCTCGCAGAAGTCGTTCTGCACGTCGACGACGACGAGTGCGCGGCTCATCGCCTCGGCCGCACGCCGGTCTCGTACACGGTGCGAAGCACCGGCTCGCCACGGGACAACTGGTGGGCGGCGATCGGCAGCTCGTCGAACGAGCGGCGGTGCCGGTCGCGCGACTCGGCAAGCGGTTCCCGCCAAACCCGCTCGCCGCCGCGTACGAGGTCGACGAGCAGCCGCCGTCCGTCGTTGTCGGGGTCTCGGCTGTCGTCGGCCGGCAGCGCGCCGACCCCGATCACCTCGACGGTTGCCGTGCCGACCTCGTCCAGCCGGCGCAGCGCCCACTTGCGGCCAGCCATGGTGGCCTTGGCGGGACTGTGCTTCGCCACCCCGACCAGCGGCGCGCCGGCGGCTTCCGACTCCGCGCGCGCGACCAGCTTGTAGACGAAGCCGCAGGTCGGATGGCCCGACCCGGTGACCAGCGAGGTGCCCACCCCGTAGCCGTCGACGGGCGCGGCCGCCAGCCCGGCGATCGCGAGCTCGTCGAGGTCGCCGGTGACGACGATCCGCGTCTCCCGTGCGGCGAGCCCGTCGAGCTGCTGTCTGACCTGCCTGGCCAGCTCGCCCAGGTCGCCCGAGTCGATGCGCACCGCGCCGAGACTGGTGCCCGCGATCTCGACGGCCGTGCGGACAGCAGCCTCGACGTCGTAGGTGTCGACGAGCAGCGTGGTCTGCTTTCCGAGCGACTCGACCTGCGCGACGAAGGCGTCCCGCTCGCTGTCGTGCACCAGCGTGAACGCGTGCGCGCTGGTGCCGCTGGTCGGGATGCCGTACGCCTGCCCCGCCGCGAGGTTGGACGTCGATGCGAACCCCGCGAGGTACGCGGCCCGTGCGGCGGCGAGCGCTGCTTGCTCGTGCGTGCGGCGCGAGCCCATCTCGATGCACGGCCTGCTGCCGGCGGCGAGCACCATCCGAGACGCGGCCGAGGCGACCGCGCCGTCGTGGTTGAAGATCGACAGCGCCAGCGTCTCGAGCAGCACCGCCTCGGCGAACGGGGCCTCGACCACCAGCACCGGCGAGCCGCTGAAGTAGGTCTCCCCCTCGGGGTAGCCCCACGCGTCACCGCTGAAGTGGTAGTCGGCCAGCCAGTCGGCCGTGACCTGGTCCACCACGTCGTGTTGGCGCAGCCAGGCCAGTTCCTCGGCCGAGAAGCGGAACCGGTCCAGCGCGTCGAGGAACCGGTCGGTGCCGGCCACCACGCCGTACCGTCTCCCGGCCGGGAGCCGCCGGGCGAACAGCTCGAACGCCGCGCGCCGGGCCGCAGCGCCCGAGCGCAGCGACGCCTGCACCATGGTCAGCTCGTAGTGGTCGGTGAGCATCGCCGCGGACCGCACGTCGCAACCCTAGGCCCGGCCGTCAGGCCTCGGAGGGTGGAGCGTGCGCGATGATGGGCCGGTGTCCACCGCCCCCGCGCCCACCGAGGTCGAGCGCCCGGAGACCGAGACCTCCGTGCTTCCCGAGCTCCCGTGGGTGACGATCGTGTGGAACGACCCGGTCAACCTGATGTCGTACGTGAGCTGGGTGTTCCGCAGCTACTTCGGTCACCCGCAGAAGACGGCGGACAGGCTGATGCTGCAGGTGCACGAGGAGGGCAGGGCGGTCGTGTCCGATGGATCTCGTGAGGAGATGGAGCGCGACGTCGAGGCCATGCACGGCTACGGCCTGTGGGCCACCCTGCAGAAGGCCGACGCGTGACCACCGGCTTCGAGCGCACGCGCGGCGGCGGTGCGCACGCCCACTTCGAGGACGTCGAGGCTCGGATGCTGGCATCGCTCGCTGCCCAGGTGGTCGAGCTGGTCCGCGACGGCGCGGCGCAACCGGGCGTCGTCGGTGCGGACCCAGACGCGGGCGACCCGCTCGCGGCGCTGGTGGGGATGGGCGCGGACGCCCCGCTGGCCCGGCCGGACGACCCGGCGCTGGCCCGGCTGCTGCCCGACGGTTACGGCGGTGACGAGTCCGAGGCGACCGACGCTGCCGACTTCCGCCGCTACACCGAGCCCGGGCTGCGCGAGCTCAAGGCCACCAACGCCGCGAGCCTGATCACCTCGCTGCTCGAGGCGGGCGCCGACCTGAGCGGCCTCGGCAGCGACCAAACAGACGCGCCGGGCAAGGACGAGGAGCCGGCCGGCGTCGACGTCGAGCTCGACGCAGATGCCGTGGATGGCTGGCTGCGCTGCCTCACCGACATCCGGCTGGCACTCGGCACCCGGCTCGGCGTGGAGCAGGACGACGACGAGCGGTGGGAGCAGCTGCCCGACGACGACCCGGACAAGGCGATGCACGAGGTGTACGATTGGCTGGCGTTCGTGCAGGAGACGCTGCTGCGCACGCTGCGGTGAGACAGCCCCTCAGGCAGCGGTCTGCGACCGTAGGCTCCGCTGGTGCTTACCCTCGACCAGGCGACGTACGACGGCATCGTCGCGCACGCTCGCCGCGACCATCCCGACGAGGCGTGCGGTGTCGTCACGGGGCCGGTGGGCTCGGACCGCCCGGAACGGCTGGTGCCGCTGCGCAACGCGGCGCGGTCGACCACGTTCTACGAGCTCGACCCGAAAGACCTGCTCCAGCTCTACCGGGACATGGACGCCCGTGGCGAGGAGCCGGTGGTGATCTACCACTCGCACACCGGCAGCGAGGCGTACCCGTCCCGCACCGACGTCGAGCTGGCGCCGGAGCCTGGTGCGCACTACGTGTTGGTGTCGACCCGCGACGGCGCGCACCTGCCCCATCGTCCGGCCGAGCTGCGCTCGTACCGGATCGTCGACGGCGAGATCGCCGAGGAGGAGGTCACCGTTGTCCCGACCTAGGCTCGAACAGGAAGCAACGAACTTGGGGAACGTGGAGGCACGATGCCGGTAGAGGTCAAGGTTCCGACGATCCTGCGGACGTACACCGACGGCGAGAAGGCCGTCACCGGCACGGGCGGGACGCTGGGCGAGGTGCTCCACGACCTCGACTCTCGGCACGCGGGCATCCGGGAGCGGGTGGTTGACGGCGACGCGGTGCGTCGGTTCGTCAACGTCTACGTCAACGACGAGGACGTCCGGTTCACCGGCGGTCTCGGCACCGGTGTGTCGGACGGCGACACCGTCGTGATCCTGCCTGCGGTCGCGGGCGGCTGAGCGTGCGCTTCGACTCGCTGCTCGACTCCGTCGGCCGGACGCCGCTGGTCGGTCTGCCCCGGCTGTCACCGTCGGCGGACGTACGGCTGTGGGCCAAGCTCGAGGACCGCAACCCCACCGGCTCGGTCAAGGACCGAGTGGCGCTGGCGATGGTCGTCGCCGCAGAAAAGGACGGGCGGCTGCGGCCGGGGTGCACGATCCTCGAGCCCACCAGTGGCAACACCGGCATCTCGCTGGCGATGGTGGCCCGGCTCCGGGGTTACCGGCTGGTCTGCGTGCTGCCCGAGAACACGTCGGTGGAGCGGCGCCAGCTGCTGGGCATGTGGGGCGCCGAGATCGTGACCTCGCCGGCGGAGGGCGGCTCCAACGAGGCGGTGCGGGTTGCGAAGGCGCTCGCGCAGGAGCACCCCGACTGGGTGCTGCTTTACCAGTACGGCAACCCAGCCAACAGCGACGTCCATCACGACACGACCGGACCGGAGATCCTCGCCGACCTGCCGGAGGTCACCCACGTGGTGGCCGGCCTCGGGACCACCGGGACGCTGATGGGCGTCGGGCAGTTCTTCCGCACGGCCCGGCCGGAGGTGCGGATCGTCGCGGCCGAGCCGCGCTACGGCGAGCTGGTCTACGGGCTGCGCAACCTCGACGAGGGGTTCGTGCCCGAGCTGTACGACGAGGCGCTGATCGACACCCGGTTCTCGGTCGGACCGCGCGACGCGATCCGACGGGTGCGCGAGCTGCTCGACCTGGAAGGGATCTTCGCCGGCATCTCCACCGGGGCGGTCCTGCATGCCGCGCTCGGCGAGGCGGCTCGTGCGGTGGATGCGCGGAAGCAGGCCGACATCGCGGTGGTGGTTGCCGACGGCGGCTGGAAGTACCTCTCGACCGGTGCCTTCGAGGGAACGGTCGAGGAGGCGGAGCAGCGCCTCCACCACCAGCTCTGGGCCTGAACGTAGGGTCGGGGCCGTGGCGGACGCACCGATCGGGATCTTCGACTCCGGCTTCGGTGGCCTCACGGTTGCGCGGGCGGTGCTCGAGCAGCTGCCGCACGAGCCGGTCCTCTACCTGGGCGACACCGCCCGCCAGCCGTACGGGCCGCAGTCGATCGCCGACGTCCGCGAGTACGCGCTGGACTGCCTCGACCACCTCGTAGCGCAGGGGGTCAAGCTGGTCGTGATCGCGTGCAACTCGGCCAGCGCCGCGGTGCTGCGCGACGCCCGCGAGCGCTACGACGTGCCCGTGGTCGAGGTGATCCTGCCGGCGACCCGGCGCGCGGTCGCGGCCACCCGCACCGGCCGGGTCGGCGTCATCTGCACCCGTGCCACCGCCGCCTCGATGGCGTACGACGACGCGTTCGCCGCCGCGCCGACGGTGCAGCTGAACACTTGGGCCTGCCCGCGCTTTGTCGAGTTCGTGGAGCGCGGGGTGACGAGCGGGCCGGAGCTGCTGGCTGTCGCGCACGAGTACCTCGACCCGCTGGTCGCCGCGCGGGTCGACACGCTCGTGCTCGGGTGCACCCACTACCCGTTGCTGACCGGCGTCATCTCGTTCGTGATCGGCGACGAGGTCACGTTGGTTTCCAGCGCCGACGAGACGGCCAAGGACGTCTATCGGGTGCTCGAACGGGACGGACTGAGCCGCGACCCGGCACTGCCGGACCCGGTGCACCGGTTCCTCACCACGGGCCGTCCGGAGGAGTTCCGCACCGTGGGCCGCCGCTTCCTCGGGCCCGAGCTCGACGACGTGCGCCAGTTCGCCTGGGTCGCCGCGACGGCGGGAGCAGACGCGTGAGGCTGACCGTGGTCGGCTGTGCCGGCTCGTTCCCAGGCCCGGACTCGCCGGCGAGCTGTTACCTCGTGCAGGCAGACCACGACGGCCGGACGTACTCGCTGGTGCTCGATCTCGGCAACGGCGCTCTTGGTGCGCTGCAGCGGCATGTAGCGCTCGAGGACGTCGACGTGGTGGCGCTGAGCCACCTGCACGTCGACCACTGGATCGACCTGACCTCGTTCTACGTGGTCCGCACGTACCACCCGGGTGGGCCGCTGCCGCGGCTGCCGGTGGTCGGCCCGGTGGACACCGCGCAGCGGTTGGCTCGGGCGTACGGGGGGGCGGACGACACCGGACGTGCGGACGAGGTGTTCGAGTTCGTCGACTGGAAGCAGGGCCGGTCGCTGACGTACGGACCGTTCACGCTGCGGGTGGCCAGGATGGCGCACCCGATCGAGGCGTACGCCGTTCGCGTGGAGCAGGGCGGCCGGGCGCTGGTCTACTCGGGCGATACCGGACCGTGCGACGCGCTGGTGGAGCTCGCGACCGGTGCCGAACTGCTGCTGTGTGAGGCGTCGTTCCTCGAGCGGCACCACCGCCCACCCGACCTGCATATGACCGGCCTCGAGGCCGCCGAGCACGCGACTCGAGCCGGCGTCGGCAAGCTGATGCTCACGCACGTCCCGCCGTGGAT
>Ga0136635_10000369_pt1 | contig 12152 bp, 10 predicted proteins | sample AntDrymeUQ852106_2_FD_105495 | JGI IMG/M metagenome (GOLD analysis project Ga0136635, IMG submission 105495) | Polar desert sand microbial communities from Dry Valleys, Antarctica - metaG UQ85 (21.06) | ecosystem: Environmental > Terrestrial > Soil > Desert | place: Antarctica: Dry Valley... | reverse complement strand
GCGCGGCTGATCAGCGGGGCGATCGAGAGCGTGGTCAGGCTGTCGAACTGCTGCTCGGGGCCGACGGGCAGCGTGTTGGTCACGATGATCTCGCGGGCCCGGCCGTTCTTCAGCCGGTCGACCGCCGGCCCAGCGAGCACCGCGTGGGTAGCAGCAACCACCACGCTGGCGGCGCCGGCGTCGAGCAGGGCGTCGACCGCCTTCACGATCGTGCCGCCGGTGGTAATCATGTCGTCGACCAACACGCAGGTGTGGTCCCGGATGTCACCGATGATGCGGTTGGCGACCGCCTCGTCGGGTCGGGCAATGTCGCGGCTCTTGTGCACGAACGCCAGCGGCCTGCCGCCCAGCCGCGACGCCCACTGCTCGGCGACCCGGATCCGCCCGGCATCCGGCGACACCACCACCAGGTCCTCGTCGCCGTACCGCTCGCGCACGTAGTCGGCAAGGATCGGCATCGCCATCAGGTGGTCGACAGGGCCGTCGAAGAAGCCCTGGATCTGCGAGCTGTGCAGGTCGACGGTGATCAGCCGGTCCGCCCCGGCGGTCTTGAACAGGTCAGCGACCAACCGCGCCGAGATGGGCTCGCGGCCGCGGTGCTTCTTGTCCTGCCGGGCGTAGGCGTAGTAGGGCTGCACAACCGTGACCCGCTTGGCCGACGCCCGTTTAAGGGCGTCGACCATGATCAGCTGTTCCATGACCCACTGGTTGATCGGTGCGGTGTGGCTCTGGATGGCGAACGCGTCGCAGCCCCGTACGGACTCCTCGAACCGCACGTAGATCTCGCCGTCGGCGAAGTCGTAGACCGACTGTGGGACGAGCCCGCAGCCGAGCAGGTCAGCGACCTCCTCAGCCAGCTCCGGGTGGGCTCGGCCGGCAAAGACCATCAGGTTCTTCTCGGTGGTGCGCTTCATGCCGGTCACGACTGCGTCCCCTCCTCGGGCTGGTCGGACGCTTCTGGTGCTCTCTCATCTGATGTCGCTGTGTCAGTCTGCCCGACGTCGCCGGCCTTCCCGGAGGCGGCTGCCGCCTCCGCGGCCGCCGACCCCGGCCGCCGGCGAGCGGTCCAGCCGTCGTGATGGCGCTGCGGCCCGCCGGACACGGCGAGCGCGCCAGGCGGGACGTCGCGGCGCACCACCGTGCCGGCCCCGGTCACCGCGCCGTCCCCGATCGTCACCGGAGCGACGAAAACATTCTCGGCGCCGGTCTTGCAGTGCCGGCCGACAACGGTCCGGTGCTTGCTGACGCCGTCGTAGTTGGCGGTGATCGTGCCCGCCCCGATGTTGCTCCCCTCGCCGATCTCGGCGTCCCCGACGTACGACAGGTGCGGCACCTTGGCGCCCGGGCCGATCTCGGCGTTCTTTGTCTCTACGAACGCACCGACCTTAGCGCCAGGGTGCACCACGGTGCCGGGTCGCAGGTATGCGAACGGGCCGACGGTCGCGTCGACGCCGATGACCGCGCCGGACGCGTGGGAGCGGACCACGGTGGCACCGGCCCCCACCTGGACGTCGTCCAGCGTGCCGTTCGGCCCGATGACTGCGCCGTCGCCCACGGTCGTCGCACCGTACAACTGGACCCCCGGCCGGATCGTGACGTCGCGCCCGAGCGACACGGTCACGTCGACCCAGGTGGTGGTCGGGTCCACGACCGTGACACCCGCCCGCATCCACCGGTCCAACGTCCGAGCGTTGAGCACGGCGCCGAGCGCGGCGAGTGCAACCCGGTCGTTGACACCCTCGGTGTCAACGGGGTCCCGCATCACTGCCATGCCCACCTGCTGCCCGTCCGCGCGGGCGAGCCCGATGACGTCGGTCAGGTAGAGCTCGCCCTGCGCGTTGTCCGTACGGAGCCGGGGCAGCGCGGAGCGCAGGTAGGCGAGGTCGAATGCGTAGATCCCTGTGTTGACCTCTCGGATCGTGCGTTGCTCGGGAGTGGCGTCAGCCTCCTCGACCACCTCGAGCAGCGCGCCGCTGTCGTCGCGCGCCATGCGGCCGTAGCCGGAGGGATCCGCCGGCTGGGCCGCCAGCACCGTGACCGACCGCTTCGACGCCGCGTGCTCGGCGGCGAGGTCGAGCAGGTCCTGGCCTTGCAGCAGCGGGGTGTCGCCCATCATCACAACGACGACGCCCTGGGTCGCAGCGATCTCCTCCAGCCCGACCTGGGTGGCGTGTCCGGTGCCGAGCTGCTCGGCCTGCACCGCCGTACGCGCGATCGCCAGGCTGTCCGCGACCTGCCGGGCGACCTGCTCGCGCCGGTGCCCGACGACGACCACCACCTCACGCGCCGCGGTGTCCGCGCAGGCCGCCAGGACGTGGCCGAGCAGGCTCCGCCCGCCGATGCTGTGCAGCACCTTGGGGGTGGCCGAGTGCATCCGGGTCCCCTCGCCGGCCGCGAGCACGATGATGGCGTCGATATGCGTCACGGGGTGGCTCCTCGGCTCGGGTGCGGCGCGCTCCCCGGGTAGGAGTCGAACCTACGTCGCTTGTCCGCATTCAAAGTGCGGCGGGCCCTGCCGACAGACCAACCGGGGACGGTGCGCTCAGACTAAGGCTCCGCCGCCGTTCCGCTGAGAGTGACGTTTCGGTGCCGACACGCGGGAGGAATCGGACAGCACCGTCACGCTCACCGGCCACCTGCGCGTGCGAACGCTGGGCTTTGGACCTACGCTTACGTAAGTTACGGTGGCGTAGCCGTAACCAAACCCGAGAACGAGGTCCGATGACGACAACCACCACCGCACCCCCCGCGCCTGTCGACACTGCGCCGGTCGGGGTGGCCGACCCGCTCGCCGAGGTCGACACCACGATGCTGCGCGGGACGATGGGCAGCGACCGCCAGTCCCGGGGCGAACAGGTGGCACTGGCCCTGTTCATCGGCCTGCCGTTCCTCGCGGTGCTGGCTGCCGTACCGGTGGCATGGGGTGGCTGGCTGGGCTGGCACGACGTGGTGATCGCGTTGGCCTTCTACTACGTGAGCGGGCTCGGCGTCACCGTCGGCTTCCACCGGTTGTTCACGCACAGAGCGTTCAAGCCGAACCGCGGAGTGAAGATCGCGCTGGCGATTGCCGGCAGCCTGGCCATCGAGGGGCCGCTCATCCGCTGGGTGGCCGACCACCGCAAGCACCACAAGTTCTCCGACCGCGACGGGGACCCGCACTCGCCGTGGCGCTACGGCGAGAGCGTTCCCGCGCTCGCCAAGGGCTTCGCGTACGCGCACTGCGGCTGGCTGTTCGACGTCGAGCAGACCCCGCAGCGGCGCTACGCACCCGACCTGATGAAGGACCCCGACCTGGTCCGCATCTCCCGGCAGTTCCCGATCTGGGTGTTCGTCTCGCTGCTGGCGCCAGCGGTCATTGGTGGGCTGTGGTCGATGTCGTGGGCCGGAGCGCTCACCGCGTTCTTCTGGGCCACCCTGGTCCGCGTCTCGCTGCTGCACCACGTCACCTGGTCGATCAACTCGATCTGCCACACCGTCGGAGCTCAGCCGTTCAAGAGCCGGGACCGGTCCGGCAACGTGTGGTGGCTGGCCGTCCCCAGCTTTGGCGAGTCGTGGCACAACCTTCACCACGCCGACCCGACATGCGCGCGCCACGGCGTGCTGCCTGGCCAGATCGATCTGTCCGCGCGCGTGATCTGGCTGTTCGAGAAACTCGGCTGGGTCTACGACGTGCGCTGGCCGGTGCCAGAGCGGATCGCCGCCAAGCGCGCGGCACCGCCCGGACCGGCGTGAGGGTGCCTGCCAGACTCCGGGCGTGACCAAGCGCACGGAGGAGGTCGCGGCATCTCGCCGCGGCCCGCGACACCGGATGACCGCCGCCGAGCGGCGACAGCAGCTGATCGACATCGCCCGCGGGCTGTTTGCCGAGCGCGGCGTCGAGGGCACGACGGTCGAGGAGATCGCGGCCAAGGCCGAGGTTTCGAAGCCGGTGGTCTACGAGCACTTCGGCGGCAAGGAGGGCGTGTACGCAGTCGTGGTCGACCGCGAGGTCCAGCAGCTGCTGTCGATGATGCGGTCCTCGCTCACCGGCGGCCGTCCGCGCGCGCTGCTGGAGCAGGCGGCGTTCGCGCTGCTGGACTACATCGAGCAGAACCCCGACGGGTTCCGGATCCTGGTGCGTGACTCGCCGCTGGGCTCGGCTTCCGGGTCGTTCGTTTCGATCATCGGCGACGTCGCGAGCCGGGTCGAGCACATCCTCGCCGGGGAATTCAAGGCCCGCGGCTTCGACACCACGTACGCGCCGATGTATGCCCAGATGCTGGTCGGGATGGTGGGCACCACCGGCCAGTGGTGGCTCGACGCGCGCAAGCCGGAAAAGGACGTCGTCGCCGCGCACCTGTGCAACCTGGCCTGGAACGGCCTGTCCGGCCTGGAGACCAAGCCGCGCCTCGTCAGGGAGCGGTGACTGTGGCTTCAGCCGTGCCTGGTCGCCACCGTGAAGACGCGGCGGAACGGGACCACGGTCCCGTGCGGCGCGGGCGGGTAGGCCCGGCGCAGAGCCGCGGCGTAGTCCGCCTCGAACCGAGCCCGGAGGTCGTCCGGCAGCGCCTGGAGCACCGGCCGCGCTCCGGTGCCGGCCATCCGCCGAAGGACCGGGTCTGCTCCCCGCAGCACGTGCAGATAGGTCGTCTCCCACGCGTCAACGCGCCAGCCGGGTCGAGACAGGGCAGCTAGGTAGGTCGCCGCGTCGTGCGCATCCGGTCGCTCGACGTCCTGGACGTGCGGCGCATACGGCTCTCGGCCGGCGAGCTCGCGCAGCAGCACGTGGTTAGGCGCATCGAAGTTGCCCGGCACCGTGAACGCGAACGTGCCGTCCGGCGCGACACTGTCGGCGAGCGCCGGCAAAAGGTCGAGGTGTCCCGGCACCCACTGGAACGTGGCCGCCGAGACCAGCAGGTCGACCGGTGCCTCGGGTTGCCACTCGCGCAGGTCGTCGAGCACGTAGTCGATGCGCCCGTCGGGGTCGGTCTCCCGGGCGCGCTCCACCATCTCCGGCGACGAGTCGACGCCAGCCACGCTGGCGTCCGGCCAGCGGGCGAGCAGGACCGGCGTCGACTGGCCCGGCCCGCACCCGAGGTCGACGATCTGCCGCGGGTCGGCGTCGACCCGGGCGAGCAGCTCGTGGAACGGTCGGATGCGCTCTTCGGCGAAGCGCAGGTAGGTCTCGGGATCCCATCGGGGGCTCATGGGCAGCCACTTTATCTCGATGTCAAGATTCTTGACTGCTAGCCTCTCGGCATGGACGAGGTGGACCGGCTCGTCGAGGCCTGGGGCCGGGAGCGGCCCGAGCTGGACCCGGCACCGATGCAGGTGTTCAGCCGGGTCACCCGGCTGGCCCGCCACCTCGACCGTGAGCGACGGCAGGCGTTCGCCGCGCATGCGCTGGAGCCGTGGGAGTTCGACGTGCTATCGGCACTGCGCCGGTCCGGCGAGCCGTACGAGCTGTCACCTGGCCGGCTGCTGCGCGAGACGCTCGTGACCAGCGGCACCATGACCAACCGGGTGGACCGGCTGGTCGCCCGCGGCCTGGTCGGGAGGCGGGCCGACCCGACGGACCGGCGCGGAGTGCTGGTCCGGCTGACCCCGCGCGGTCGAGCCGCGGTCGATGCTGCCCTCGACGCACTGCTCGGCTCCGAGCGCGAGCTGCTCGCCGCGCTGTCGACCCGGGAGCGCGACCGGCTGGGCGCACTGCTACGCGTCGTCATCGCGCCGTTCGACGCCTGACGCTCAGCAGACCTCGTCGACCACGGCGGCGCCGGCGACCGGCCCGTGCGCGAACCGCACCGCGGCGTCAGCGTCGAGCTGGAGCACCCGAGGCCGAACAGCGGCGGCGAGCGCTTCGGCCGGCCCGCCATCGGAGACCAGCAGGAGCGCCGACGGCCCGGAGCCGGACAGGAGCGCGGCCACTGCCCCGGCATCCCGACCCACATCGAGGATCGCTGCCAGCGTCGGGCGCAGCCGTACGGCGGCGGGCTGGAGGTCGTTGCGCAGCAACCCCGCCGTCGCAGCGGTGTCACCGCGCTCCAGCGCGGCCAGCAGCGCCGGGTCCACGACCGGCGATGCGACGTCGCCGGCAGACCGGTCGTTCTCGGCGTAGACCTCGGCGGTCGAGAGTCCGCGCTGCGAGGTGACGACGACCCAGCTGATGCGACCGGCGGCAGCGACCGGGACCAGCCGCTCGCCACGACCGGTCCCCACCGCGGTGCCGCCGAACAGCGCGAACGGCACATCGCTCCCGATCCCGGCCGCGAGCTCGGCGAGCACCCGCACTTCGGCGTCCAGCCCCCACAGCCTGTTGCAGGCGACCATCGCAGCCGCGGCGTCGGCCGACCCACCGGCCAAGCCACCCGCGACCGGGATGTGCTTGCGCACCCGAAGATGTACGCCGTCGCGCACCCCGAGCCGAGACTGCAGAGCGAGCGCGGCCCGAACGGACAGGTGTCGGTCGTCGTCGTGGACGCCCGCCACCGGGTTGCCACCGTCGTCGCGTGTCTCGACGCTCACCACGCCGTCCCGCCGCGACTCGGCGACCACCTCGTCGTAGAGGTCGACCGCCTGGTAGACGGTCGCGACCTCGTGGAACCCGTCCGCGCGGCGCGGCCCGACGTGCAGTGCGAGGTTGACCTTCGCCGGCGCCCGCGCGACCACCGGCGTCACGACGGCCGTCCTGGCAGCGCCGCCGCGACCCGCGCGAAGTCGGCCACCGTGAGGTCCTCCCCCCGCGCCCTGGGGGAGACGCCGGCCGTACGGAGCGCGGCCTCCGCGGCGTCCGGCGAGCCGGCCAGGCGGGAGAGCGCCGCGCGCAGCGTCTTGCGCCGCTGACCAAACGCTGCGTCCACCACCGCGAACACCCACTCGCGGGACACGTCCGTGGCCGGAGGTTCGCTGGCGACCCAGGACACCAGGCCGGAGTCGACCCGTGGCGACGGCCAGAACACCGTCCGCGGCACTCGCCCGGCAGGGGTCACCACGCCGTACCACGCCGCCTTGACGCTCGGCACCCCGTACGTGCGCGAGCCGGGCGGCGCCGCCAGCCGGTCGGCCACCTCTGCCTGCACCATCACCAGACCATGTCGCAGCGACGGCCAGCGCGACCAGAGGTGGAGCAGCACCGGCACGGCGACGTTGTAGGGGAGGTTGGCGACCACGGCGGTCGGCGCCGGGCCAGGGAGCGCTTCGACGCGCGCGGCGTCGGCGTGCACGACGTCGAGCCGGTCCGCCGCATCCGCCGCGTTGGCCGCGACCGTCGCTGGCAGCGCGGCGGCGAGGGCGGCATCGGCTTCGATCGCGACCACCCGACCACTGCCGCCGTGCCCGGTCAGCTCGGCGAGCAGTGCGAGGGTGAGCGAGCCGAGGCCGGGCCCGACCTCGAGCACGGCGTCGTCGGGGCGGAGCGCGGCCAGCCGCGCGATGCGCCGGACCGTGTTGGGGTCAATGACGAAGTTCTGTCCGAGCGCCTTGGTCGGCCGCAGGCCGAGGTCCGCCGCCAGCCGGCGCACGTCCGCCGGACCGAGCAAGGTCACGGCGAGTGGGTCAGAGCAGCCCGAGCTGGGCCGCGCAGGACGGCCAGGCGCCCCAGCCCTGCCCCGCCTGCACCCGCGAGGCGACCGCGATCTGGGTCTCGCGGCTGGCCTGGTGCGGGTAGCCGGTGCCGCCGTACGCCTGCCACGTGCCGAGTGAGAACTGCAGCCCGCCGTAGTAGCCGTTGCCGGTGTTGATGGCCCAGTTGCCGCCGGACTCGCACTGGGCGAGCCGGTCCCAGACGGTGCTGCCGCCGACGAAGTTCGTGGTGGGCGTGGGCGCCGGGCGGTCCGCCGTGCCCCGCAGCACGATCGCGGGGACTGGCGCGGAGAGCACGGTGCGCTCGAGCACGCTGGTGCTCCGCAGCTCGCCGTTGGCGAGTACGCGACGCACCTCGACTCGCGTCTGGCCGGACTGGCCGGCGCGGACGGTCCTCTGCTGGCCCTCGAACATGTCGGCGGAGTAGCGCACGACGGTGCCGTAGCCAACAGACTCGGTGACCGAGCGAACTCGTACGTCGATCGTGGTGAGCACGATCCGCATGCCGTCTGACAGCTCGCGCCCAGCCAGCGGCTGCAGCTCGTCGTTGTCGTCGGTCTCGAGGTTCAGCTCCGACAGCGCGTCCGAGACGGTGGCGCCAGTGGTCGTGAGCCGCTGCTTGCCGTCGGCGCTGACCACGGTGACCTTCTTGGGCGTCGACACCGACAGCTCGAGGCCGTCGCGGCCGATGTAGCTGCTGCGGCTCACCGACAGGTCAGCGCCGAGGAACCGCAGGCCGATCTGGGACAGGGCGTCATCGACGTTGGTTGCGGTGACCCAGTACGCGGACTCGTCGCCGTCGACGGTGAGCGCGAGCTGGCGCGCGTACCGGACCGCGATCCGCGACCCGTCGTCGATCGACTCGCCCTCGGCCGGCAGGACGACGTCGCGGTCGCCGAGCTCGACGCCCTGCGACTCCAGGACGTCCCCGACGTCGTCGCCGAACGTCCGGACCTCGGTCGCCTTGCCGTCGATGGACAGCGTGACGGTCTTGCTCATGGTCGCGTAGGCGACGGTCCCGCCCACCAACGCGAGCACGACCGCCAGGTTGGCGGCGATGATCATGATCCGCTTGCGCACACTGCTCCAAACAATCGTGGTTCTCGGGCTGCCTGCCAGCAGATGGGATCCGGCAGGCCAGCCGCCGACCATAACGGTGCGGTCACGGCCGGCCAAGCCGAGACTGCCCAGACTTGTCACGGATCACACCAGGCGCGCCGAGGTTGTGACGGGTGTGACAGGTGAGGCGAAAATTGTCACGCGGAGTGGTTGGTTCCCCACCCGCCGCCGTACGCCTCGTCGGTGGCCCGGTCGACCTCCCGGCAGACCACCGCCAGCTCGGTGTCGAGCAGCTGGGCGATGGCACGCACGGTCAGGGGGACCAGGTATGACGCGTTGGGGCGACCGCGGTATGGCATCGGGGTGAGAAACGGCGCATCCGTCTCGACCAGCAGTTGGCCGAGCGGTGTCACCCGCACCGCCTCGCGCAGCGGCTCGGCGTTCGCGAAGGTGACCGTCCCGGCAAAGCTCAGCCAGCAGCCGCGGTCGAGACAATCGCGCGCAAACTCCGCGTTGCCGGAGAAGCAGTGCATCACGGTCCGGTCAGGGACACCTTCGTCGTCGAGCACCCGCAGCACGTCGGCGTGCGCGTCCCGGTCGTGGATCACCAGCGTCTTGCCCAGCCGGTGGGCGAGCCGGATGTGGGCGCGGAACGACTTCTCTTGCGCGAACCGTCCGTCCTGCCCGGTGCGGTAGTAGTCCAGCCCGGTCTCGCCGACCGCCCGTACGCGCGGCGACGATGCGGCGAGCCGCTCGATCTCCGCCAGCCCGGCGTCCAGCCCGCCGTCCGCGGCGAGCCGGGGCGCCTCGTTGGGGTGCAGCGAGACCCCGCCGACGACCTGCTCGAACCGCTCGGCGGTCTCGACCGCCCAGCGGGCGCCCGGGAGGTCACAGCCGATGTGGACCACCCGCGGCACGCCGACCGCGGCGGCCTGCGCCAGCGCCTCCGGCACCGGCAGCTCGTCCTCGTCGCGAGCGATGTCCAGGTGGCAGTGGTTGTCGACGACCGGGTGTGGCAGCGGCTCGGGCGCGGGCGGGCGGGACCGGTCGGTCACGACGCGGACGCGGCCGCGGCCTCGAGCCGGGCCAGCTCCTCGTCGACCACCGACGGGTCGAGCTTGGCGAACACCGGCTCCGGTGGCGCGATCGGCGTACCGACGGCCAGCGGCCGCGACGACCAGGCGACCTGCTCGGAGTAGTCGCCGGTGATGACCGGGTACGCAGGCCCGCCGTCGAGGTCGTCCACCTCGTCGATGCGCGGACCCGGCGACACCGGCCCCGTACGGCCGAGCGCAGCATGGATCCGAGCGGCCGAGTGCGGCAGGAACGGGGCCAGCATGGTGTTGCAGTCGTCGACGACCTGCGCGGCGACGTGCAGCACGGTCGCCATCCGGTCCGGGTCGGTCGACCTGAGCTGCCAGGGCGCCTGCTGCGACAGGTAGACGTTTGCCTCGCCCGCGATCCGCATCACCTCGCCGATCGCCTGCTTCTGCCGGTGTCGCTCGACCAACACGCCGACAGTCGCAAACGCCTCGCGGGACGCCGCCAGCAGGGCGTGGTCTTCGTCTACCAGCGCCCCGGCCTCGGGCACGGCGCCGAGGTTCTTGGCGATCATCGCGAGCGTCCGGTTCACCAGGTTGCCCCAGGTGCTCACCAGCTCGTCGTTGTTGCGTCGGACGAACTCCGCCCAGGTGAAGTCGGTGTCCTGCGTCTCCGGTCCCGCGACCGCGATGAAGTAGCGCAGAGCGTCGGGGTCGTACCGCTCGAGGAACTCACGAACGTAGATGACGACCGATCGGCTGGTGGAGAACTTGCGCCCCTCCATGGTGAGGAACTCGCTGCTCACCACCTCGGTCGGGAGGTTCAGCGTTCCGAACTCACCAGGGTCACCGCCACGGCTGCCACGCCCGTCGTACGCGAGCAGCTCGGCCGGCCAGATCTGGGAGTGGAAGGTGATGTTGTCCTTGCCCATGAAGTAGTAGCCGCGCGCGTCCGGGTCGTTCCACCAGCGGCGCCACGCGGCCGGGTCCCCGGACCGGCGGGCCCACTCGACCGACGCCGACAGGTAGCCGATCACCGCGTCGAACCAGACGTAGAGCCGCTTGCTGGGGTTGTCCGCCCAGCCTTCCAGCGGCACCGGGATGCCCCAGTCGATGTCGCGGGTCATCGCGCGCGGGCGGACATCGGCCAGCAGGTTGCGGGAGAACTTCAGCACGTTCGGGCGCCAGTCGGTGCGGGTGTCCAGCCAGGCGGCGAGCGCGTCGGTCAGCGCCGGCAGGTCGAGGAAGAAGTGCTCGGTCTCGATGAACTTCGGGGTCTCGCCGTTGATCCGGCTGACCGGGTTCTTCAGCTCGATCGCGTCGAGCTGGTTGCCGCAGTTGTCGCACTGGTCGCCGCGGGCGCCGTCGTACCCGCAGATCGGGCAGGTGCCCTCGATGTAGCGGTCCGGCAAAGTCCGGCCGGTGCTCGGAGAGATGGCGCCCTTGGTCTTGCGCTCGACGAGGTAGCCGTTGCGGTGCACGGTGCGGAACATCTCCTGCGCCACCGCGTAGTGGTTGCGGGTCGTGGTGCGGGTGAACAGGTCGTACGACAGGCCGAGCGCCTGCAGGTCCTCGACGATGAACCGGTTGTAGCGGTCGGCGAGCTCCCGCGGCGGCACGCCCTCCCGCTCGGCCTGCACGAGGATCGGAGTGCCGTGCTCGTCGGTGCCGGACACCATCAGCACGTCGTGCCCCGCCATCCGCATGTAGCGGCTGAACACGTCGGACGGCACGCCGAACCCGGACACATGCCCGATGTGCCGCGGCCCGTTGGCGTATGGCCAGGCGACCGCGGAAAGGACGTGGCTCACCCGCGCGATCCTAGAGGCGGGCCTGGTCCTCGCGCGGGTAGCGCCGAGTGGCGGAAGACCGGGCTGCGGTCGGCGTGTCATCACCGTGTCTCCGCCACTCGGCGGGGTCGGCGGGGTCGGCGGGGTCGGCGGGCGATGGTTAGGTCAGCTCGACCGCGCAGCCGATCCCGGGCACCCTGGCCCAGCTGCGATCGAGGGTTACCAACGGCCCCCCGAGCAGTTCAGCCAGCGCCACGTACGCCGCGTCGTACGCGGAAAGGCTGTCGCGCAGCTCCCAGATGCGAGGCAGAAGACCGGTGTGCCGGTGCCTGATGATCGGCAAGCCGGCAGGTCGGTAGCAGCGTCCCTCGCCCGGCCCACAGGTAGGCGGCCTCCCCGCACCCTTCCCCGCAGGGCGGACAACGTCTCGACATCCACCAGCTCGGGTGCGTGCGGACTGTTCTCGGTCAGGCGCGCAAGGGCTTACCCCCGGTCCGTTCGGTCGGTGAGAGCGGCTATGACGAGCGATGCGTCAACGACTCTCACGGTCCACCCTGATGTCAGCAACCATGGCGTCGATATCGATGTCGAAGCGTTCACGCGACCTGACCTGCTCGATCCACTCCTCCATCGTCGGCCAGCCGACCCGCTCGATGAGGTTGGCCAGCAGGTACTCCTGCAGCGACTGGCCGGCGAGCGCGGC
>Ga0136635_10000368_pt1 | contig 12175 bp, 9 predicted proteins | sample AntDrymeUQ852106_2_FD_105495 | JGI IMG/M metagenome (GOLD analysis project Ga0136635, IMG submission 105495) | Polar desert sand microbial communities from Dry Valleys, Antarctica - metaG UQ85 (21.06) | ecosystem: Environmental > Terrestrial > Soil > Desert | place: Antarctica: Dry Valley... | reverse complement strand
TCGACATCGCCTCCGCGCTCTATCGCCTCCGCGACGAGGCGGCGGCCCTCCATCTTTTCCGAGTCGCTGCCGGGCTCGACTCGCTCGTTCCCGGCGAGGGCGAGATCCTCGGGCAGGTGCGAAGCGCGTTCGAGGCAGGCGCGCCCGGCCCGTTGCTCGACCGTCTCTTCCGGCAAGCGCTGCACACGGGTCGCCGGGTCCGGCTCGAGACGGCGATCGGCGAGAGCCCGGCGTCGGTTCCGTCGGCGGCCGCCGCGCTCGCGCAGCAGGTGTTCGGAGAGCTCCACGGTCGACGGGTGCTGCTGCTCGGCGCGGGCAAGATGTGTGAGGCGACCGCACGCAACCTCGTCTCACGTGGGGCGGAGATTGCGGTCGTGGCGAACCGAACCCTCGCTCACGGCGAGGACCTGGCACGGAAGCTCGGAGCGCAGGCGTTCGCTCTGGACGCGGTCGCGGCCGAACTCGAGCACGTGGATGTCGTCGTGTCGGCGACAAGCGCATCCGGCCTGGTCGTCTCGCAGTCGACTGTCGCTCACGCGCTCCGCGTTCGCAAGGGCCGTCCACTGCTGCTCGTCGACCTCGCCGTCCCGCGAGACCTCGATCCCGCCATCAACGGGCTCGCCGGGTGCTTCCTCTACGACGTCGACGATCTTCGGGCTGTGGTCGAGGAGACGCTCTCGGGCCGCCGCGGCGAGGCCGCGAGCGCAGAGCGGCTCGTCGCCGAGGAGGCCGCGCGCTTTCGCGACTGGCACGCCGCGCGCGACATCGTCCCGACGATCGCTTCGCTCCGCGCGCTCGCCGAGGAGATCCGCGACAGCGAGCTCGCCCGGGCAGGTGGACGGCTCTCGGAGAGAGAGCGCCGGCACGTCGAGTCCGTCACCTCCCAGATCCTGGCAAAGCTCTTGCATCTCCCCACGATTCGCATGAAGGAAGCCGCTGCGGCAGCCGACGGGGTGGTTTATGCTGACGTGGTGAGGCATCTGTTCGGGCTCGGAGAGGAGGAGCGGCGGCGATGACCACCCGATTCATGTCGGGCAGGCCGCTACCGCTGCAGGTACCTACGGCATTCGTGCGCATCCGACCAGGCAGTCTGAGCGCGGCCCGGGGTTGCGGCGAGTCGAGGCCCGCGTCACGGCGAAGCTGTGCTCATCCGCGTCGGCTCCCGCGGCAGTAGGCTCGCGCTCACCCAGGCGGAGCAGGCTGCAAGCCGCCTGCGCGCGCCCGGGACCGAGATCGCCCTCGTGCCGATCACCACCGCGGGCGACCGCGACCGAACGAAGCCCTTCGGCGAGATCGGGTCTCGCGGCGTCTTCGTCAAGGAGCTCGAGGAGGCTCTCCTTGCGGGCCGGATCGACGTTGCCATCCATTCCGCCAAGGACATGACCTCGACCGACACGGAGGGGCTCGCTGTCGGCGCCTACCCGCCGCGCGAGGATCCGCGTGACGCGCTCTGCGGGGCCGACGAGCTGCGAGCCGGCATGCGGATCGGCACTGCCTCGGTACGCAGGCGGGCGCAGCTGCTTGCCCTGGAGCCGACGCTCTCGATCGAGCCCCTGCGCGGAAACATCGACACGCGCCTGCGCAAGCGGGGCGAACGTGGACTGGACGCCGTCGTGTTGGCCGCGTGTGGGCTCGACCGGCTCGGCCTCGAGCGCGAGATCGGGTTGCGCTTCGACCCTGCCGACCTGCTTCCGGAAGCAGGGCAGGGCGCGCTCGCGTTGCAGGTGCGCGCCGGCGAGGAGGAGCTGGTCGCAGCGGTTGATGACGCCGAGACGCGGCGGCGGGTCGAAGCCGAGCGGCGCTGCGTCGCTCTCGTCGGCGGCGGCTGCCTCGCTCCCGTGGCCGCGTACCACGACGGCTCAGCGTTGACCGCGCTCGTCGCCGACGAGGACGGGGCGTGGATCGAGCGGCGCACCGGCGTCGACCCGGACGAGGTCGCGCGCGAGCTGCTCGCGTTCGTCTCGTGAGCTCGCTCGGGTGCCTTGCGGCGCGCTCAGCCCAGGGAGTCGAGGGCGAGCGCGACGGCGTCGTCGACCGTCAGCGCCCGGCCTTGCTCCCATTCCTCGGCGAACGCAGCTTCGCCGAGCTGGGTGCGGATCGTCGCCAGCGTCTCCTCGTTCATCCTCGCGACCCAGGCCTCGCCGCCGCCGATCACCTCGCCCAGAGCCTCGAAGCACGAGATGAGCTGGACAGCCGTCCCCACTCTTCCCACGACGGTGATGGCACGGGCGACGCCGCACAGACCGACTGCGATCTCAAAGGGGCTGCCGAGGTCGCGCCTGATGTGGAGGCTCTCTTTCAGCAGCGGGAACGCGTCCTGAACCCGGCCCTCGTTGACAGCGAGCGATGCCAGCGAATCCAGCAACGTCGCCTCAACTTTCTTGCTGCCGAGCGCACGTGCCCGGCGGAGATTGTCCTCGTACAACGCTCGGGCGCGATCCAGGTCGCCGGACTCTGCGTATGTCCACGCGAGGGTGCGGGTCGTCCACAGGGCGAAGCTTTCGTCGCCGAGGTCGCGCCAGAGCCGGAGGCTCTCTTCTAGGAGCTGTTGCGCCCGTGCCCAATCGCCTTCCTCGCCGAGCGCATAGCCGAGTTGATGTAAGGACGCGGCCTCACCCCGCGGATCTCCTAGTCTGCGATGGAGTGCGAGCGCCTCTTCGGCCCGAAGTCTCATTGTCGCAGGATCACCAATCATGCCCGCCAACTCGGCCGCCCCGCTGAGAGCTTTGGTGCGAGCCGCCGTCGGGCCCTCGTCGGCGCCGAGGGCGCTTTCGAGACGACGCATCCCCTCCACGACGCCCCCGTCGGCCCAGAAATTCGATAGTGCTCCTGCCAGGCGCAAGGTATGCTCCGTCTCACCTGAAGCCTCGAGCCGGTCGAGGGCGGCGCGGAAGTTGTCGTGCTCGCGCTCCAGCCGGTCGAGCCATTCCCTGCCGCCCCGGAGTGATTCGTCCTCAATGTGCGGCTCGGCCTCCTCGGCGAGCGCCAGGAAGTGCTCCGCGTGGCGCCGCCGCAGCTCCTCGGCCTCGCCCGACTCCTCGAGCCGCCCGGCCGCGTACTCGCGGATGGTCTCCAGCATCCAGAACCGCTCCTCCGTGCGGCGGAGGAGGCTCTTGCCGACGAGCGACTGGAGAGTGTCCAGATCGGCCTCCGCGACCTGCTCCGTAGCCTCGAGCGTGCAGCCGCCGCTGAAGACGGCCAGCCGGGCGAAGAGGCGCTGCTCGTCGGGCCTCAGCAGCTCGTGGCTCCAGGCGATCGTCGCGTGGAGGGTGCGCTGGCGCTCGGGCAGGTCTCTGGCGCCGCCGGTCAGAAGCGGCAGGCGCTGCTCGAGCCGCTCGAGGATCTGCCGGGGGGAAAGTGCCTTCACGCGCGCGGCGGCCAGCTCGAGCGCGAGCGGCAGGTCGTCGACGCGCCGGCAGATCTCGGAGACGGCGCCGTCGTCGTCGAAGTCGGCCTTCACCGCCCGTGCTTTCGCCAGGAAGAAGCTGACGCCCTCCGCCGGCACGAGGGGCGGAACCGCGTACTCCTGCTCGCCCGTGACGTGAAGAGGCTCCCGGCTGGTCACGAGTAGATCGAGGCCGGGGCAGGTGGCGAGCAGAGCGGCGATGTCGGCTCCCGCCTCGACGACCTGCTCGAAGTTGTCGAAGAAGAGCAGCATCGATCTATCGGCGATGTGCTCGGCCAGACCGTACTTCGCGCCGAGTGCCTGGCCCGCCGACGCCAGCACCAGCTCCGGGTCGCGAAGCGGGGCCAGCGGCACCCACCAGACGCCATGCGCGTAGCCGTCTGCGAGCCCGCCGGCGGCCTGCAATCCGAGCCGCGTCTTGCCTGTACCGCCGGGCCCGGTCAGTGTCAGCAGACGCACGTCTGCCTGCGAGAGCAGCCCCAGGACCTGCGCCAACTCCTGCTCGCGGCCCAAGAACGGCGTCGACGGGATCGGCAGGTTCGTCTGGTGGAGGCTCTTCAGCAGCGGGAAGTCGTCGTCTCCGAGCTGGTAGATGCGCTCGCGCGCGGACAGGTCCTTCAGCCGGTGCTCGCCGAGGTCGCGCAGCCCGTCCGTGCCCAGGAGGGCGGCCGTGGCGGCCGAGACCAGCACCTGCCCGCCGTGGCCGCAGGCAGCGATCCGGGCCGCCCGATGCACGTCGACGCCGACGTAGTCCTCGTCTATAAGAAGCGGCGTCCCCGTGTGCAGGCCCATTCGCACCTGGATCGGATTGACCTCGAGTCCCTGGGTGATCGCGCGCGCGGCCTCGAGCGCACCCGGCGCCGTCGGGAAGGCGACGAAGAAGGAATCGCCCTCCGTACCGACCTCGACGCCGCCGTGGGCGCCGAACGCCTCACGCACGATGCGGCGATGTTCCGCGAGCGCCTCCGCATACTCGCCGGTCCCGAGCTCGTGCAGGAGCTTCGTCGAGCCCTCCACGTCGGTGAAGAGGAAAGTGACGGTGTCGGAGGGGAGCTCGCGTTGCACAGGCGTCATGATGCGCCAAAGCAAGGTCTAAGGCACGGGAGACGACCGGGTTGTGAAACGACCGCTAAGAAAGCCAGGCGCGTGAGAGTTGTCGTCACGCGGCCACGCGGCCAGGAGCAGGAGCTGGCGAGCGGGCTCGAGCAGCTCGGGCACGAGGTCGTCGTCTGCCCGCTCGTCGAGGTCGAGCCGCTCGGCGACGACGCAATCGACGTCTCGAGCTACGACTGGGTGATCGTCACGAGCGTGAACGGCGCCCGCGAGCTGCGCCGGCGAATGAGGGGGGTTCCGCGCCGGGTCGCCGCGGTCGGCCGGGCTACCGCTGATGCCTTTGGCGGAGCCGATCTCGTCCCTGAGATCTCGACCCAGGAGGGCCTGCTCGCCGAGCTGCCGCGCCCCGCGGGCCGCGTGCTCTTCGCGGGCGCCGAGGAAGCACGAAGTCTGCTCGTCAACGAGCTTGGTGCGACGTTCTTCCCGCTCTACCGGACGCGGGCGCTGAAGCCGGCGGAGCAGCCCGAAGGCGACCTTGTCGTGCTCGCGTCAGCGTCCGCCGCTCGAGCCTTCGGCGCGCTCGAGCTTGCTCTCCCGGCTGTGAGCATCGGTCCGCAGACGACGGCGGCGGCACGGGAGGCGGGAGTCGAGGTGGTCGCGGAAGCCGAGACGCACGACGTCGCCGGTCTCCTGGCGGCGGTAGTCTCACGCGCGTGTTCGTCTGCTTCCTGAGCGACTTCGGGCTTCAGGACGACTTCGTCGGGACGTGCCACGGAGTGATCAAGCGGATCGCGCCGGAGACCCAGATCATCGACGTCACGCACGGGATTCCGGCGCAGCAGATCCTCCAGGGTGCTCTTGTTCTCGCGAGCACGCTCTCCTACGTGCCAGTCGGCGTCCACCTGGCGGTCGTCGACCCTGGCGTCGGCGGCTCGCGCCGCGCTCTGGCGTTGCGCGATGAGGAGGGCCGATTCTTCGTCGGCCCGGACAACGGGCTGCTGGTTCCGGCTGCCGAGGGGGCCGGGATCGCCGCTGCGCACGAGCTCGCGAACCCGGAGTACGCGCTCGAGACGATTTCGCGCACCTTTCACGGCCGGGACCTCTTCGCTCCTGCCGCGGCGCATCTCTCGCTTGGCGTTGCAATTGAAGAGCTCGGACCCCCGATCGACCCGGATGCGCTCGTGCGCCTCGACCTGCCTCAACCGGAGCTTGGTCCCGACAAGATTGGTGCCACGGTGCTCTATGTTGACTCGTTTGGCAACATCGCCCTCAACATCACCCGCGAGCACGCCACCGAAGTGGGGATCGTCCCGGGCACGCAGGTCGAGCTCGAGCTCGGTGGCGAGCGCGTTTACGCCGTCGCCGCCAGGACGTTCGCCGACGCCCGAGCGGGTGACATCATGCTCTACGAGGACAGCTACCGAAACATGTCGGTGGCGATCAGCGGCGGCAACGCGGGGGAGATGCTGCACGCGCGCGCGGGGCAGTCGTTGCGGATCAACGTCGGTCGGTTGTGAGTTGCAGCGGCCTCGGCCGTTTGTCAATCTGCGTCGCACAAGGGCGTCCGCGGAGCGGTATCACCGTCCCGGACGTCCTTAATTTCTGGCTCACGAATGCGGTGGCCGTCGGTCGGCCCAGGGGCGGGCGGCCTCGAGCTGCGAGGCGACGCGGAAGAGAAGCGCGTCTCCGAGCGGGGGGCCGACGAGCTGAACGCCGATCGGCAGCTCCTCCGCCGACCAGTGCAGGGGCACTGACATCGCGGGTTGGCCGGTGACGTTGAACGCCGCCGTGAAGGGTGTGAACCGCACCGCCCGGTCGAACTGCTCCCACGGGTCGTCGGACTCCGTCTCCCAACCGACGAGCGCAGGCGGCATCGCGAGCGTAGGCGTCAGCAGCAGGTCGAAGCGCGACCAGAACGAGACGATCTTTCGCGCCCTGAGCTGGAGGCGCGAGACAGCGGCGGCATAGGCGGCGCTCGACGTTTCGAGCGCGCCCTGGAGGAAGGCCTGGTTGAGCGGGCTGAGCACGGCGGCATCGCGGACTGGGTAGAGCGCGGGGGCCGTCTGCCACACCGGCTTGAAGTCGTCCATCAGCTCGAGGCCGCCCCAGTCGGGCGTGGCCTCCTCGACCTCGTGTCCGAGCGAGCCGAGCAACTTGGCGCCTTCGCGCGCGGCGGCGGTGCACGCGTCGTCCACGTCGAACCCGCCCGGCGCTTCGGTCGTGAACGCGACGCGCAGCCGGCCGGGGTCGCCGCCGACCTCCTCGGCGAACGGACGCTCAGGCGGCGCGGCGGGGAACGGATCGCCCCATTCGTAGCCGCAGACGACGTCCAGGTACGCGGCAGCGTCCGCGACGGTTCGGGTCAGCGGGCCGGTCGTACCGAGCCCGATTCCTCCGGGCACGAACGGGGCTGCCGACACACGGCCGCGCGAGGCTTTGAAGCCGAACACGCCGCAGCAGGAGGCGGGAATCCGGATCGAGCCGCCGCCGTCAGAGCCCTGGGCGATCGAGCACAGGCCGGCCGCGACGGCGGCGCCGGCGCCCCCACTCGAGCCACCAGCGTTCCGCGTCAGATCCCAGGGCGTGCGGCACGGCCCGTTGAGCGACGAGTCGGTGAACGCTGTCGTCCCGAACTCCGGCGTGTTGGTCTTGCCGAGGACGATGAACCCGGCAGCCTTCAGCTTCGTGATGTGGGCGAGGTCGAAGTCGGGGACGTTCGAGGCGAACGCCTCGGAGGAGAACGTCGTTCGGATCCCCGCCGTCGTGTCCAGATCCTTGAGCGAGATCGGTACGCCGTGGAAGGGCGCGTCCGCCGGCTCGCCGGCCTTCGCGCGCGCCTCGGCGAGTGCTTCCTCGCCACGGACCGTGACGTACGCCCCGAGCTCCGGGTCCAGCCGTTCGATCCGCTGCAGGTAGAGCTCGACGAGCTCGACCGGCGACACCTTGCGTTCCCGGACGAGGCGAGCCTGCTCGGTCGCCGGGAGGAACGCGAGCTCGTGCACCGAGTCAGCCTATGCAAGGTCAAGCGCCAGCCGCGAAGCGGCCCTTTAGGGGTCTTTTCAAGGAGGGAGATCCGCTCCTGCGGATCCCCCCCTTGCGCCTTAAATCCAGTCGAACGTGGTCTGGAGGAAGGGGACGAGGAAGTAGAGGAAGAATGCAGCCGAGGCGAGCCACATGAACGGATGAATGTCCCTGAAGCGGCTCTGTGCGGCCCGTACGACCACGTAGGCGAGGAAGCCCATGCCGATGCCGTCGGTGATCGAGAAGGTGAACGGCATGATCATGATCGTCAGCGCCGCGGCGAGCCCGATGCCAAGGTCGGTGAAGTCGATCCCGGCGATCTTGCGCCCTGCATAGCCCTCCTCGGCCAGCTCCTCGGACTCGGTCAGCGCCGACATCAGCAAGAAGCCGACGATGATCAGAGCCGGCGCAGTCGCCTGCGGAGGCACCATGCCGATGATCGGGGCGAAGAACATGAACGGGAAGAAGAGCGCGCCGCAGACGACCGACACCCAGCCGGTCCGGCCGCCGACGCTGACGCCCGACGCCGACTCGATGTAGGTCGTCGCCGACGACGTCGAGGCGGCGCCGCCGGCGACCGCCGCCAGGGAGTCGACGAGCAGCGGCTTGCGAATGTCCCGCATCCGCCCGTCCTTGTCGAGGTAGCCCGCCGGCTTGCCGACGCCGACGAGCGTGCCCATCGTGTCGAAGAAGTCGGCGAGGAAGAGCGAGAACGCCCAGACGATCGCCGAGATGAACGCGAGCTCGGTGAACGCGTCGAAGTTGAAGTTCCCGAGCAGCTCCAAATCCGGCGTCTCGTAGACGTCGTTGGGCCAACTCGCTCCGGCCGTGAAGCCCGCCCCGTCGACGGACTCGTTGATGATCGTCGCCAGGATCGTCGTGGCGATGATCCCGATCAGCAAGTCGCCCCGGACGCCACGGGCGCGCAGGGCAATCGTGAGCACGAGCCCGAACAAGGTCACGAAGACCGGCCACGTCGAGAACGGCGCGAGATCCACGATGGGCGTACCGCGGACGACGAGCCCAGAGTTGACGAGTCCGATGAACGCGATGAAGAGGCCGATCCCGATCGCGATCGCCTTCTTCAGGTCGAGCGGAATCGCGTCCATGACCCGCTCGCGCATCCCTGTCAGCACGAGAATCGTGACTGCGATGCCCTCGACGACGACGAGCCCCATGGCGGCCGGGAACGACAACTCTTCGTTCGCGACCAGGCTGAATGCGACTACGGCGTTGAGCCCGAGGCCCGGAGCGATTGCGTAGGCCATGTTCGTGTACAGGCCCATCACGATCGTCATCACGCCCGCGACCAGGCAGGTGACGGCGAGCACCTGGTCGAAGGGAAGCCCGCGATCGCTCAGCCCTTCGATCCCGGCGAAGCTGAGGATCTGTGGATTCACAAAGATGATGTACGACATGACGATGAAGGTCGTCACGCCGGCCATCGTGTCGCGAGCGAGCGTCGTTCCGTTCGCCGCGAACTTGAAGCGGCGCTCGAGCAATCCGTTCTCGGCGCGCGCCGCGCTCTCTGACATGTGCCGTCTCCTTGGCCTGGGTTGACCCCTGCGAGGAGAGAATGAGAGGCGTGGCGGACGAATGCAACCGCCCGCTGGGAAAAAACCTAGACGGGACGGAGGCGCAGGCGGTTCTCGGGCGGAACCTCGCGGAAGATCTTCCGCGTCCGTTCGCTGAGATCGCTCGAGTACGCCCAGCCCGCGTATTCGCAACGGGGGCAATCGGCTGCTTCCTCGTTCCGCCACGGACCGGGGCTGAAGGCCCGCGAGTAGCCGCAGCGAAGGCACTCGACTGTGAGCGGCTCCACGACCCTGTTTTCGGCGTGGGCAGCGCTTCGCTACGTCCCTCGCACGAGGGACGCCACGTAACAGCCTGTTACTTGGTGCGGGCCGCTTCGAGCAGGGATTCCCAGCTGCAGAGCTTGATCCGCGGGCGGCCGTGGGGCTCACCGGCCGCCCGTTCGGTGCGGTCGATCGCCTCCCAGCCGGCGTACATGACCGCCTCGACACCCTTTGCGGTCAGCAGCTCTTCCAGTGTTCCCGCCTTGCGGGAAGGGAGCTTTCCTGCGCGCGCGTCCTCGAGCAGCAGCGCGACGGTCTCGGTGGCGTCCTTCTTGTTCGTCCCGATCACGCCGCTCGGACCGCGCTTGATCCAGCCGGCGGCGTAGAGGCCTGGCTCGACCCGGCCGCCCTCGTTCGGGATCGTGCGCGTGTGCTCGTCGAACGGCACTCCGGGGAGCGGCACCCCCTGGTAGCCGACGCTGCGGAAGACGAGTCCGCAGGTGATCGTCTCACGCTCGTCGGTCGTTACCGCGCGCCCGCCAACGAGCTTGTTCCGGACGAGCTCGATCGCCTCGACCTTCTCCTCGCCGAGCAGCGCCACCGGAGACGAAAGGAAACGCAGCCGGATCGCGCGCGGCTTGCCGGTAGGCGTGCGGGCCGCGTACTCGCGTAGGTGGTCGACGTTCCGCCGGACGGTCGGCGCCGCTTGGGCCAGCTCCGCTTCGCTTGCCGGATCGAGCTCGAGGTCGGCTGGGTCGACGATCACGTCGGCCCCTGCAAGCTCGCCCAGCTCTCCCACCTCGACCGGCGTCCAGGCCGCCTGCACGGGGCCGCGCCGGCCGACGACGAGAATCTCGCGGATTCCGGACTCGTTGATCGCCTCGATCGCCTCGTCGGTGGTATCGGTGGGGGCGAGCTCCTCAGGGGTGAGCGCGAGCATGCGAGCGACGTCCAGGGCGACGTTGCCGTTCCCGATCACGACAGCCCGTTCGCCGGAAAGGTCGAACGAGAGCTCCTGGAAATCGGGGTGGCCGTTGTACCAGGCGACGAACGCCGTGGCCGGCCAGGAACCGGGTAGATCCTCGCCCGGGATGCCGAGCGCCCGGTCGGTCTGCGCACCGACTGAATAGACGACTGCGTTGTAGAGGCGCATCAGCTCTTCGTGCTCGACGTCCCTGCCGAACTCGACGTTGCCGAAGAAGCGGAAGCCGGGGTTGAGAGCTGTCTTCTCGAACGCGCGCGAGACGGCCTTGATGTTCGGGTGATCGGGCGCCACTCCGAGCCGGACGAGTCCCCACGGCGTCGGCAAGCGTTCAATCATGTCCACCTCTACGCCGAGTTCGCTCGAGAGCAAGGCCGCGGCAGCGTAGAACCCAGCGGGCCCGGAGCCGACGATAGCGACGCGGAGGTTGGCGGCCGAGCTCACCTGCGCGATGCTACGGAACATGCTCGTCGTCCTCGCCGGACTCCTGCTCCTGCTCTGCGTCGGCTGCGGCGGCGAGGAGAGAGACGACGAACGGTTCGCGATCTACCACCTCGAGACCGCGATCGGTCCACCCGGCAACGACGGCGAGCTGCGCTGCGGGCCGCCCCGCGCTGCCTGTCCAGGGGTCGTGGAGCAGCCGCCGCCGCGTGCCTACCGCTATGTGGTCAGGGCGGCGCCTGCGCTCACCGGCGACGACATCGAGCGCTCGACCGTCCGACGGGGGACGGACACGGCCACGGGGGCGCCGTTTGTGAGCGTCGGTCTGACGGCCCAGGGGCGCCGGGCGTTTGCGCAGCTCACCAAGGAGGTCGCCCGGGTCGGCGGCCGGGATCAGGGCTGGCACCACCTCGCGGTGGTTGTCGGCGCCGAGATCGTCGCGTTTCCGGAGGTCGACTTCGACGCCTATCCCGACGGGTTCCCCGACGCGCCGGGGATCCAATTCGTCGCGGCCAACGCCGCCGACGCCCGCCAGCTCGTCAGACGCCTGCGCGGCTACTAGGGGAGCGAGCGGCGCTGCGTCGCAATCGCACCGAGTGGGTAGCCAGAGTCCGCAGGCGTAATCACGAACAAGGAGGGGCGAACGTGAGCGGACTGGACGATCTGACCAAGAACATCGGCGCGAGCCGGAGCGGCGGCGTGGGCGACTTGCTGGGCGGCCTCGGCGGCGGCGGGCTCGGCGGGGTGCTGGGCGGGATTCTCGGCGGCGGCGCTGCACGCGGAGGCGGTCTCGGAGGCAGCAATCCGATCCTGCGGATGCTGCTGCCGTTGGTGGCGTCGATGCTGATGAACGGCGGCCTCGAAAAGATTCTCGGCCGGCTGCAGCAAAGCGGCAAGGGGTCGAAGGGGAAGTCGTGGGTCTCGACTGGGCCGAACGAGCCGGTCGACGCGGCCGATATCCGCGAGGCGCTCGACGACCAGGAGCTGGCCAGCATCGCCAAGCAGCTGGGCGTGTCAGAGGACGAGGCGGCAGAAGCGGTGGCGCAGGTGCTGCCAGACGTCGTCGACCAGGCCACTCCGGAGGGCGAGTTGCCCGCGAGCAAGGACCTGGATGAGAAGTTCGGGCGCTTGCACGAGCTCCAAGGCTCGGCGGCGCGCTAGATCGTCAGTGGGAGCAGCCGGAGCCGCAGCCGCCACCGTGCGTGTCGGGTGCGGCCCCGGCTGCAGCAGCCGAGTCGCCTTCCTCGACAGTGAACGAGTGGCCGCAGCCGCAGGAGGCCTGGGCGTTCGGGTTGTCGATCTTGAACCCGGACTCCTCGAGGCCGCTGAGGAAGTCGATCGTCGCGCCCTTGAGATATGGCGCGCTGTGGGGGTCGATCACGATCGTGACGCCGTGCTGCTCGATGGTCGCGTCGTCGTCGACCGGGCCCGAGTCGAAGCCGAGGCCGTACTGGAAGCCTGAGCAACCGCCGCCCT
>Ga0136635_10000367_pt1 | contig 12177 bp, 11 predicted proteins | sample AntDrymeUQ852106_2_FD_105495 | JGI IMG/M metagenome (GOLD analysis project Ga0136635, IMG submission 105495) | Polar desert sand microbial communities from Dry Valleys, Antarctica - metaG UQ85 (21.06) | ecosystem: Environmental > Terrestrial > Soil > Desert | place: Antarctica: Dry Valley... | reverse complement strand
CCTCCAGCCAATCCCGTGCAAATACTGGAATGCACAGTTCTTTCCCCACTGCTTCTGCCAGAGTACTCTTCCCTGTTCCCGGCAGTCCAGAAAAGATGATCAACTTCATTTTCGCCTCCATAGGAAACAATCCGAAAAGCTGATGGATTTGTTAACAAAAGCGTATGGTATTTTTAATGTAAGCCCACTTGTTAAGCAGTATGATGAGTGTAGAAGAAAGGAGGTAGCCATAGAGGTTCCACCTGAAATCAACACCCAAGGAAGGATTGGGAAGCCTTAACCTGGTCGAGACTTACTTAGTCTTATAACCAGACGTTCTCTTAACGAGAGGAAGGCCGCAATCCCCACTCCTTTCCAATCTACAGAACTACTGACGGGTGGGTACCCCCCATCCGTCCTTTTATTTAAGCGCCTTGCGTATTCGTTCCAGCCCATCTTTCAGTGTCTAACGGGGACACCCAAAATTCAGGCGCACAAAGCCTTCACCGCCCGAGCCAAACTCAGCTCCATCAACCAGTGCCACCTTTGCATTTTCCAAAAAAAATTTGAAAGGCGAGCCTTCAATTTTTCCGGATTTGATGAACGCATTGCAATCGAGCCAGGCCAGATAAGTGGCATCTGGGACCGTATAGCGGATCGTGGGCAATTCCTTTCTAAGGTAGTTGACAAGAAAATCGCGGTTGCTAGTGAGATATTTTTTCGCCCCGGAAAGCCACGGATCACAATTGCCCGAGAAGGCCGCTTTGGCAGCTGCCAGCCCCATGATGTTCGGATGCAGAAACTCGCGTTCGACGATCCCTATAAATTTCGCGCGCAGTTCAGGGTTGGGTATGATCGCGAATCCGCAAAATAAGCCGGGAACGTTATAGGCTTTGCTGGCGGCAACAAGTGTGATGGTCCGGTTTTCGATCTCAGGTGAGAGCTTCGCAATCGGGATATGCCGCGCCCTGCCAAGCAGAATCTCACTGTGGATCTCGTCCGAGCAGACGACCACATTATGCTCCAGGCAGATCTCGGCCAGGCGAGTCAGTTGCTTGCGCGAATAGGTCGTGCCGGTGGGGTTATGCGGATTGCAGAACAGAAACATGCGTGTCTGCGCGTTCTCTGAATTGAATGCAGCGTTAAAGATATCAAAATCAATCTCATAATCAATACGTCCTTTGCGCGCTGTTGCGGTCAAAGGAGCCAGTTGACGGACCAGCCCCGCCTGTTCATGCGTTTTTAGAAATGGAAAATACACAGGCGGCTGCATCAGCAACCCATCCCCGGGCGCACAAATGGCGCGCGCGGCAGTATAAAATCCTTTAACGATGCCGGGAGTCGCTATGATCATTTCTGGAGAGATCTTCCAGCTATAGAGTTTTTTCATGCGGGCGACGATCGCTTCAATGGCTGCCTGCGCGTCCAATTCATATCCGAGCACGCCGTGGTCTAGCACTGCCCGCATTTCATCCAGCAATGGCTTCGGCGCCTGAAAATCCATGTCCGCCACCCACATCGGCAATACATCCGGAGGATAATATGTCCATTTGTTGTGCCTGCCTGGCAGGCGACGGTCGATTACGCGGTTGAAGTTGTAGGCCATGAGAGCCCTTATTTTTTATACGCGACGATCATTCCATCCCGCGCGGGAATCAGGGAAACGATCCAATCGAGGTCAGAGGTAGTGTCCCGTGTGAAGCGCCGGATGGCTTCGGTGCTTTTGTCGTGGTCATGGGGGTCGAAAATGCGTCCGCTCCACAGCATGTTGTCAATGATCAAAATTCCGCCGCGACGTAATTTTTCTTTGATGACCGGAAGTGAATCAGGATAAGCCTCTTTATCAATGTCATTGAAGATGATATCAAACGGACCCTGAGTCTGGCGGAGAGTCTCCACGGCTTCCGCGATGTGGAACTGAACTAGGTCAGCGCTTCCCAATGCGGACAAATGGCCTTCCGCGCGTTTCGACAGATCTTCATCCCAGACGGTATGATGCACCATGCCTCCCCCGTTTTCCCTTACCGCTTTCGCAAACCAGGCCGTGGAATAACCGTATCCTGAGCCAAGTTCGAAGATGGATTTAGCGTTGGTCATGCGGGCAATTTGATAACAGTAATACCCACACACGGGCCCAATAATGGGAAAGTCGTTTTTCTCCGCGTAATCTTCCATTTTCTGCAATTCGGGTTCACGCGGCGGGACGAGGGACGTAAGATATTCCTGCACAGACTGATAATTAAGATCGCTCATGGTTTCTCCTTTTTTGAACTAGTAAGAATATCCCTAACAACTGGAAAAGTTTTCTCTGCCCACATAGCATACATTTTCCCTGAGGGGTGCAAACGATCCCCCGCGAGCAATTCAAAGTCATCCATCGCCATGCGGGATATAAGGGTTACATCCACGTAATGGACGCCTGCAGATTTTGTCTCTTGGAGATTGACAGCATTGAATTCATCGATTTGCTGACTGATCGGTTCTGTATCCCTTGTCGCGGCAAAAGGCGTAAATCCCCAATCTGGAATGGACAGGACAACAACGTGATCTGGAGTCCCGCCCGCATATTCGATTGCCTTCCCAAGCATAAAGCGGAAGTCTTCACGATAGCCATCCACTGGATAACCGCGGTATTGATCATTGACTCCGATCAACAAAGTGACCAGGTCATATGTCCCTTCGGGCGGGTCTGCTTGTATAGCCTGCCATAGCTCATCCACCGTCCAACCTGTGCGTGCAATAATGGTGACTTCGGTTTGAATGTCTTCAGCTTCAAGTAATTTCGCAAGTTGATTGGGCCAACGATTCTTCACTGAGACTTTTTCACCGATCGTATATGAATCCCCCAGAGCAAGGTGACGAAAAGCAGGCATGTCAGTTTCTCCTAAAACAGGTGTAGATGTAGGCGTAGATAACGATATGACCGGCCCGCAACTAGCAATCAGGAAGAAGCATAATAGTAAAGTATGTTTCACATCAGGATTATAGCCAGAAAATCTCCTTTTGGTGAACTTTCAATGAAAAAGGACACGGCCCTACCGGTTGTATCCTTATGATACAGAAGGCCTTATGTATAAAATCAAACGTTCTTGCGTCGAGTCAGGCTGAAGATTGCAAGCCCCAGCATGAGCGCGGCGGCAACCCACGCGCTGAGGACAACCATCGGCGCGGGCGTTTGCTTCACTGCAATACCGATGAACGCCCAAACCAACACAGACAGGTACCCAATGTCCCGCCGCGTCAGCGCCATTGCCAGACCGAGTAAAGATGCGACCACAAGCATAATGACCGCCCATGTCTGAGCAAGGATGCCAATACCATGCCACTCAACCAGATACAGCCAATCCGTGACGTTGGCTACTGTTGCCACGGTAATCCAACCGAGATAGACACTGAATAGTACATCCACCGACCAATACTCAGCGCGTGTAACCGGAGTGCGATTCACATCCAGGCGCAGATAGCTTGCTATCAGCAGCCCCAGCAATGCCAGCATGACGAGCACGCTCAAGCCGAACCGGTTGTAATGCCAGCAGAAAAGCCATACTGCATTGGCAATGTTGCTGATTGCGAACAAATAGCCGAGGCGGCGCAGCCGAGTGCTTTCGTTCTGCGACACCTGGAACTGAAAGATAATGAAGGCGATCCAACCGAGATAGATTATCCCCCAGATGGCAAATACATACCCTGCCGGGACGAAATAGACCTGGAAACGGTCCGAAATTTCGCCTGTGTTCTGCCCATTGAGCGGCAGAGTGGATGCAAGAATGTTAACGATGAGGGCCAGAATGACGCTCAACAAATTGGCGTACTGGCGGATGGTATCTTTGGACATGAAAGTCTCCTTTTGTATTTGTAGCAGAATTGATGTTTTAGGATTCGAACGAGCAGAATGAGGAAGCAGGAAAATAAACTTCACAGACTCAGGATCAACGCCGGGATCCGGCTCACTTTACCCCAGACGCCGAGTGATGCGCGGCGGGTGAATACGTTGTAATCCTTTTTCTCGATCTCGTCCAGGATGCCCTGATAAAAAACGGATGCGGCTCCGACGGCGAGCTGTCCCTCGCGGTCAAGCAACTTTATGCCTGCCCAGGATGCTTCATAGAGCTGCCGGGTGCGGTCGATCTGGAATTTCATGAACTGACGCCAGTTATCTGTAATGCGACCTTCGGCAATATCTGATTCGCGAATGCCATAAAAAGCCATCTCTTCACGCGGAAGGTAGAGGCGCCCACTGCGATAGTCCTCTCCTACATCGCGCAGGATATTCGTCATTTGCAGCGCGACGCCGAGCTTGATGGCGTAAGGAACCGCGTCGTTGTTTTTGAAGCCAACGATATACATACTCATCAGTCCAACTGTGGAAGCGACACCATAGCAATACGTCGTAAGGTCATCGAAGGTTTGGTAGCGGGATTGAAGAAGATCACGGGAAACGCCGTTAATCAGTTGCAGGGCATAGTGGCGTGGGATGTGGTATCGCGTTAGGGTATCTGCCCATGCGGCGGCGACCAGGTCATTATCTGAGAAAGAAGCAGTTTCGACCATCCTGCGCCAGTAGTCCAATTGGGCGCCGCGTGTAGCGTCAGAAGATTCATCCACAATATCATCCACAGTGCGGCAAAAAGCATATAGAGCCCGGACTGCGCAACGTTTCTCTTCGGGGAGAAGTGCAGATGCAAAATAGAAGGACTTGCTGTGCTGCGCGGTAATTTTCTCTGCGTGCCGGTAGGCCTTGCGCAGGGATGCATCACCAGCCCAATATGAAAAGAATGGGCGGGTGGACGGATGTGAGACCTGCCCCGCGAGTGCGAGAAGTTGATTTTCCCAATTAGCTTGTACTTGCATGCCGGACCTCCAGGTATGGTGTTGGGGAGTATTGTACAGATTTCGCGTGTTTTGTCAATGTATTGCAAAGAAAATCTAGATTAAATCTTGACAAATAATTGACAACACGTATAATATGTCGAGAGATACCAACCCCAATCCCTCTCTGGAGGGGATTTTATGGAGAAAAATGAACAAACGAACTGCTCTTGTAATTGGCGCTGGGATCGGCGGGATCGCCACCGCCGCCAGACTTGCCAAAAATGGATATGATGTGACCGTGCTGGAGAAAAACGAGACTCCGGGCGGCCGCTGTAACCAGATCGTGCACGACGGACACCGCTTCGATCTTGGCCCTACGCTGTTTCTCATGCCCGAAGTTTGGGAAGAAACCTTTGCAGCGCTCGGTGAAAAGATGAGCGAACATCTCGATTTGCGCCGCATTGACCCGACGTACAAGGTCCACTTCGATGATGGTTTGCAATTGGAACTGACTTCCGATATGGGCAAAATGCAGACTCAACTGGAGAAGGTCGAGAAGACAGCTTTTACCGGCTTTCTGAATTACATCGCGGAAGGAAGCAAGCATTACAAGATGTCACTCAAGAAATTCGTGGGGCGAAACTTCTACAATATTTTTGATTATTTCTCGCTAAGGAATCTCCCGCTCCTGTTCCAACTCAAGACATTGACGAAGCATTACACCAATGTGAGCAAATATTTCAAAGACGAAAGACGCAAAGCCGCGTTTACATTCCAAAATATGTATCTTGGTCTAAGTCCCTACGATGCGCCCGCGACCTATTCCCTGCTTCAATACACTGAACTCGCCGAAGGCGTCTGGTATCCCATCGGAGGCATGTATGCAGGGATTCGGGCGCTTACAAAAATTGCCGAAAAACTTAGTGTGAAATTTATCTACAATGCCCCCGTGAAAAGAATTTTGACGGACAAAGATAAAGTACTCGGTGTAGTTTTGGAAAATGGACACCCGCTCTTCGCTGATATCGTCGTTGGCAATGCGGACCTCCCCTACCTATACAAAGAGCTTCTGCCGGATACAAAAGAAGCAAAGAAACTCGAAAATAAACTTTATACTTGTTCCACCATCATGTTCTACTGGGGTGTAGATAAGGAATATCCACAGATTGCACATCACAATGTGTTCCTGGGTGGCGATTACAAAGCATCATTCGATCAAATCTTCAACGATCACACATTGCCTGAGGTACCCTCATTCTATGTCCACGCGCCCGCTCGCACAGATAAAGCTGCCGCGCCGATTGGGCAGGATACAATCTATGCGCTGATGCCCGTCGGTCATTTGGATGCACGGGACAAACAGGACTGGAGCGCGCTGGTCGACCGCGCACGCGCAACTATCTTTACCCGTCTTGCCAAAGAGTTGGGAGCGGATGATCTCAAAGAGCATATCAAGTTCGAGATCGTATATCAGCCCGAAGTTTGGAAAGAACGCTTCAATTTGGTCAAAGGCGCGGCATTCGGGCTCAGTCACAACTTCTGGCAGGTCGGTTATCTCCGTCCGCAGAATCGTCACAGGCAATATAAGAACCTGTATTTTGCGGGTGCCTCCACCCACCCAGGCACGGGCCTGCCGATCGTCCTGCTCTCCGCTCGGCTAACCACCGAACGAATCCTGAAGGAAGCAGGTACAATAGCTGTGCAAAAGGCGGTCAAGCCCGTCTTACATACTGCATAAGGAAATCAAATGGTTAGCACAACGCCTGCCTTCAACCTCAAAGCAGTCCTCAAAGAAACTGGTCTCGTCGCCGATACTTTACGCGCCTGGGAGCGCCGCTATGGGCTCCCTGCGCCCGATCGCACCGCGGGCGGACACCGTTTATATTCGCAACGTGACATTGAGACAATCAAATGGTTAATGAAACGCCAGGCGGAGGGACTTTCGATTTCCCGGGCGGTGGATTTATGGAACGAACAAACCGCCTCAGGTTCGGACCCTCTGGCTGGTTCCGTTCAAGGGACATTTACCTCAACTGCAACGCTTCCCACTCAATTCATAGCGCCTGACACAACACTCGATGCCCTGCGGGCGCGCTGGATTAATGCCTGTACAGACTTCACCGAATCAATGGCTGAGCAAACATTGAACCAGGCATTTTCGATATTCCCGGTCGAAGCCGTGTGTATCGAAGTTCTGCAAAAAGGTTTGTCTGAGATAGGGGATCTCTGGTATGAAAACCGCGCCAGCGTCCAACAGGAACACTTTGCATCTGGTCTCGCCATGCGCAGGCTGGACGCGTTATTAAGCGCCTCACCCGCTCCCACGCGCAACCAGACCGTGATTGTTGGCTGCCCACCTGACGAATGGCACGCGTTCACACCCTTGCTGCTTTCCCTCCTTCTTCGCCGCCGCGGACTGAATGTCATTTATTTGGGCGCGAATGTCCCTGTTTCACAGTTTTCTGACACAGTAAAGGATTCCAAAGCGGACCTGGTCATTCTCGTCGCGCAGCAACTGACCAGCGCGGCGACTCTCCAACAAACAGCGCTTGCGCTTTCAAGCAGCAAAATCCCCGTTGCCTTTGGCGGACGCATCTTCAACCTGCACCCAAACCTCTCCTATATGATTTCGGGCCGTTTCCTAGGATCTGACTTAAACGCTGCGATGGACGAAATCGAAGTGATACTAAATACCAAAGTGGAATGGCGTCAACCGGGGACCGCCTCACAGATGTATGTTGCCGCACATCAGGCGTTTGTCTCGAATCGTGACCAGATCGAATTGACAGTCAAAGAGGCGCTCGAACCTCTTTCCATTTCCCCCGAAGATCTAAAAACTGCTATCCACTTTCTTGGAGAAAACATCACCGCCGCTCTGCAATTGGGCGACATGGCACACGTCTCTGTCGAGGTGGAGTGGCTGCAAGTATTACTCCAATCTTATGAAAAACAACCACAGCAACTCATCCACTTTATGGAGACTTACTCACAGGCAGTGGATAATAACATCAACGGCCAGGGAAAACCAATCCTTGATTGGTTCACTAGCGAAGTTCAAAAACTAAATGCCTAAACACGTCCTGGGAAATTCTCATGCACGCAAAACTGTCTCTCCGGAAGCCGCCACGGACTAAATGAACAAACGCGACCTCTCAATATCCATGGCGCGGGCAAATGTCGTTGTCATGTTTATCAGTATCCCTGTGGCAATTTCGCAGTTTGCCATCTTCAGCATGGTACATGGCGCAGAAAAACTGCAAACGACATGGAACTTCATGCTTCTTATTGCTATAGTGCTGCTGGGCGTAGTTGTGCATGAACTTATCCACGGAATCGCCTGGGTGCTATTTGGCCGTAAACCATTTTCTGCGATCAAGTTCGGTTTTCAATGGAAAACTCTTACCCCCTATGCGCATTTGAAAGAGCCTGTGGAAGTAAATGGCTATCGGATAGGCGCGTTCATGCCCGGGTTTATTTTGGGAATACTCACCTATATCTTGAGCGTCCTGCTTGGTGATGGCAATCTCTTCTGGTTCAGCATGGTGCATACGGCAGCCTCGGGGGGAGATTGGTTGATCCTGTGGCTGATCCGCAATGTAAAAGCTGGCATGCAAGTGGAAGATCATCCAACCAATGCAGGCTGCTATGTGATCGAGTCATAACTGGGAATCCCCTGTAATGAAAGTGAAAAAAATAAAACCTCTTATTCGACTGCTTGAAAGCGATGATATTCCACAGATCGCCAGTGCATTTCAAGGACTCGGCTGGGATAAACCCGCTTCACAGTATGAACGTTATCTGATGGAACAAGCCCTGGAAATTCGCAATGTGTATGTCGCTTTTATCGAAGAACGATTTGCGGGCTATCTCACCATTTGTTGGACCTCCAGCTATGAACCATTTCGAAACGAAAAGATTCCTGAAATTGTAGATTTCAACGTTTTGCCGCAATTTCGTCGGCAGGGAATCGGCACTCAACTCATGGACAAGGCAGAAGGTGAAATTGCAAAAGTACTTCCTATTGCCGGGATAGGCGTAGGAATGACTCCAGATTATGGCGCTGCGCAGAGACTATATGGATTAAGAGGCTATGTCCCTGACGGGCACGGGTTATGGTATCGAGGGCATTATCTTCAACATGGTGAAGAGATCACGGTGGATGACAACCTGGCTTTATACCTCACGAAAGAGTTGAAATAATTTTATGGCTTCAAATAGTATTTCCCCAGAAATGGGTCGCGCTGCACTAAACGCATTAATAAAAGAACGCTCTCCACTTGGACCTCTGAAAGTCATGGCAAAACATATAGGCCGATTCTTTCAAATCCCGATCCCGGGCTTCCATCCGTTCGTTGTGTTTGGACCTGAAGCGAATCGCAAGGTGCTGGTTACTGAACGCAATAAGGTTTTATGGCGCAACACTGACCCCGTCACAGAGCTGCTGCGGCGCGGCGTGTTGATCACCGATGGTGAAGAACATGACCACTACCGCGCGTTAATGGAACCATCACTCCATCCTTCAAAACTCCCAAACTACACACAAATAATGATAGAACAGACGGACCGCGTCTCCTCCAGGTGGAAAAATGGCGAAACAATTGACATGCTGGTGGAGGGCCGCAAGATTGCATTGCTTATCATTATGCAGACCCTTTTCAGCAAAGATGTGTGGGATGACCTGCCACGAATCTGGGACCCCATTCTCAAATCGATTAAATATATCTCGCCTGGGATGTGGATCCTGTGGCGAAAAATACCGCGCCTAGGGTTTCGGAAACCGTTACGCGCACTGGATGAATATTTGTTTGGAATTATTGAGGAAAGAAGAAAGAGGAAAGGAGGGAACGACATATTACAGCATTTGATTGATGCAGGCTTATCTGACGATGTGATCCGTGACCAGATGTTGACCATGCTCATCGCCGGACATGACACATCCACTGCCATGCTGGCGTGGACGTTTGCTCTGCTCGGTAAACATCCCAAAATCCGGGCGCAACTGGTGAACGAAGTGGACACAATGGACAAATCGTCGTTGCTCGACCAGGTTATCAAAGAGAGTTTACGTTTGTATCCACCCATCCACATTGGCAACCGACACGTTGCACAGGAAATGGATTTTAGCGAAGGCAAAATCCCTGCTGGCGAGCGGTTGTTTTATTCCATCTATCTGACGCACCGCGATCCCACCATCTGGGAGAACGCGGAAGAATTCTGCCCCGAGCGTTTTGCCAATGGAAAGAAAACACCACCGATGAGCTACATTCCATTTGGCGGCGGGCCGCGTGTATGTATCGGCGCGGCGTTTGGTCAGATGGAGGCACGGATTGTGATTGCACGCTTGTTGCAAACGTATAAATTCGAATTTACGAATCACAGGATCCATCCCCATATGGGCGCAACGCTCGAGCCGCGGCCTGGGGTAAGAATGAAAATTTACAGGAGGTCTCCAGCCACCGTGCTCAGCGGCGAGGCACAAGAGGAGATCCCTTCAGTTGCTGCTATGCGATTACCCCACAATGACATAAAATAATCATGACATACTTCGGTTTTCTCCTTCGATTCTTATTAATTCCCATTGTGATATTTCTGTTCATCACCATTTGGGATCACAAAACCAATAAACAAATTACTGGCTTTCGAAATGGACGTGCAGTATGGATTGGTATTGCCATCCACGTTTTGCTGGCTGTGATCTACACTACACCCTGGGATAATTATCTCGTTGCAACGGGAGTGTGGTACTACAACCCTGAATTGGTCACTGGCTTCGTTATTGGTTATGTCCCCCTGGAAGAATACACATTCTTTGTAGTGGAAACAATCCTTGCCGGGTTGTGGTGGTTGTTTTTAGCGAGGAGAGTCTCCATACCCCAAAAAGAATTCAAGCCAAACAAATTACTTGTTTACATGTCTACATGTTTAACGATTTTACTTTGGGTTATCTTTACTTATCTATTCTCTTTCAGCACAATAAAATGGACTTATCTCTCCCTCATCCTCTTCTGGGCGTTGCCAGCTATATTGCCGCAATTACTCTTCGGAGCAGATATTCTCTGGCATTACCGAAAACTTGTCACACTGGCAATTCTCATCCCCGGGACCTATCTTTCGCTGATAGACATGATCGCGTTAAAAGACACAACGTGGTCTATTTCACCTGCTCAAACAACAGGTATTTTATTTTTCGGGATACTACCACTGGAAGAAGTTGTATTCTTCTTCACCACTAATATACTCATAACATTTGGCATGACCCTGCTGTTAGCGAACGTCAGCCAGGAGAGATTTGCCGAAATCAAGGAGCAGGTTCGGGGCTGGAAAGAGCGACGGGTTGTTGATCCCCTGTGAAGTTGACGAGATCATGAATCCATTTGCGCGAGAGGAATCGCCTAAAGATCACAACCGCTTTGACGACTTCCTCCAGTAGAACCAGTGCATAGACCCAATACACGGGGAGATGTAAAACGAATCCGCCAATGAGCGCGCTGGGGACACCGATCAGCCAGATGGAGAACAGCTCGGTAAACATGGTATAGCGTGTATCACCGCCTGCTCGCAATGCACCGATGAAAAGGATAAAGTTGAAGACGCGCAACCAGCCAGAACACGCGTAGACCAGCATGAGCTTGCTCAGGTTATCTGCCGCGGAAGGCGAAAGCTCATACAAGCTGATTACAGGTTCACGAATGAAATAAATGATCACGCCATCGATCAACATGCTCACTACACCCATGATGGTAAACCGACGACCGTACTCAAAAGCAAGATCTTTGCGATCTTCGCCGATTTTATTTCCGACCATCACCGAACAGGCATTGCCCAGACCGATAAACAAGACGAAGGACAGCTCTTCTATTGTGGCATTGATGTTGACCGCTGCAATGGCTTCCGTGCCGATGCGCGCATAGACTACGTTATAGGTTGTAATCCCAAATGACCACAGCACTTCGTTGATCGCAGCAGGCATCGAAGTTTTCAGTACCCTGAACAGGAAGAAACGATCGAAATCAAAAAGAGCCAGTGGTTTCGCCGCAAGCGGGGTCTTCAATACATAGACAAGAATCACGAGTAACAGGCACTGAAATCCCCAGCCAATGGTTGTACCCAGGGCGGCACCCCGTACCCCTAGAGCAGGCAAGCCACCAATCCCAAAGATAAATAGATAAGCAAGAATAGTTTTCAGCGCCAGGGATAGTATGGCAACGATTACGGTAAGTGTGACATTTGTAATACTACGCAGCACCGAAATATAGGAAACACAGATTGCTGTAAACATATAGCTTAAACCAACGATACGAAGATAGTCACTTCCCAATTTAGTAACCTCGGGATCTTGCGTATAAAAACCCATCAGTTTTTCAGGGATCAGTAGCGCCGCAAATG
>Ga0136635_10000364_pt1 | contig 12194 bp, 13 predicted proteins | sample AntDrymeUQ852106_2_FD_105495 | JGI IMG/M metagenome (GOLD analysis project Ga0136635, IMG submission 105495) | Polar desert sand microbial communities from Dry Valleys, Antarctica - metaG UQ85 (21.06) | ecosystem: Environmental > Terrestrial > Soil > Desert | place: Antarctica: Dry Valley... | reverse complement strand
TTCGCTGGCACATCCATCAAGGGACAAGTCATGTTCGATGGAGAGGATATTTATGCACGGGATGTGGACCCGGTTGAAGTCCGTTACCGCATTGGCATGGTCTTCCAGAAGGCCAACCCCTTCCCAAAAAGCATCTATGAGAACATCGCCTGGACTGCCCGCATCCACGGCTATAAAGGCAACATGGATGAACTCGTGGAGAGTTCCCTGCGGCAAGCCGCGTTATGGGATGAAGTGAAGGATAAACTGCAACAATCTGGCTTATCCATTTCCGGCGGTCAGCAACAGCGGCTGTGCATTGCACGCGCCATTTCGATCAAGCCTGAAGTCATTCTGATGGATGAACCCGCCTCCGCGCTTGACCCGATTGCCACACTCAAGATCGAAGAGCTGATGCAGGAACTCAAAAAGAATTACACCATCGTGATCGTAACCCACAACATGCAACAGGCCGCCCGCGCATCCGACTATACAGCGATGATGATGTTATCGGATCGCGTGCTGCGGTCTGGGACCGTGATCGAGTTCAATGATACCAAAGTGATCTTCACCAATCCAAAAGACAAGCGTACAGAAGACTACGTCACCGGCAGGTTTGGATAATTCAAAAGGAGACAGATATGCATAAGCCAAGGGTCTTGTTCCTTTGCGCAGGCAACTCGGCACGCAGTCAGATTGCCGAAGCTTTTCTGAGGGCCTATGCCGATGAGCATTTTGAAGTTTACAGCGCGGGACTGGAACCAAAAGGTTTTATCCTGCCCGAGGTCCTTATCGCCATGAAAGAGCGTGGACTGGATATGGATGGACAAACGTCGAAGAGCGTCACGGAATATCTTGGCGAGTTGCACTTTGCTCACGTCATAACGGTTTGTGGAGATGCGGAAGAGAACTGCCCTGCTGTTTTCCTGAATATGGGAATACACGAGCATTGGCCGTTCGATGACCCAGCCAAGTTTCAAGGCAGTGATACGGAACGACTTGAATTTGTGCGTGGTGTGCAAGACCAGATTGATCGGCAAATCCTTCAGTGGCTCGAAACCCAAAATATTCAACCCGTATCACCCTGATTGAAAATTAATTGGTAATGAAATAAGATTCTGTTACAATCAATAATTAAATTCCCAAAAATCAAGGGATAAGAGGCTTTTATGGTAAGAAAAACTTTTGAGATCGAAATCCAACAGGTCAAAGATGATGTGCTTGTGCTAGGCAGTATGGTTGAACAGGCCATTCTTGGTTCGATAGAAGCGCTCAAAAAGCGCGATATTAAAGCATCTGAAAAGATCTTTGCACAGGACAGGGAGATCAACGCAAAACGCTTTGAGATCGAGAGCAAATTGATGATCCTGATCGCCACGCAACAGCCGATGGCACGCGACCTTCGCATTCTGGCTTCCACGCTGGAAATCATCTCCGAATTGGAACGCATGGGCGATTATGCCAAAGGGATTGCCAATATCAATATCCGTATGGGCGATGCCCCGTTGATCAAACCCTTGATCGATGTTCCCCGCATGGCAAACAAAGGCGTTGACATGCTGCACCGCGCTCTAACAGCTTTTATCAATGAAGATGTGGAGACGGCGAAATCAATTCCCGTTGAGGATGACGAAGTGGATGCGCTTTACAACCAGGTCTATCGTGAACTGATGACCTTCGTCATTGCCGACCCAAAGATGATCGAACGCGCCAACTGGCTCCTATGGGTAGCACATAATCTCGAACGCTTCGCGGACCGCGTGACAAACATCTGCGAACGTACAGTATTCATCGCCACCGGTGAGATGAAAGAGATCAAATCCACAGATGACGAGTTCTGGCTTCAACAAAGGCAGGAAAAATAATGCAAAATCCGCCAGCATATGCTGGCGGATTTTTTGTCATATTCATAAATAAGCCAAGTTCCTCGTTAAGTGTTTACCCCATTCTGCCGGTGATATAAGATTCCGTTAATTCCTGTTTAGGTCTGGTAAATATTTCATTCGTATCAGAAAATTCCACCAACTCCCCCAGCCAGAACAAACCCGTGTAATCTGATATGCGCGCGGCTTGCAGCATGTTATGTGTGACGATCACAATCGTATAATCCTTCTTTAGTTCTGCGATCAATTCCTCCACACGCAATGTCGCGATGGGGTCCAATGCAGAAGTAGACTCGTCCATCAATATCACTTCGGGCTGGACGGCGACGACACGCGCAATGCATAGTCTTTGCTGCTCGCCTAGTGAAAGGCCGAGCGCATCAGATCTCAGATCATCCTTCACTTCATCCCATAGCGCCGCGGACTGTAAGGATCTTTCCACCACTTCATCCATCTTCACATCCAAGCCTATCACGCGCGGACCAAACGCCACGTTGTCATAAATGGATTGCGGGAACGGGTTCGGCTTCTGGAAGACCATACCCACCCTTTGCCTGAGCGTGACCACATCCATATCTTCCGCATAAATGTCTTCCCCATTCAGCAGGATTTTGCCCTGCACGCGTGTACCGGCAATCGTATCATTCATCCGATTAAGACAGCGCAAAAAGGTGGACTTGCCACACCCGGAGGGTCCGATGAGTGCGGTCACCTTACGCGGTTCTATCTCGATGTTAATGTTAGAAAGCGCTTTGAAATTGCCGTAATAAAAATCAAGGTTTTGTACAGAAAAAACGGATTGGGCTTCCGGCATGGCTCGATTTTATCATGTCAATGACATGTCCAAAACTTTCGGCTATAATTCAACTCGATGAAGCGTTTCATTCTGCCCGGCATCGCATTACTTACATTCATATTTATTCAATCGTGCGGCCCCGCCTCTCCTGCGGAGGCCGCACCTGATTCTGCCGCGTATATCGAGAACAAAGGCTCAGATACCATTGTTAACCTCGCGCTCGCCTGGGCCGAGAAATACCAGAGCGAGCACCCGGAAGTCCGTATATCGGTAACAGGCGGAGGGTCGGGAACGGGAATCGCTTCTCTCATCAATGGGACAGTGGATATCGCCAACGCGTCCCGCAAAATAAAGGAAGAGGAAATCGATCAGGCAAAATCCAATGGAATTGAACCTGTTGAGCATATCATCGCACGTGACGCGATAGCAGTCATCGTCAATCCAGAAAATCCAGTCAGTGAATTAACACTGAAACAGATCTCCGATATTTACAGCGGCAAGTATAGCAATTGGATGGAGGTCGGGGGTGACGACAGACCCATCGTGCGGCTCTCACGCGAAACCAATTTAGGCACACATGTATATTTCCTTGAGACTGTTTTGCGGCTGGGAAATAGTGATGATCAGACTCTCTTCTCGATGGACACACTCCTGCTCCCATCATCGGAAGGCATCATTGCTGAATTGAGGCAGAACCCAAATGCCATTGGCTATGATGGACTTGGCTATGTGCCCAAAGATCTGAAGGTGATTGCCATTGCAAAAGAGGAAGGCGGTTCCTATGTATTGCCATCGATTGCAACGGTGAATGACAAAAGTTATCCTATTGCGCGCGATCTTTACATGTATACCGATGGTGAACCGACAGGCATGATAAAAGAATATCTAGATTGGATCCTTTCCCCGGAGGCACAAGAGATCGTTGCCGAACTTGGTTTTGTGCCCGTAGGCGATCAGTGAGGCAGCATGGAAAAATCTTTAAACTGGCGTGAATTTGTTATCACTCGTCTCATTAAAGCCTCAGGCTATTCAGCCATACTCTTTGTTGCGCTGATCTTTTTCTTCCTTGTGCGGGAAGGTTTTCCCACGTTTGCAGAAGTGGAATCCAAATCGCTCTTTAATATTCGCTGGTATCCCATTGAAGATTACTTCGGCATTCTGCCTCTTATTACAGGCTCGCTCATCGTAACGATAGGCGCAGGGCTGATTGCAGTTCCGTTTGGCATTGGCACAGCGATTTATATCTCCGAGATCGCGCCGCGCTGGATGCGTGAAATCCTAAAGCCTCTTGTTGAATTACTTGGTGGACTTCCCTCCGTCGTTATTGGATTCCTTGGGTTTCTGGTGCTCTCACCATTTCTACGCGTCTTTCTGGACCTCCCAACTGGCCTGACCGCCCTTACAGGTTCGCTCCTGCTCGGCGGCATCGCGGTACCCACCGTTGTGTCTGTTGCAGAAGATGCGCTGGATGCCGTGCCGCGCGCCTATCGTGAAGGCGCGTGGGCTTTGGGCGCAACTCGCTGGCAAACCATCTGGCGCGTAACCTTGCCTGCCGCGCGCTCAGGTGTGTTAACTGCCGTCATGCTCGGCCTGGGACGTGCTATCGGCGAGACAATGACCGTAATGATGGTCACTGGCAACGCACCTGTGCTTGCGCTTAAACTTGGGAGTTTGTTCTCCCCCGTCCGCACAATGACCGCCACCATCGCGGCGGAGATGGGTGAAGTTGCCAATGGAAGCACACATTATCATGTGTTGTTTTTCATCGGCATGGTGCTGTTCCTGATTTCATTGGGAGTGAACATCGCCGCTTCATCGGTTGTCTTCCGGGCAAAGAAACGCGCCGAGAGGATTCTATCGTGAAGCGTGTACTTTCCATCAACCGCCACGTTGCACAACGCATGGGCTTCACTACAATTACCTTGATTGCAATCGCGACAGTTCTCCCCATCGTCGCCGTAGTCATTTACATCCTTATTCAGGGCTTGCCTGCTATCTCACTTGAGTTTCTCACGGGTTTTCCGCATGACGGAATGCGCGCAGGGGGCATTCTTCCTGCAATTATCGGCACAGTGTATCTCACGATAGGCACGGCCATTTTCTCTGTTCCACTCGGTATCGCAGCAGCGATTTATCTTTCCGAATACGCGGCAGATACGCCTCTCACACGCACGATCCGCATCGCGATCATTAATCTTGCAGGCATCCCATCGGTCGTATATGGACTTTTCGGTCTTGGTCTCTTCGTTCTTTTCTTGAATTTCGGCACATCCATTCTTGCGGCTTCACTGACTCTTTCGATTATGACGCTCCCCGTTATTATCAGCACAGCTGAAGAGTCATTACGCTCCGGGCCTCAGGCATTCCGCACGGTGAGCATTTCACTCGGCGCGACTGGCTGGCAGACCATTCGCCGTATTGTTCTGAAGGAAGCCTTACCTGGAATTCTTACCGGCGTTATTCTGGGTCTCGAACGAGCCGCGGGAGAAACTGCTCCCATTCTGTTTACAGGAGCGGCGTTCTTCCTGCCGCGTCTTCCGCACTCGCCTTTCGATGCAACCATGGCATTGCCATATCATCTTTTTGTGATCTCAACACAAGTCCCTGAAATGCCCATTCGAATCCAATATGGCACGGCGCTGGTGTTGCTGGTATTTGTACTGACCATGAACTTGATCGCAACAGTGATTCGTTCAAGAGCGAGGGCGAAACGACAGTGGTAGTTTCGGACGATGGACGACAGACGATGGACCATTGTGTTAGGGAGCAGTGAATGCCTTATAAATTTGAGCAATTGGAAGTCTGGAAATTAGCGTTAGATTACATAGATCTAATTTACAAATTGGCTGAAAACTTGCCGCATAGTGAAGATTACAACTTAAAATCTCAGATCACTCGCGCAGCAACATCTGTTGCTTTGAATATCGCTGAAGGCTCTCAAGGACAAAGCGATGCTGAGCAGGCCCGCTTTCTTGGCATGTCAACAGATTATTCGTAGAAGAGGATATTTTCAAGCCGAAACTATACTCAATAAATCCTATGAAAACTCTCAGACACTTGCCAAGAAATTACAATCCTTTCGAAGGTCTATTTCTTCATATCAAGTCAAGGAAGAATCACCTTTTTATAGAGATAACAATCTGTAATAGCCTGCAAATCATCGTCCATTGTCTATAGTCTATTGTCTTCTAGTTAGCTACAATGAATAAAATAATTATAGAAAATTTGTCATTACAATATTCAGACGGAACCGAGTCACTGCGTGGCATTAACTTGAGTGTACCTGAGAAAGCAGTTACAGTTCTATTTGGTCCCGCGGGAGGCGGAAAGTCAACGTTGTTACGCTGCATCAATCGGCTAAATGATCTCACCGAAGTCAAAGTATCTTCGGGGCGTGTTCTCATTGATGGCGAAAATGTCCTGGATCCCACTACAGATGTGATTGCGTTGCGCCGTAAAGTGGGAATGGTCTTTGCTCGTCCGGTCGTCTTGCCCTTGAGCATTCGTGGAAATTTGACGTATGGATTGGAACTTGCGGGCGAAAAGCGCAGGTCTAAACTGGATGAGGCGGTCGAACGAAGCCTGAAGCTGGCCGCGTTATGGGATGAGGTCAAAGACCGCTTGGATGATCCCGCCATCGCCCTCTCAGGCGGACAGCAACAACGCCTGTGTCTGGCGCGCTCGCTGGCACTTCAACCGGAAATCATTTTGCTCGATGAACCAACCTCAGGGCTCGACCCCATTTCAACTGGCAAAGTGGAAGCCGCGCTGCAGGAACTGAAGAAAGAATTTACGATCATCCTTGTGCCACATTCGGTGCAACAGGCGGGACGTACGGCTGATTACGCAGCATTCTTCCTGCAAGGTGAACTCATTGAATACAGCGAAGGGAAGACGCTCTTCACCGCGCCCAAAGAAAAACGCACTGAGGATTACATTACGGGGAGATTTGGGTAATCTTCGCTCTCAATCGCCTCCCTGTGGGACGGCGGCTTAAGCATTATGCTATGAATCAAAAAACCGTTCTCTTCCTCTGCACCGGCAACTCATGCCGTTCACAAATGGCGGAAGCCATTGTCAATGCGCGCTATTCTGAATGGCGGGCGTTTTCTGCGGGGACAAAGCCCGCGGGCTATGTGCATCCAAAGGCGATGCAGGCTTTGGAAGAAATTGGTATTACACATTCAGGCCAATCCAAGCAGATGGATGAATTGCCTACAAAAGATTTTAATCTCGTTGTGACCGTTTGCGATTCGGCTGCGGAGGAGTGCCCTGTATGGCCTGGGAAAGCGGGAGGACGCGCTCATCACAGTTTTGTGGATCCTGCCAAAGCGGAGGGGACAGATGAGGAACAGATGGCAGTTTTCCGCCAGGTAAGAAGCGAGATGCTGGAAGTCATCCCCAAACTGCTCGGAGTTTAACCTTGCGAGGTTTAGATCCCTCGGCTCCGGCCCGGGATATGCCTTCGCAAGGTTCATCAAGGAAGTGTCTCATGAACAGTCCATATGACATCTTATTTGAAACGGTTCGGATCGGCCCCATAGCTGCTCCGAACCGTTTTTATCAGGTTCCTCACTGTAACGGATTCGGCCACCGCATGCCGCAGGGCATGGCCGCCATGCGCGGCATGAAAGCTGAGGGAGGCTGGGGTGTAGTGTGCACCGAGGAAGTGGAAATCCATCACACGAGCGATCTCTCGCCCTATTTTGAAGGGCGCTTGTGGGATGACGGTGACATTCCCGCGCTGGCTTTGATGGCTGAGGCCGTGCATAAACACGGGGCCCTAGCGGGGATTGAACTTTCTTATAACGGATATGATGCGACGAATTTATATTCGCGCGTGCCATCACTTGCACCGCGCTCAATGGGGACAATTGGCGGCTCGGGCTATGACCCTGTGCAGACGCGCCGCATGGACAAAGATGATATTCGAAACGTGCGCAAGTGGCACCGTGAGGCCGCGTTGCGCGCCAAACATGCAGGCTTTGACATCATTTATTGTTATGCAGGTCATGGCATGACTGCTGCGATCCAATTTATTTTGAAACGCTACAACGACCGCACGGATGAATACGGCGGAAGTTTGGAAAATCGTGTACGCTTCCTGCGTGAATTGATCGAAGAGACAAAAGAAGCGGTCGGTGACAAATGTGCAGTTGCCGTGCGCTTTGCAGTGGACGAATTGCTCGGCGAAGCCGGAATTACGCATCAAGGTGAGGGCTATGATGTGGTCGCCATGCTTGCCGAAGTGCCTGACTTGTGGGATGTAAATATTAGCGGCTGGAACAACGATTCAGCAACATCACGATTTATAAAAGAGGGTCACCAGGAGAAATACATTTCATTCGTCAAGAAATTGACGACGAAACCTGTCGTTGGCGTTGGCCGTTATACATCACCTGATTCAATGGTCTCTGCAATAAAACGCGGCGTAATGGATTTTATTGGCGCGGCCAGGCCTTCGATTGCTGATCCGTTTTTTCCGAACAAAATCAAAGATGGGCGGGTAGAAGATATTCGTGAATGCATCGGCTGTAATATCTGCGTGACGGGCGATACACGCTTTGTGCCAATCCGCTGCACGCAGAATCCAACCATGGGAGAGGAATGGCGGCGCGGCTGGCATCCTGAGATCATCTCGCGCAAGAAGAGCGATAAGGAAGTCATGGTCATCGGCGCGGGACCCGCGGGTTTGGAAGCCGCGCGCGCCTTGGGCCAGCGCGGCTATGCAGTGACCTTGCTCGAGGCGCGCAAAGAACTCGGCGGGCGCGTGTTACGTGAATCCGCTCTGCCCGGGTTGAATGAATGGCGTCGTGTCGTAGATTGGCGTTTGACACAAATTAAGAAGATGAACAATATCGCAGTCTATCCATCCAGCCCAATGAACACGGAAGATATTCTGGAATCAGGCGTGCGGAACATCATCCTTGCCACGGGTGCGACATGGCGGCGCGACGGCATTGGACGCACGTTATGGAAACCTATCACAGGATATGACTTGGAGAATGTATATAGTCCGGATGATTTGATGGATGGTAAATTGGTAAGTGGTAATGTAGTAATTTACGATGATGATCATTACTACATGGGTGGCGTGCTGGCAGAAATGCTCGCAGACCAGGGATGTAAAGTCACGCTCGTCACACCTGCACCGATGATTTCTTATTGGTCGCAGTATACGCTGGAGCAGGAAAAAATTCAGTACAAGCTAATGAACCTTGGTGCGAAGCTATATCCGCAGCACGTGTTGAGTGAAATTGGGGATGATTATGTCCGTTTGTCAAATTCGATTTCAGGAGATTTGATTGAATTGCCGCGCGATGGGGTTGTGCTGGTGAGTGACAGAATTCCGAACGATGCGCTGTATCATGGCCTCAAGACTGCGCTTGATAAAGGGAAAATAGCTTCACTGCGAATCATCGGCGATGCCGAAGCGCCAAATATCATCGCACAGGCGGTGTTCTCAGGACATCTCGCGGCGAGGGAATTTGATGAGGAGCCAGTTGATGGAACACCGTTTAAAGTGGAGAGGATGGTGGTTTCTCCTTCACCCTAACCGCGTCGCGTCCTAATAGGATAGGGGGCTCTGTCTACCAAACGCGTTCCAAATTTGGATTATCCAATGGCTTTCTTCCGACCTTTGCCATGTCAATCCATTCACCGTGCACCTTCACGCGCACTACATCCCCGGTAAAGTCGGTCACAGTGCCGCCGTTGTTGTTGAACAGCCATGAGCCGACCGCGTAAATGTCCACGGGTACTCCCAGTTTCTCAAATTTGCGAATCTTCTCCGGGTTGAATCCACCTGAGATGACGATCTTAACGTTGCGGCAATACTCACGCGCCGCCTCCTTCCAGGTTGTAGGAATGCTCCAACTTTCCCAGGCCGAATCCAATCCCTGGCGGACATTGAAGACCAGCCGTGGGTTCACGCCGAGATCAAGAGCAGGATCGCCTAATGGTGCAACAGAGACATCCCGCAAAGTTCCACTTGTATCCAATCGAACGCCGTACAGAACATATTTCGCAGCTTCGGCTTGATCGCCAAGATCGCATAGCTCTTGATACTTTCTGTATATTACTTCGAGAACTCGCAGCGTATCGCGAACAGAATCATTATTGAAATCCACAAGGGCAATGCGCGGAATATGCGCGGGCAGGATGCGTGAGAACTGCATCATTGCCTCGGCTGTATCTCCCATAAAGGAAGCAATCGCTGCGTGAGCCACTGTCCCGCCGCCTGCACCACCCCACCAGTCGCCCTGGGCGTCGGTCGAGACGAATGATCCAATCTGCTGGGAGAAGTCCATATTGAAACGCTGGATCGCGATGTTGTAGGCATATCCATCCGCAGCCTGGACTTCGTGCATATCAAAACGTGCCGGGAAAAACAACACAGGTTTGCCCTGCGCAGCCATCAAAGTTTCATACACGTTCGTCCCCACGCGGCTCGAACGTGTGAGCGCGCCCAAGGTGGGCGTTTCAAGCAAAGCAAAATCGCGGTAGCGCCCGCGCACCTTGATTACGGCTTCGGCATTTAACGGATTACCGTCAGACTTAACAACCGCTCCGTCGTGAACTGCCCACACTTCCAATTTGTCTGCAGTCCCGATGAACTTATCACCTTCCCAGTAGCCCGTACAATACCTGAGCATTTCCAATGATTTATCGATACCGACAACGATGGTGTTCCCCACACGGCGTGTGAACCACTGCATTTCCACTTCTATGTCGCCGACGGCAATGTTCTTAGGCGAGATGTCCGCGGGCAGGTTGTGATGTTGACCTGAATAGGTATATCCCTCAGATACCAGCGTAGTAAGCATGCGGCCAATATTCTCGAAGTATTTATCCGAATACCAGCCGCGGCGCATGCGCTCTATGTCAAGTTTAAAGGTTTCGTTGGTGAGACGTTTGTTATCGAAGATGGACATAGTGTTAGAGATCAGAGATTGACTGTGTGGAATTAATGAGATGTATCCCCGCTTTTGCAAATCTTTCATACGCCGCGTCTGCCACGTCTGTGTGATCTACAACTCCAGGGACAACGACGGCAGAGCTGCAATCCTCCAGTAAATACACTTTCTTCGCAAGTTCGGGGTCTACAGCATTAATATCTTCGAGCAAATCTGAGACCGTCCATGCGACGCAATGGCTCTTGGCCTGTCCTGCGATAACCAACCTGTCGAACTGCTGCAATTTCTCAATAAACCTTTGGTCATGAGTTCCCAACGTTTCGCCTATGGGGCCCGTCAGCACTTCCGGGCCGATGACCGAATAGTTTTCCGTGAATGGGGTATCTCCTTTGATCACGATATCCGTCTGTGCGAGCCGCGCCACTGAGTGGAAAAAGATCGCCTCTTCCACAGAAGAAACAAGTGCATGACCAATCCCGCCGAGCATGGCGTGATAGGGCCAGATGGTCAGTGCATATTTGCCTCTTTTTTCCAACTCCTCAGCATAATGGATGATCATCTCCTGGCCGTATTCAGGAGCAATCCCAAATTGAGGCGAGAGAGCGGGGTTGAACCTCCATTTGCCGGCGCGTAATTCGGAGGCATGGATGTCGGTGTATGGCGCCGGGTAGTTGCCATTTTCATCCACAAAGAAAATTGCGTGAAAGACCTGCATGGTCATGTGTGTATCCATGGTAGTAGTGACGTGGGTAATGTCTCCCAGATTGTGATAGATGAATTCAGACAGGCGCACGTTGTCCTCCACTGCGCCAAGCCCGGTGCGGCCAGCCACGTAAAGTTCAAAGCGGGGGATGCAGAAGGTGTTTTGCACATCGATCAACATCAGCCAGGTCTTTGTGGAATCAAAGGAAACAGGCTGAAGGGCGTGTTGACGCGCCCAGTCTCGCGCCTGCCTGGCACGTTCTTCGTAGGAGACTCGCCAAACAGCACCGACTGTGCCTGGGTTGTAAAATTCCGGTAAGGGCAAGGGGGGCGTATTCATTTTATTTCCGTTCCTGGTTCAAAACATAAGGACAATTCATTGTATTCCAGTGCGGTTGCCTGTCAAGTGTAACTCATGCAATTGACTTTTTTGCCTGAAACCTTTACACTCAGTGCAAATTATTTATGCGCCTTTGAGCGCATTCTGGAGGAGAATCGATGGCATCTCAATTCCAACTGATCATGAGAACCGGCCCCACACCTGGAGCAGCCTACACTTTGGAAGGCGACCAGCTCATGATCGGCCGTGATTCTACGAATGAAATCGTGATCAACGATGCGGAAGTTTCTCGGCGTCACGCACGTTTGACCTTTCAGGGCGGGAAATATGTGCTGGAGGATCTTGGCTCAACCAACGGGACGTTTGTAAACGGCCAGCGATTGGCAGGGCCACGCGTACTGAAGGCAAGTGAGGTCGTTTCATTCGGCGAGCAGATCGTGCTGGTGTTTGAGGTAGTATCCATTGATCCTGGTGCAACAGTGATGTCACCACGGGCGGCTGCAGTGCCTGTGGCTTCGCGCCCCACCCTTGTCCCTCCCCCGCCTCCTACAGAATATGCAGGCAGTATTCCAGCAAGC
>Ga0136635_10000363_pt1 | contig 12205 bp, 12 predicted proteins | sample AntDrymeUQ852106_2_FD_105495 | JGI IMG/M metagenome (GOLD analysis project Ga0136635, IMG submission 105495) | Polar desert sand microbial communities from Dry Valleys, Antarctica - metaG UQ85 (21.06) | ecosystem: Environmental > Terrestrial > Soil > Desert | place: Antarctica: Dry Valley... | reverse complement strand
ATGCGCTTCTGTCAAATGCCAGACTTAATTTCATTGGGAACGTTGAAGGCAAGGAAATTTTCAATGGTCATGCAGATGTGGCCGTCACTGATGGGTTTACAGGCAACGTTTTCCTCAAATCAACGGAAGCAGTTGCGAAATTATTAATTGAGAAGATCCGCGAGTCGATCAAGGGCGGAGGGCCGCTGGCAATGCTCGGTGGAGCGCTCATCCTTCCTGCCATGGGAAAAGTGCGTAAGCTGCTCGATCCCTCAGAAGAAGGCGCAGCGCCGCTGCTGGGCGTGAATGGACTGGTATTCATCGGTCACGGCCGTTCGGATGCGTTTGCAATCAAAAGTGCCGTGCGGGTTGCCAGGGAAGCTGCGGAAGCCAAAGTGCTTGATGCGATGAAGTCGGCGATTGAGGAAAGTTTGAAGAAATAGCCACCTTACTCCTGCCGTCGAGGACGGCGGCACGAGCATCATAGGAAATCATGAAAATCATCAAAAACGAAAAGCTCATCCAACGTAATGGCAAGATCGGCAACTTCACGAGTCTTGCTGCGCTCGTGGTGCTCGGCTTGGGGATGTATATCTCCTTCACACGCACAGAGCTGTTCATGTACTCGCTTGGCGCTTTGCTGATCGGCTTCACCTTAACCCAGATCGGCATGTACATGGGCAATCGCTATGGCCGTTCCCCGCGCCCTGATGAAAAACTGGATGCAGGGTTCAAAGGTCTGCCAAACGAATACATGATCTACCATTACACGACACCTGTTTCCCATTTGCTGCTGGGTCCCGGAGGGATTTGGGTAATCAAGCCCTACCACCAGCGTGGACAGGTCACGTTCAAAAAGAATCGCTGGCAGATGAAAGGCGGCGGATTCCTGCAGAGCTATATGCGTCTCTTTGGACAGGAAAGCGTTGGCCGCCCGGATATTGAAACCGATAACGAGATCAATTCGCTCAAGAAATATCTTGCAAAGCAAATGGATGAATCGGATATTCCCGAGATCAAGGCGCTGATCGTGTTCACCAACGATGAGGTTGAAATTGATGCAGCGGAGGCGCCCATTCCTACGCTGAAGGTAAAACAACTCAAGGATTTCATGCGCCAGAAGGCGAAGGGAAAGACGGTTTCCACAGAAATATTAAATAAGGTAAAGACCGCCCTCAGCAGTGAATAATATGCATACTGAGAAATGCAGAGATGAACGTGCCGCCTGATAGAAATGCAGGTGTTCATTCTAAAATACGAGAGATAGGTATTCCAGCATTAATCTCCGTCTGCGGGACACTCATTTCTCTATTCCCCAGCAATCCAGATAATATGAGCCTGCCTTCACGAGATTCGGGGGTCTTCCTGTATATGGGATGGCGATTGTTGAGCGGAGACATTCCTTATAAGGATGTTTGGGATCATAAGCCTCCGTTGATTTATTTTGTTGATGCCATGGGATTAAGTTTGACTCCTGCTTCAATGTGGGGTATCTGGCTGCTGCAATTTATTTTTATTTTCGCAACGTTTTTTCTTATCTATATGATATTAGACAGAGAATTTGGAATCGGTGCAGCGCTGGCAGGAAGTATCATCCTGGCCTCCGGTCTCTTAACGGTTCTCGAACAGGGCAATGTCACCGAAGAATATGCATTGGTCTTTCAGGCTCTATGCTTTTGGCTTTTTATCAGGGCACACAGGGATAATTTCCCAACCCATGCTTCGTTTTGGATTGGTCTCCTAGGGGGATTGGCCTTCAATTTCAAACAAACGACAATCGGCGTATGGATCGCCTATGCCCTGATATTAGTCGCAGTTCGAATTTCCCAACGAAAGTCTCCATTGTCCGATTTCCTCTCCCTGTCAACAGGCTGGTTAATTCCATCCATTATCTTTGTCCTGTATATTGCCAGCCAGAACGCGTTGGTGGATTATTGGGAACAGGCCTTCCTGTACAATTTCACATATATTGGTAAACATGAGGGAATTAGGCGATTGGTTCCCGTATTTTTTAAAGGATTCCTGCTGTTGAGCCAGGCCGGAGTTCTCTATCTGGCCGCGCTTGGTTGGCTGGCCGGACTCGGCTATGTATGGGTGAATCGAAGAGCGACACCTCACCCCATGATTCTCATTGCACTCGTGAATCTCCCGATTGAAGTTATTTTGATCACCATTTCAGGTCGTTCGATCATTCATTATTACCTTACTCTATTGCCTGTGATGGCAATCCTGACAGGGATTTTGATTTATGCTATTCCAAGACTTTTGGAAAAAATCACGAATAGATCATTTCAAAAAGTCAACCAGTGGAGTCCTGTACTTTTGTTATTGGTAGTTATCCTTTTTCAATTCGGACAGATCAAATACTACCCTGAATATGTCCGTGTATTAGCGATAAATGAATATGCGCCTGTGATCGACTACATCGCAACCAACACAAAGGAGAGCGATAAAGTTTTGATCATCGGCGCGGAGAGTGCCGTAAACTTCCTAACGCGGCGTGAGGCTCCCACGCGCTTCGTCTATCAATATCCACTGGCGCTTCTGGGGAGGCGGCCAATGTTCGAGGAATATTTCAATCAAATTCTAGAAAACAAACCCGTACTGATTATTGATACGCGTGGCCGAACTCATTTGGAAGAAAAACTTTATGTCCCACTGCAAAAGCGTTCCGAGATCGTGCGTGAGGGCGTCCAATATCTTGGTGAGAACTATCAACAGGTTGCACAGTTTGGCGAGTGGTTTGTATATAGGTTAATTGGAAACTAAGGTAGGTCACGTTTGAAGCGTGACATACGCTTCTTGTGCAATCTTGCCAAGGCCCTCAATCACGACAAATTTAATTCATGATACACTTGTTCTATTATGCAATCCATAGTTGCCATAGATATTGAAACTACCGGGTTAAATCAAGACGGTGATGCCATTATCGAGATCGGAGCGGTGAAGTTCAAAGGACACCGCATCGAAGATGAGTGGTCATCCCTCATCAACCCCAACAAACATATTCCAGATTTTATTTCAGGACTCACCGGCATTGACGACGCCATGGTGCGCCAGGCGCCGCGCCTTCGAGACGTCGTGGCCGAACTTGAAGCCTTTGCGGGTGATGCGCCTGTAATCGGACATAATGTCCGTTTTGATCTGGGCTTTCTGCAACGGGCGGGACTCTTTCAATACAACCAGGTCAGTGATACCTACGAATTGGCATCCGTATTGATGCCCACGGCCAGCCGCTACAACCTGGGTGCGCTTGGAAAACAATTGGGCATTCTTCTGCCTGCCACACATCGCGCCCTGGATGATGCAAAGGTTACGATGGCCGCGTTCAACCGTCTGTTTGATATGGCACTCGAACTGCCGCTCGAGTTGATCGCGGATTTCCTGCGTTTGAGCGAGCCCCTTTCGTGGGACGCAGGCTGGTTCTTTCAGGAAGTTCTGCGAGCGCGGGCGAAGGAGGGAATCCAGCCGAAGAAAGTAAAAAAGAAGGATGCGGCCCGCCACAACGCCCTCAGGGTGTTCGACGAGTCCAAATTTCCGCCGTTGGACAATCCAGATAATCCTATTCCGCTCAATGCGGAGGAGATCACGCCGGTGCTTGAATATGGCGGACCGTTCTCGCAGTATTTTGAGTCCTTCGAACAGCGGCCTGAACAGGTAGAAATGCTGCGGGTGGTGACAAACGCGCTTTCCTACGGAAGCCACCTGATGGTCGAAGCAGGAACCGGTGTCGGTAAGTCATTTGCCTATCTCGTGCCTGCCGCGTTGTTCGCCACGCAAAATAATATGCGCGTGGTCGTTTCCACAAACACGATCAACCTGCAGGATCAATTGATCCAGCATGACCTTCCGAACCTCAGCCAGGCGCTCAATCTTGATTTTCGTTTTTCGGTGTTGAAGGGGCGTTCGAATTATCTCTGCCCGCGCCGCCTGGAAAACCTTCGCCATTTTGGGCCGCGCAATGCGGATGAAATGCGCGTGCTCGCCAAGGTAATGGTGTGGCAGCTGGACAATCAAAGCGGCGACCGCAGTGAATTGAATCTGACCGGGCCCGCGGAACGCGAAGTCTGGATGCGCGTCTCCGCAGAAGACGATGCCTGTACAACCGAAACCTGCATCAAACGTACGGGCGGCGCGTGCCCTTTCCATCGCGTGAAAACCATGTCACAATCTGCGCACGTGCTAGTCGTCAATCACGCCCTGCTTTTATCGGACATTGCGACCGGGGGCAGAGTTCTACCCGAATATTCGCATCTCATCATTGATGAAGGCCATCATCTCGAATCGGCGACGACCAACGCGCTTTCATTCCGCTTGACTCAATTTGACCTGGAACGGATGATGAAGGAAGTGGGCGGATCGACCGGAGGCATGCTCGGACGTTTGCTCAGCGAAGTGAAGGAAGCGCTTCGTCCTTCCGACTTCGGCCTGCTCCAGCAAAAAGTCAGCCGCGCCACCGACATGGCACAGCGCATCGAGCAGCTTAACCGCAGCTTTTTCACCTCATTAAGCGAATTTGCGAGATTGCACCGTGCAGGACAACCGCATTCCAATTATGCATGGCAGGCACGCGTGGTACCTGCAACGCGCACCTTACCGTATTGGGAGGAAGTCGAAATCGCCTGGGACACAACCGACGAAACGCTGCGCATGCTGCTGATCTCCCTTGCAGAGATATATAAGGCTGTCTCAGAGTTGTATGCAGAGGGGCACGATCATCTTGAAGACATGCTGGGCGATATCAGCAACTTCGCGCGCAGGTTGAGCGAAGCCGAGATCAATGTTTCGGGCATGATCAGCAAGCCAAACAATGGCATGGTGTACTGGATCGAAGTCCAGCCAAACGGCAACCGGCTTGCACTGAACGCCGCGCCCTTAAGAGTGGGACCGCTGATCGAAAAAAATTTATGGCATGAGAAAAGATCAATTATCGTTACATCTGCTACCTTGACCACGCATGGCGAGTTCAGTTACCTGCGCAACACGCTCGGCGCTGACGAAGCGGATGAGATGCAGCTTGGCTCGCCATATGATTACGAGAATTCCACATTGCTTTACATCTCGAATGATATCCCTGAGCCGAATGCGAATGGCTACCAACAGGCGCTCGACCGCGCCATCGTCGCCACCGCCAAAGCCACCGGCGGACGGATGCTCGTGCTATTCACATCTTATACCTCGCTCAAAAAGACCGCCCAAGCCATCACGGGCCCACTGGCACGTGAAGATATTTACGTGTACGAACAGGGGGATGGAGCCTCACCGAACGCCTTGCTTGAATCATTCAAGGCAACCGAACGTGCGGTTCTTTTAGGCACACGTTCATTCTGGGAAGGCGTGGATGTACCCGGTGAATCACTCTCTGTAGTTGTCCTCACCAAGCTTCCCTTCGATGTCCCCACGGACCCGCTTATTGCGGCGCGCTCTGAGATGTATGAGGATTCGTTTCAGGAATACTATCTTCCCGAAGCCATCCTGAAATTCCGCCAGGGATTTGGGCGTCTCATCCGCACTGCATCCGACCGCGGCGTGGTTGCCATTTTGGATCGCCGCGTGCTGACCAAACAATACGGGCGGCTATTTCTGGAATCCCTACCGCGCTGCACCGCGCGGCAAGGACCCGCAATGAATCTGGCGCGTGAGGCCGGGAAGTGGCTGGGGGTGTAGAATATTGATTTCCAGCGTCATTTTTCTGACAAAAATCAGTGATGGGCCATCATTACCCCAAGACAGTGGCAAGGTGAAAAGTGCTATAATCGCGAAAGAGGTATGATATGACCGCATTTTCCCTTGACGACAAGCATATGAAAGACCTGATAAAGCAAGCGCTCTTGGAATTGTTTCAGGAACGCCGTGATCTGTTTTACGATTTGTTTGAAGAATTGATTGAAGATGTTGGTTTGGCTAATGCCATGCGCGAAGGCGAAAACAGCAAAACCGTCAGTGAACAGGAAGTGATGAGGACTTTAGGGAAATAACGTGGAACTGGAATTCCGCGACAGTTTTCTCAAAGATGTGAAGCACGTCAAAGAAAAAAGGGTGAAAAAGAAAATTGTCGGGATGGTTACAGACGCCAGAGCGGCCCTTTCATTGTCTGACATTAGAAATGTGAAGAAAATGGAGGGTAGTGAAAATTATTATCGCATCCGTATCGGGGAATATAGAATTGGCATCAAACTTCAAGACAAAACTTTGGTATTTCTTCGTTGTCTGCATCGCAAAGATATTTACCGCTATTTCCCGTAAATCGCTACACCCCATTCTCAATTCATAGGTCTGGGCCAGGTCTTCCTAGAATGTACAACCCATATTTCATCCTTTTCGAACTCATCAGCAATCTAGGGTGACAGTCACTTTGGAAGTGACTGTCACCTGTTATTCCCAGTAGCCCTAGAACGATGCCCAATCCGATTCGGCCCACACACTGATATCAGGCATGCCTTCAAAGAGTGCGCCGAACGCCTCGGCAACCTTTGAGTCACCCATGAACTTCTGCAGGCCCTCAATGTTGTTCCAGGTATCGATCGCCAGAAACTCGGTCGGGTCTTTCGGGTTCAGATGTGGCTTGTGCCCGATCGCACCCATCGGGCGTGTCATGGCAGAAAGTTGTTCCACCGTCGAATCATGCGCCATTTTTGCATCTGTCGGGTTCCCCTTGAGTTTTCCTCTTACTACCGTGATGTAATTCATTTTTATCTCCTTTTGAATTGATCTCACAATATAAGACGGGAGAAGATGTCAAAACTGTGCTGTCTGCTCAAAACCCGCAGATTTCCACCGCACAGTTTGGGTACGATTAACCGTCATAACTATGTCAATAGATAGCAGGAGAAAGTCCGTAGTGCCAAATATCCTCAGCCAAAATCCTGTAGAAGCCGAACATCTTTCCGCCGCCCGCGCCGGTAACTCACATCGCTTCGGTGAGTTGACTGAACCCTACCGCCGCGAACTGCAGGTCCATTGTTATCGTATTCTTGGTTCGTTGCATGAGGCTGAAGACATGGTTCAAGAGACAATGCTGCGCGCCTGGAAGAGATTGGATACGTACGAAGCCCGTGCATCTTTCAGATCCTGGCTGTACAAGATTGCTACAAACGCTTGTTTAGATGCGCTCGCTCAACGCCGAAGTCGGCGATCGTATCATTCGCGCAGGGGGCTCCCCACCCAATACCTTCCCGCCTCCGACCCGCATGCGCAGATCGCGCCTCCCACACCCGAATTGATCTGGCTTGAACCCTTCCCCGACGAATGGCTTGGCGACGAATCCGCGCTCAACCCTGAATTGCGTTATACAGAATCAGAGAGCATTTCACTCTCCTTTTTGACAGCCTTACAAACTTTGCCGCCGCGTCAACGCGCGGTCCTCATCTTGAGAGACGTGCTTGACTTTTCTGCCAATGAAACCGCAGAGATTCTTGAACTCACGGTATCATCTGTGAATAGCGCCCTTCACCGCGCACGCGTGACCTTATCCAAGCGTTATCAGGGACGGGAACCGGAAATTTCGACCAATCTTTTGAACGATGAAAGAACCCAATGGCTTCTGGATCATTTTGTGCAGGCATGGGAAAGCGCGGATGTGGATGGTCTCGTTGCATTGCTCAAAGAGGATGCCGCCTTCGCCATGCCTCCCTCACCTTCGTGGTATGAAGGTCCTGTCGCGATTGGCATATTTGCCGCCGCGACAGTCTTTGCAGATGATGGAATGTTCGACGGCAAGGCAGTCAAACGGTGGCGTCTCATACGGACAAACGCAAATGCCGCGCCAGCCTTTGCCCTTTATCAACGCACAGAGACGAATCAGTATCAAGCTTTCGGAATGCATGTGTTGGAAGTCAAGACAGGCGGACTGGCACAAATTATCAGTTTTATTGACCCTACACTGCCGACCCGCTTCGGACTCCCTGCAACATTGAAATAATCAATTTCGAAATTGTCAGCGTTGCCGACCCCAAAAAGATGTTGTGATGACAGTCACTATGTTTAAACAGTGACTATCATCTGTTTTCAGCTACCCAATCTTTTCAGCGCCATTGAATTCTTCGATTCTGTCTCTGCTGATCGCATATTGACAGATGCGGGCAAAGCAAATAGAATGAATGTAACCATTGTTACATTTCATGACTACCTGGCTGCTTTTACACTATAAATTACCAAGTAAGCCCACCGCCCTGCGGGTGTATATCTGGCGGAAATTAAAACGCGTGGGTGCCATTCTGCTTCACGAGGCAGTGTGGGTCCTGCCTGATAACCCGCGCACTGCAGAACAGATTCAATGGCTGGCTGTCGAGATCCAGGAGATGGGAGGCAACGCTTACTACTGGAGAGCAAACACAATTTTGGGGGAGCAGGAAGAATCCCTGGTTCAACAATTCAATGAACAGGTGGACGCGGTCTATTCCGATCTATTGAAAAGATTGGATAACCCGAGAGCGGATCTACAGGAGATCGCGAAACAATACCAACAAGCCTCTTCACAGGATTTCTTTCATTCAAAACTCGGATTACTTGTTCGTGAAAAACTAACCTCAAAACGCGGAGAAAAACCATGAAGTGGGTTACCTGGGAAAATATTGGGGTTGACCGGATGGCCTGTGCCTGGCTGATCCGGCGCTGGATCGATCCAAAAGCCGAATTCCTTTTCATCCCTATGGGAGAGAAATCACTCCCTGAAGATGCTGAACCGTTTGATATTCCGGGCACTCGCTACTCACATCATGGAGGCCACTGCACGTTTTATATGCTTCTCAAAGAGCACAAAGTAGAGGATCCCGTTCTGGCACGTATCGCTCAAATGGTGGACGAGGCAGATGTGATTCAGGATGTAACGGTCGAACCTGCCGCAATAGGACTGGATCTGATTTGCCGCGGATTAAGACAGATTAGTAAGGATGATTACGAAGCACTGGAACGCGGCCAATTGATCTACGAGGCCCTGTACGCAGAACTTTCCAGAGATGAAGTTTGATTTTCTTTCAAAGGAAAACATGAATCAGAACTCGATAATTGTCTTTGTATGTGAACACGGCGCGGCGAAAAGTGTCATTGGGGCCGCTTACCTTAATAAATTAGCGGACGAAATGGGTTTGACTCTGCAAGCTATCGCTCGGGGCATACAACCCGACCGGGAACTGTCTCCTATTGCTCTCGCGGGATTGCAAGAAGACGGGCTGACTCCAACCGAATCCGTCCCACGAAAATTATCGCTTGCTGAGCTGGAATCTGCTCAACGAATTATCACCTTTTGCGAACTACCAGTAGAATACGAGGAGAAGGCCGTCATGGAGCGCTGGGATGGTGTACCGCCCGTCAGTGAGAATTACGAACAGGCACGGGATGCGATCCTCGAACGCATCAACAAACTAATAAATACTCTTTCATAAAACCATGGATATGCCAAAACCATTAATTACTTCAGTAGATTCGAGCATCAACATCCCGCCTCAATCCTACACATCTCTATTCCTGCGCTTCCTGCGATTTGGCTTCCTGGCCTGGGGCGGGCCCGTTGCACAGATCGCCATGATCCGCCAGGAACTTGTCGAAGAGGAAAAATGGATCAGCCCCGAGAAATTCAATCGCGTCCTCTCGGTCTATCAGGTCTTGCCTGGCCCGGAAGCGCATGAGTTGTGCGTATATTTCGGCATGATTGCGCGCGGCCGCCTCGGGGCATTTCTCGCAGGCCTCGGCTTTATGCTCCCAGGCTTCTTGTTAATGCTTCTGCTTTCGTGGTTCTATGTCACGTATGGAATTAACTCTCCGCTATTCCAATCTGTTTTTATGGGGATGCAGCCAGCCGTCGCGGCGCTCATTGTCCGCGCAGTGCATCGTATTGGCAGTCATGCTCTGCATGAGAATGCCTGGCTTTGGGGGATTGCTTTCCTGGCAGCATTGGCTCAACTGCTCAAAGTCAATTTTCTGATCACTCTTCTTGCAGCAGGATTGATCTACGCACTTGCACAACGGAAACAAAAAGGACTGACAGTGATCCTCATGGCCGGATTTTTGGCATATCTTGTATATTTTGGCTTGATAGGAATGGCTACGATTTCAAACTCGCCAGAAATAACCACAGCTTCAACAAGAACCGCTTCACTCCTGACCTTGTTCTGGTCCGGTTTAAAAAGTGGACTGCTCACGTTTGGCGGCGCGTACACAGTCATTCCCTTCCTCCAGCATGATGCCGTTGAAGCTGGCAAATGGATGACCAACGCACAATTCCTTGATGGACTTGCCCTCTCCGGCCTGTTGCCCGCGCCATTGATCATCTTTTCGACCTTTGTTGGCTACATTGGCAGTGGTCTGCTCGGAGCTGTCATCATTACGGTTGCCATCTTCGCTCCTGCTTTTGCCTTCACCATGATCGGGCATGAGTACCTGGAGCGATTGGTGAATAACCAATCTGCACATGCCTTTCTCGACGGAGTGACCGCGGGTGTTGTAGGATTGATCGGCGCAACTGCTCTCGGCATCTTGAGCGAGACAGTCATTGGTCTGCATGCATGGATCGTTTTCAGCATTGCCGTGATCGCCCTTTTCCAATCAAAATCCAAATGGACTGTCGCGGCGGTTGTCCTGGCTGCAGGCGTGTATGGAATGATATTTTTGTGAGTAGTATCGTATGTCATGCTGAACGCAGTGACACTTGCACCTGGTGCCAGTGCAGGTGAGCATCTCTCTTTCAAGAGGCGACTCTCACCTGCACTCCCCGGCACCTGCGCCCGGGGCAGGTGGGGGTCAGGCGATTTGCTAAGCAAATCGAGTGTCGCTCCGCTCAGAGTGACAGGAAAAGGAGCTCACCATGAAATGGATTACCCGCTCCCATGTCCACGTGGACCGCGTTGCTTGCCCGTGGCTCATCACTCGCTTTATTGACAACGAAGAGGAGTTCTTATTTGTACCCAGGAACCAGGTTGATGAAGTTGCCAAAGAAATGGGCGCGATTCCCTTCGATGCGCCGGGCGTGGAGCTTGGTCACCACGAAGGTCGCTGTTCATTTGAGTCGATTCTTTTGAAATATGACTTAAGAGATGCCGGTTTGCTGCGACTGGCGCAGATCGTCCATGCCGCGGATATTGCCGAAGATATTGATACAGATCCCAATGCACGCGGACTCGAAGCGATCGCAGCAGGTTATAGCTTGCGCTTCCCTGAAGATATGGAAAATCTCGAGCACCAATTTGAAGTCTACGACGCGCTATATGCATGGTGCCGGTTGCAGGTTCTAAACACGTAGGGGCGACTCATGAGTCGCTCCTACCAGCACGACATCACACTCCTCTTCTCCACGCGCATCATCCGCCTGTTCTGCTACGGATTCCTCTCCGTTGTACTGGCGTTGTATCTCTCCGAAGCAGGGCTAACGGAAGGACAGATCGGGTTGTTGTTCACGCTCACCCTGGCCGGTGACGCGCTGATCTCATTGTGGCTGACCACATCCGCAGACCGGTTTGGCAGGAAACGCACGTTGATTCTTGGTGCGCTTTTGATGGCGGGAGCAGGCGTCGCCTTTATTCTGACGCGGAACCTCCTCCTCTTAATTGTCGCCGCCATTATAGGAGTCATCAGCCCAAGCGGGAACGAGATTGGCCCATTTCTATCCGTTGAACAGGCGGGACTGACTCAACTTATTTCAAACAAAAAACGAACTCAGTTCTTTGCCTGGTATAACCTCGTCGGTTCGTTTGCCACCGCCACCGGCGCGCTGATCGGCGGCTTGCTGGCACAGGTGTTGCAGGACAATGGATGGGCCGCGCTCGAAGCGTATAGGGTGGTATTGGTGGGATACGCCCTGGGTGGATTTCTTCTCTTCCTGTTATTTGTTAACCTGAGCCCGGCGGTTGAAGTTGGAAAAGCAGGACGAGAAACCATAAAGCGCGTCCTTGGCTTGCACCGTTCACGCGCGGTAGTATTCAAGCTTAGTTCTTTGTTTGCCCTGGACGCGTTCGCGGGCGGCCTGCTGGTGCAGAGCATGTTTGCCTACTGGTTTCACGTTCGTTTTGGTGTTGAGCCGGGGGTACTCGGCAGTATCTTCTTCGGCGCAAACATTCTGGCGGGCATCTCAGCCTTGCTTGCCATTCGAATTGCAAACAAATTCGGTTTGATCAACACGATGGTCTTTACACACATTCCCTCGAACATCTTATTGATCCTGGTCCCACTAATGCCGACACTACCGCTCGCGATCGGGATTCTGCTCCTGCGCTTCAGCATCTCTCAGATGGAT
>Ga0136635_10000361_pt1 | contig 12213 bp, 13 predicted proteins | sample AntDrymeUQ852106_2_FD_105495 | JGI IMG/M metagenome (GOLD analysis project Ga0136635, IMG submission 105495) | Polar desert sand microbial communities from Dry Valleys, Antarctica - metaG UQ85 (21.06) | ecosystem: Environmental > Terrestrial > Soil > Desert | place: Antarctica: Dry Valley... | reverse complement strand
TCGCGAACGACAGGTCCTCGAGCTCCCACTTGATGGTGTTCATCCCGAGCCGGTGCGCGAGCGGGGCGAAGATCTCCAGCGTCTCCCTGGCCTTGCGCGCCTGGGACTCCTTCTTGACGTGCCGCAGCGTGCGCATGTTGTGCAGCCGGTCGGCGAGCTTGATGACGAGGACCCGGATGTCCTTGCTCATCGCCACGACCATCTTCCGGATGGTCTCGGCCTGCGCGGAGTCGCCGTACTTGACCTTGTCGAGCTTGGTCACGCCATCGACGAGCGCCGCCACCTCGTCACCGAAGTCGGCGCGGAGCTGAGCGAGGGTGTACGTCGTGTCCTCGACGGTGTCGTGGAGCAGCGCCGCGCACAGCGTCGGCGTGGTCATGCCCAGCTCGGCGAGAACGGTCGTCACGGCCAGCGGATGGGTGATGTAGGGGTCGCCGCTCTTGCGCCACTGGCCCTCGTGCATCCGCTCCGCGGTCTCGTAGGCGCGCTCGAGGACGCCGAGGTCGGCCTTGGGGTGATGGGCCCGGACGATGGCAATCAGCGGCTCGAGCACCGGGCTGGACGCCGGCGCGCGGCTGCCGAGGCGTGCCAGCCGGTTGCGCATGCGGACGCTCGACGCCGGGGCCGTGGGCTGGGGCGAAGACTGGGGCGGCGCTGACGCTCGCGCGGGCGCAACGTCGAGGTCGACCGTCTTGTCGTCGGACACGCGCACCTCCTGCCGCCTCGCACCAGTCTAAGTGCGCGGACCCGCGGTCCGGGCCGCGAAGCGGTTTAGACCACGCGTACCGAGTCGGCCCTGAGCTCCGCGAGCTTGGACCGGCCGCCGAGGAAGCCCAGCTCCAGCAGCACGGCGACACCGCTGAGCGTTGCGTCGCACTGCCGGACCAGCTCGGCGGTCGCCTCGACCGTGCCACCGGTGGCGAGCACGTCATCGACGATGAGCACCCGCTCGTCGGGCTTGAGCCCGTCCTGGTGGATCTGCAGGGTCGCCTCGCCGTACTCCAGCGCGTACGACACCTCGTGCGTCGCGGCCGGGAGCTTGCCCTGCTTCCGTACGGGGACGAAGCCGGCGCCGAGCGCGAGGGCAACCGGCGCGGCCAGGATGAACCCGCGGGCCTCGATCCCGACCACGGCGTCGACGCCGTCGGGGGCGAGTCGCCGACCCAGATCGGCGAGCGCCGTCACCGTGGTGGCGAAGCCCTCGGGATCGGCCAGCAGCGGCGAGATGTCCTTGAACACGATGCCGGCCTGCGGGAAGTCGGGGATGTCGCGCACCAGCCGGTCGAGAGCGGCGTCGACCGGGCTGCTCATCTGCGGCTCCGACGCGAGGAACCGCCGCGCTGGGCCCGCGGTTTGCGCTGCGGCTGGTTGCGGCCGGCCGCCTGCTTGGCAGGGCGAGCATCGGCGCCGTCGGCTGTCGCGGCGACGGGTTCCGGCTCCGGCTCCGGCTGCGCCGACTCCCTGGCCCGCCTGGCCGCGACCCGCTGCGCCTGCGACTTCACTCCGGCCTCTTGCTCCTTGAGGTGCACCGCGAGCGGGGTGGCGATGAAGATCGACGAGTACATGCCCGCCGCCATCCCGACGAACAGGGCGAGGGCGAGGTCCTTGAGGGGCCCGGTGCCGAGCACCACCGTGCCGACCACGAGCAGCGCGAGCACCGGCAGCAGCGCGGCCACGGTGGTGTTGATCGACCGGACCAGCGTCTGGTTCACCGCGAGGTTCGCCTGCTCGGCGTACGTGCGCGACAGGTTGGTGCTGTACGCGCGGGTGTTCTCCCGCACCTTGTCGAACACCACGACCGTGTCGTACAGCGAGAAGCCGAGGATGGTGAGGAACCCGGTCACGGTCGCGGGCGACACCTCGAAGCCCGACCAGGCATAGATACCGACGGTGATGAGGACGTCGTGCGCCAGCGCCACGAGGGCCGCCACCGACATCTTCCACTCGCGGAAGTACGCCCAGATGAACAGCACCACAAGGCCTAGGAACACAGCCAGGCCCAGCAGTGCCTTGTTGAGGATCTGAGCGCCGAACGTGGGCCCGATCCGTTCCTGGCTCACGTCCGAGGCGCCGGCCTCCTCCAGCGCGGCCGCCACCTGGTCGGCCTCGGCCTGCTCGAGCGGTTGGGTCTGCACCAGGACCGCTTCGTTCCCAGAGGTGGTGACCAGCGGGTCGCCGACGTCGACCCCGGAGTCGATGGTGGCGTCACGCACCACCTCGACGTTGGTGTCGGTGGGTGCGATGCTGACGTTGAACTCCACGCCGCCCTTGAACTCGATGCCGGGGTTGGGCTCGCGGACGAGCAGCCCGGTTGCCGCCGCCAAGACGATGACCCCCGACATCGTGTACCAGAGCATCCGCCGCCCGACGAAGTCGAACGAGACCCGGCCGGTGTAGAGGTTCTGCCCGAAGCTGGCGAGCCGGCTCACCGCGGCACCCTCGCGGGGCGGCGAGCACCGTGGGCCAGCTCGCTGACCCTACGGCCCTCGATGCCGAGGTGCCGGGCGTCGAGCCCGGACATCGGGTGGCCCTGCCCGAAGAACTTCGTCCGCGCGAGCACGCTCACTAGTGGCTTGGTGAAGAAGAACACCACCAAGACGTCGATCGCCGTGGTGAGGCCGAGCGCGAACGCGAAGCCACGGATCTCGTCGATCGCGAAGATGTAGAGGACCACGGCGGCCAGCAGCGACACAGCGTCGGCGGCAAGGATCGTCAGCCGAGCCCGCCGCCAGCCGGCCTCCACCGCAAGCCGTAGCGACTTGCCCTCCCGAACCTCGTCCCGCAGCCGCTCGAAGAAGACGATGAACGAGTCCGCGGTGATGCCCACCGCCACAATCAGGCCGGCGATACCAGGCAGGGTGAGCGTGAAGCCGACGCTCGCCCCGAGCAGCAGCACCAGCTCGTACGTGATGAACCCGGCCACCGCGAGCGACGCGATCACGACGAGGCCGAGCCCGCGGTAGTAGAACATGCAGTAGACGACGACGAGCGCGAGCCCGATCAGTCCGGCGAGCACTCCCGCCGCCAGCTGGGATTTGGCGAGGGTCGGTCCGGCCAGGGTGACGCCACTCTCGTCAAAGGTGAGCGGCAGCGCGCCGTACTGCAGCGAGTTGGCGAGGTCGGTGGCGGTCTCCTGAGTGAACCCTCCGGAGATCTGCGCCTGCCCGTTCGTGATCGGGCTGGTCACCTCTGGCGCGGACAGGACCTGGCCGTCGAGGACGATCGCGAACAGCTGCTGGGTGTTTACCAGCCCCCGGGTGACGGTGCTGAAGACGTCGCTGCCCTCGCCGTCCAGCTCAAGGTTCACCACCCACTGCGGCGTCGCCTGCGGCAGCCCGGCGGACGCGTCAGTGAGGGAGGTGCCCTCGATCACGGCGGGGCTCAGCAAGTACTTGAGACCGTCGCGGTCGCAGGTGATCAGCGCCTCTCCCGGCTGGTCGTCCACCTGCGCTGCCGCGTCGTCGCCCTCCGGACAAGTGAACGCGGTGAACTCCGCGGTGAGTCGTGTGTAGTCGCCGGCGTACTCGGTCGGCGGGGCTCGGTTGAGGGTCGTTTGCAGCATCTCCTCGACTGACATCTCGCTGACCGGGGTGTCGGAGGCCGGCTGGTCGGTGGGGGTTGGTTCCTCGGTCGGCTGGTCGCCCGGACCGCCTTCGGGACCGGTGTCGTCGGCGGGCAGCATCCACCCGCTCACGCCGCGGTTGTTGCCCTGCCCGCTGCCCTGCCCGTTCCCCGGGTTGGCGCCCTGGCCGTCGCCCTGGTTGTCGCCCTGGTTGTTGTTGCCGCCACCGCCCTGGCTGGGCGGCTGTTGCGGCGGCTGCTGGGTCTGCTGTCCGGGCGCCGGGCCGCTCCACACCAGCCGGAACCGAAGCTGCGCGGTCCGGCCGATCTGCTTCACGATGTCGCTACGTTGCTCGCCGGGGATCTCGACGATGATCTGGTCCCCGCCGCGGGTGCTGACCTCAGCGGCCGACACACCGCTGCCGTTGACCCGAGAAGAGATGATCTCCTGCGCCTCGGCCAACTCGTCGGTTGTGGGGTCCTCGCCGTCGGCAGTTCTGGCCTGCAACGTGATCCGGGTCCCGCCCTGCAGGTCGAGGCCGAGCCGGGGGGCCCAGTCGCCCCCGAGCACGACGAGACCGAGCAGGATCGCTATGACCCCCCCGAGAACGGCGAGGGTACGGCCCGGCCGTGTGGTCGCCTTGGTCGCCACTTCAGCCGTGCCCCTCTGCTCGTCGCCCGCTCGTCACGACCGGGCGTCGCCCCCATCGTCGGACTGGCGCTCGCTCGACTCGGCGGCATCGGCCGGCTCCGCCGGCTCGTCGGCCTTGGTCACGATCTGGTTGACCGCCTGACGGTGCACCGTCAGCACCACGCCGCTGGCCACCTCGAGCTCGAAGTCGCCGTCCCCCAACCCCCGCACGGTGCCAAACACGCCGCTGGTCAGCATCACCCTGTCCCCCACCCCGATGCTGCGCTGCAGCTTGGCCGCGTCCTGTTGGCGCCGCCGGGCCGGCCGCAGGATGAGCAGCCAGAAGACGACGACGATGAGGAGGAGGGGCAGGAACTGCGCGATCTGCTGGCCGTCCAAGGCAAGGCTCCAGGAGTCGACAGGGCGGGACTACGGCCGGGCGAACCCCCGAGCCGAAGCGCGAGTCTAACCCGTGGGGACGGCATCCCCCGCCTTGGCGTCGCTGCGCCCGTCGGACCGCGAGTGGCGCAAGAACGTACGCGCGCGCGGCGTTGGCGCGCCGTATTGCGCCACTCGCGAGCGCGCCTTGCTCACTCGGTGGCGTCCTGCCACAGCGGCTCGGCGGCGACCCCCGTGCCAGCGGCCTGTGCCGGCGGAGCCAGCCCGAGGTGCCGCCAGGTCCACGCGGTCGCCACCCGCCCGCGCGGGGTGCGGGCCAGCAGCCCCTCCCGGACCAGGAACGGCTCGGCCACCTCCTCGACCGTCTCCCGCTCCTCGCCGACCGCGACCGCCAGCGTGCCGAGCCCGACCGGGCCACCGCCGAACCGCCGGCACAGCGCGTCCAGCACGGCGCGGTCGAGCCGGTCAAGGCCGCGCTCGTCGACGTCGTAAAGCTCCAGGGCGGCCCTGGCCACCTCGGCGTCGACGACGCCGGCGGCCCGGACCTCGGAGAAGTCGCGGACCCGACGCAGCAGCCGGTTGACGATCCGCGGCGTCCCGCGTGAGCGGGTCGCGATCTCTCGCGCGCCGTCGTCGCGGAGGTCGACGCCGAGCAGACCCGCAGAACGGTGCACGATCGACGCCAGCTCGTCCGGCACGTAGAAGTCGAGCTGCGCGGTGAACCCGAACCGGTCCCGCAGCGGACCCGGGAGCAGGCCGGCCCGGGTGGTGGCGCCAACTAGGGTGAACGACGGGATCTCCAGCGGGATCGCCGTCGCCCCCGGGCCCTTGCCGACGACCACGTCGACGCGGAAGTCCTCCATCGCGAGGTAGAGCATCTCCTCGGCGGCGCGGGCCATCCGGTGTACCTCGTCGACGAACAGCACCTCGTTCTCATTGATGCTCGACAAGATCGCGGCCAGGTCACCGGCGTGCTGGAGCGCCGGGCCGCTCGTGATGCGCAGCGGCGCGCCCATCTCGGTGGCGATGATCATCGCCAGCGTGGTCTTGCCGAGCCCGGGCGGTCCGTACAGCAGTACGTGGTCCGGCGCCCCGCCCCGGCCGCGGGCGGCCTCGAGGACCAGCGCGAGCTGCTCGCGGACCCGCACCTGGCCGATCACCTCGGCCAGCGACCGCGGCCGCAGCGCCGCCTCGTCGACCCGGTCCTCGAGCGTGGCCAGCGGGGTCATCGGCTGTCCGTCGTCGAAGCCCATGTCCATCTCGGCGCTCCTCGTCAGGTCCGGGACAACGTACGCAGCGCGGCCCGCAGCAGCACGGCAACGTCCGGGTCGCCGTCCGTGGCGGCCTGGTCGTCGGCCAGCGGCGCCACCGCGTCGACGGCGGACTCGGCGTCGCGGGTCCCCCAGCCGAGGCCCACCAGCCCGCTGTGCACCTGGTCTCGCCAGACACCCTCGGGTGCGCCGTTCCCGGCGCCGTGCCCGGCCCGGGTGCTCGACCGGCTCGACAGCGCCACGGCCGCACCGAGCCGGTCCTTGAGCTCCAGCACGATCCGCTGCGCCCCCTTGCGTCCGATGCCCGGCACCTGGGTCAGTGCGGCCAGGTCCTCGGTGGCCACCGCTCGACGCAGCTCGTCCGGCGGGTGCACCGCGAGCATCGCCTGGGCCACCTTGGGTCCGACCCCGCTGGCGGTCTGGAGCAGCTCGAACACCGTGCGGGCGTCCTCGTCGGAGAAGCCGAACAGCGTGAGCGAGTCCTCCCGCACCACCAGCGACGTGGCGAGCGTGGCCTCCGCGCCGAGCCGGAGCTCCGCGAGGGTGTCGGGAACGCACTGCACCTGCATCCCCACCCCGCCGACCTCGACCACCGCTGTCGACGGCGTCACCGCGACCACCCGGCCGCGGACGGACGCGATCACGATGCCCGCACCGGCGCCAGCGCGTGTGCCAGCCGGGCATTGGCGCCACCGCGCCAGACATGGCAGATCGCCAACGCCAAGGCGTCGGCGGCATCGGCGGGACGGGGCGGTGCGTCCAGCCGGAGCACCCGGCTGACCATCGCCGTGACCTGGCGCTTGTCGGCCCGGCCGCTGCCGGTGACCGAGGCCTTGACCTCGCTGGGCGTGTAGGCGACCACCGGGAGCCCGCTCTGCGCGGCCGCGACCAGGGCGGCGCCGCTGGCCTGCGCGGTGGCCATCACGGTGCGGACGTTGTGCTGGCTGAACACCTGCTCGACCGCGACCGCATCAGGCTGGTGCGCGGCGATCCACTTCGCCACGGCGTCGTGCACCGCGAGCAGCCGGCATTCGACCGCGGCGTCGGGGGCGGTGCGCAGGACGTCGGCGGCGAGTGGGGTGAGCGGGCGGCCGGGGACACCCTCGACCACGCCGAGCCCGCAGCGGGTCAGGCCGGGGTCGACACCGAGCACGCGCACCGCGGCCACCTCCTCCGGCTGGGGTCGCTAGAACACCTGTTCGAGACGCACCTTAGGGCCGGTGGCCGACACGACGGCCGCGACGCGCCGAGGTCAGCTCAGCTGGGCCAGCCCAGTTGGGTCAACACAGCGTCTGAGGTGTCGAAGTTGGCGAAGACGTTCTGCACGTCGTCGGAGTCCTCGAGCGCGTCGATCAGCCGCAGCACCTTGCCGGCGCCGTCGGCGTCGACGTCGACGGTCACGGACGGCACGAACGACGCCTCCGCGGAGTCGTAGTCGAGACCGGCCGCCTGCAGCGCGGTCCGTACGGCCACCAGGTCGGTCGGCTCGCAGATCACCTCGAATGAGCCGCCGATGTCGTTGACCTCCTCGGCGCCGGCGTCGAGGACCGCGAGCAGGACGTCGTCCTCGCCGACCGAGCCCGGTCCCTGGTCGGCGGGCACGATGACCACGCCCTTGCGGGCGAACATGTACGCCACCGATCCGGCGTCTGCCATCGACCCGCCGCCTCGGGTCATGATCGTGCGTACGTCACCGGCGGCCCGGTTGCGGTTGTCGGTCAGGCACTCGACGAGCAGCGCCACGCCGCCCGGTGCGTAGCCCTCGTACATGAGCGTCTGCCAGTCCGCCCCGCCGCCTTCCGCGCCCGAGCCGCGCTTGACCGCGCGGTCGATGTTGTCGCTGGGGACCGAGGACTTCTTGGCCTTCTGGATCGCGTCGTAGAGCGTGGGGTTGCCGGCCGGGTCTCCACCGCCGGTGCGGGCGGCGACCTCGACGTTCTTGATCAGCTTGGCGAACAGCTTGCCGCGGCGGGCGTCGACGACGGCCTTCTTGTGCTTGGTGGTCGCCCACTTGGAGTGCCCGGACATGGCGGCCCACCCTCTCGTACACAGCTTCTCGCGTCACGGCCTACGGCGTTTGGCGCACCAGCTCGTCTACGAACCACCGGTGGACGCGGTCGTCGCCGCTCATCTCCGGGTGGAACGCAGTCGCGAGCAGCGCGCCCTGACGGACCGAGACGATCCTACCGTCGGCGGGACCGCCCTCCACCCGCGCCAGCACCTCCACGCCGGAGCCCGACTTCTCCACCCACGGCGCCCGGATGAGCACGGCGTGGAAGGGCCGCTCCATGCCCGCAAAGACCACGTCTTTCTCGCAGGAGTCGACCTGGCGACCGAATGCGTTGCGGCGCACGGTGACGTCGAGCCCACCGATTGACTCCTGTCCGGTCACGCCGTCCTCGATCCGGTCGGCGAGCAGGATCATGCCGGCGCAGGTGCCAAACGTCGGCAACCCGGCCCGGATGCGCTCGCGGAGCGGCTCGAGCAGGTCGAATGCCTTGGCCAGCGTGATCATCGTGGTCGACTCGCCGCCCGGCAGGACCAGCGCGTCCACCGCGTCGAGGTCGGCGGCCCTGCGTACGGGAACAGGGTTGGTCCCCAGCATCTCGAGGAGGCGGACGTGCTCGGCGACGTCGCCTTGCAACGCCAGCACCCCGATAGTCGGGCCCATGCCGGCAATCGTACGAGCGGGGCGGGATCTGACGTCAGCCGAAGGTGACGATGAGCTCCGGGCGGTTGGCGGGAGTGCCGCCGGCCTCGCGGCTGCGGTAGACCTGCTGCTGCGCTGTGGACGATTGGCTCTCCGTGCGGTCGCGGATGACGAAACCGTTGTTGTTGGCGGCGGGGAACTGCGCGGCCACCTGCGCGGTGACCGTCCACGTCTGCCAGCCTGCGGCGCCGAGGCTTGCGCTGCCCACAGCGGTCCCGGTGGTGGCGGGGCGGGTATTCCAGGTGACGGTGGTTTCGTTCCAGGCGGCTGCGGCGCGGTAGACATCGATCGTGCGGGTGCCGGCCGAGGAGCTGGCGTAGAGCCGGAGAGTGGCGACGGTGACCGAGCACCCGGCGGGCACCGACACCGGCAGCGGGAACCTGACGATGGCCCGCCTGTTCCGGGCCCCGTTCCGCGACTGCACGTTGAGCGGGTTGGTGCCCCCGTTGTTCTGGGTCGCGTTGGCCTCGTCGATCCACGCGTCCGCGGTCGCGACGAAGGTCGTGCTGCCCGGGCTGGTGCACCCCCAGGTCCCGGTCGTGAACGTGTTCGCCCCAACCGCAGCGCTGTCGGTGAACACGGCAAGCACGCTGACCGAGGCCCAGGCAACGCAGCCGCCGGTGATCGGCACCAGCCACCAGCGCCACCTGCTAGGCCAGCGCATGATCCGCCGCCGGCACTGGAACGGACTCCGGCTTTCGCCGCCGCGGGAACCAGATCGACTTGAGCTGCAGCCACAGCAGCAGCGTCGCCGGGATCGCCACGATCGTGGTCCAGCCCAGCGGGGTGCGAGCGAAGGCCAGCCAGCGACCGGCCTGCGGCACCACGAGCACCGGGGTCATTGTTTCGCCTGTCAATACGTACGGGGTGGGGTCTGGCTGGGCGTTGGCGTCCCCCTTGGTCCGGACGACGACCCGACCGCCGCGATGCTGGAGCTCGATCACGCGGTGCAGGACCGGGGCTGCTACGACGCCGTCGGTCTCCTTTCGGACCAGCACCACATCACCGACCTGGACCTCATCTGCGGACAGCGGCCGGGCCACGACCAGGCTGCCAACCGAAGCCGTTCCGGTCATGCTCGCGCTCTGGACGGTCAGCGTCTGGTAGCCCGCCAGCCGTGGCACCGCGGCCAGCCCGAGGAACGCGATCAGGACCACCAGCACACCCGTCGCGCCGGCTCGAAGCAGCCAGCCAGACAGCCGGCGGCCGGCCCGCCCCCCCGTGGAGCGGACCGGCCGGGCGCTCGGGTGAGTCATCTGGCTCATGGGTTGTTAGCGGTCTGCTCTGCGTCGAAGGTGAACGTTGCAGTCGTGGCCGCGTTCTTGTAGGCGTTGCCCGTCGACAGCGGCAGCGCGACCCGGAAGCACAGGGTCTCGCTCGCCGACGCCGCCAGGTTGCGGTCACCGGCCTGGGCGCCCTGCGCCGGGTTGCCGAAGATCGCGCCGCCGGTCGAGTCCAGGTCCCCGCTGTACAGCTGGGTGCCGTCGAAGTCGTTGCACGGCGTGCCTGGGGTGGTCGAGTCGATGGTCTTGACCGTCATGGCCAACTGGTCCTTGAGGCCCTTGCTGTCAGCGTTGGTCGCCGAGGACGTGAGCGAGTAGCGCACCGCGGCGCTACCCGGCTCGTTGGTCACGACGAGGTCGTCTGTCACCTGGTCGCCCGGCATCATGTTCGAGAACGACACGGCAGCGCTTGTCGGCGCGGTCGAGATGTCGACGCTGCCGGTGCTGAAAGCGTTGGCGCCGACCTGCTCCTGGTCGCTGAACACGGCAAGCACGCCGACGGTCATCAGCGAGCCGAAGCAGGCAAGAGCGACGGCGGTTGCGCCGAGCTGGCGGCGCCGGCGGCTCGGGTCGGTGGTGGTGTTGGACGGCATGCGCCGGCCCCTTTCGTAAGGGACGGTCGGTTTCGCCTCTGCTCGCCGCCGGGCCGGTGTGGCGACCAGGTCGCCCGGCGGGTCATCGCTCCGTCCAGAAGTTGACCTGGCAACCATGACCAGCACGCAGCGTGATGTCCCGTGATCTCGGCGTTATCGGGTCGTACGGCCCCGAGCCTGCGCCCGATCGGGCCGGCGGCCGGTGGACGAACGGCCGATGCCCTGGTGGCTCCGGTTGCCTCGTCAGGCGGGTAGCGGCTTGCGCCAGTGCGCAGCGACCTCGACTCGGCCCTCGTCGAAGTGCCCTTCGAGGCCGTGCGCGGCCAGCGTGTCGACGACGACGTCGAGCAGCGGCTCGCCGGGCGCCACGTTGGCGGTGTCCGGGTGCCAGACGTTCAGCTCGAGCATGCCGTGGTCGACCGCGTGCCAGACGTCCGGCGGGGTGAACCACACCGCGCCCTGTGGCGAGCGTCCCTCGGCGTCGAGCCGGCGCAGGGTGGCATCGGCCACCCAGTGGTCCTCGACCGCTTGCAGGACGACCACGTCGCGCTGCGCGAGATCGTCGAACGCGGCCTGCAGCCGGTCGTGGTCGGTCGGCGTCTCCCAATCGGCCTGCTCGTCGATGAGGGAGGTTCGGGCCTCGGCGACCAGTGCTCGCGCGGTCGCATCCCCCGGCTCGCCGGGCAGCTCCGCCTGGACCGACGCCGTGACCTCGCGGAGCACCGCGTCGGCGTCGAGCAGCCCGGCACGCACTTGGACCCGGGCGAAGTCGCGCACCCGTTCCGGCGGTGAAACCTTGGACGTCGTGCGGAAGAAGCCGCTCACCAGCCGCGCTCGGCCAGCCGGTGCGGCTCGGGGATCTCGTCGACGTTGAGGCCCACCATCGCCTCGCCCAGTCCGCGCGACACCTTCGCGACCATGGCGGGGTCGTCGAAAAACGTCGTCGCCTTGACGATGGCGGCGGCGCGTTGCTCGGGGTTGCCCGACTTGAAGATCCCGGAACCGACGAAAACGCCCTCTGCACCGAGCTGCATCATCATCGCCGCGTCCGCCGGCGTCGCAATGCCGCCGGCGGTGAACAGGACGACCGGCAGCTTGCCCGCGCGCGCGACCTCGGCCACCAGGTCGTACGGCGCCTGCAGCTGCTTGGCGGCGACGTAGAGCTCGTCCTCGCTCATCGAGGTGAGCCTGCGGAGCTCACCGCGGATCGCGCGCATGTGCGTGGTCGCGTTGGACACGTCGCCGGTGCCGGCCTCCCCCTTGGAACGGATCATCGCCGCGCCTTCGGAGATCCGGCGCAGCGCCTCGCCGAGGTTGGTTGCACCGCAGACGAACGGCACGGTGAAGTGCCACTTGTCGATGTGGTTGGTGTAGTCGGCGGGGGTCAGCACCTCGGACTCGTCGACGTAGTCGACTCCGAGGCTCTCCAGCACCTGCGCCTCGACGAAGTGCCCGATCCGAGCCTTGGCCATCACCGGGATCGACACCGCGTCGATGATCTGGTCGATCATGTCCGGGTCGCTCATCCGCGACACCCCGCCCTGCGCCCGGATGTCGGCCGGCACCCGCTCCAGTGCCATCACCGCGACCGCACCGGCGTCCTCGGCGATCTTTGCCTGCTCGGCCGTGACGACGTCCATGATGACGCCGCCCTTGAGCATCTCGGCCATGCCCCGCTTGACGCGTGCAGTGCCGGTGGACGGGCTGCCGGTGGACGGGCTGCCGGTGGACGGGCTGTCGGTGCTGTCGGCGGGGCTGGACACGG
>Ga0136635_10000360_pt1 | contig 12238 bp, 13 predicted proteins | sample AntDrymeUQ852106_2_FD_105495 | JGI IMG/M metagenome (GOLD analysis project Ga0136635, IMG submission 105495) | Polar desert sand microbial communities from Dry Valleys, Antarctica - metaG UQ85 (21.06) | ecosystem: Environmental > Terrestrial > Soil > Desert | place: Antarctica: Dry Valley... | reverse complement strand
GTTTGACGATACTGCTTCCGGTTGGGACCGCCGAGCCGTTCCAGGATTCGATAAATAGCCACAGCGCCCTTGATATCCTGCTGATCTATTTTGATCAGGGCAGCCTGCTCACCTGCGCGAACAAACCAGAGAAACTCGGGTTGAGGAGGATTTAGGGCCTGATTGAAAAGGCGACCGTAGACAACGTCCAGATACGCTTCCAAGGCTTCACTGTTTTTATTCTGCCGCTGCAACACCCCGCCTCGTAGACAGCCGGCCTCGTTCTTCTGGACTACCGACGCTACTTTCGAAGCGAGAATTCCTTGCACAGCGTCTAACGCTTTGAGGTAGAAATCCGGATTGTTCCTGGACCCGGCTAACGTGTAAAGGCAACCTGCGCGGCGCAGCATGACCTCCACTTTGTCGCTCGTTTCGGGCAGAGAGGGCAGAATAGCGTCGGCAATGCTCACGGCTTCTTCAAATTTTCCCTGAGCCATGTAGCTACGGATCTGGCCCAGCCGCGCTTTGAGTTTATAGGAAGATTCTGTTTTTATTTTCTCAAAAATGCGGATGGCTTCTTCCTGGTTGTTCAGACCCATGGCCGACCGGGCGGCCAAATATAGCGCTTGGTCCCCCATGGGCGAGTTGGGTAATTTGCCCGCCAAGTCCTGGAATCTTTTCTGGGACTCGCCATAGTCCTGCTGATTGTAAATGGACTGTGCGATTTGAAAGGCAATCTGTTCCGAGAGGGGGCCTTTGCCGGCGCGGGTCAAAAGGCTTTGCAATTCCCCGCGTATGGTCTCCGGAGATTTCACGCCTTCCAATGATTCTGAAAGCAGCCGCCAGTAAGCCGACTCTAACGTGGAGGGATGATCCTTGAACTTGTCTTCGAATTTTTTGAATCCGTCGATCGCGCGGAGGTATTGCCCATCCCGATAAAAAGAGAAGGCTGTATTTAATGCTGCCATGGGATAATCGGCGGCGGCTTTGGGATCCTTAAGGATGGTTTCGTAAAGTACGCGGGCTTCCTGTCCGTTTCCCGCTTCCTCCAGCAGCCGGGCCTTTTCAAAAATCAAATTACGTAGCAGGGGACTGGCGGGGAATTTGTCGCGCATTTTGGCTTCGGCCTTGGAAAAATCTTCCAGTTTACCGGTCCGGGCTAAGGCGAGGAGGGAACGATACCAGGCTTCTTCGGCCACCGCCGGATCATTGGCCTGGGCGACTTCCAAAAAGGTGGCGGCGGCCTTGGCGAAGTCACCGGCTTGGTATTGAAGATCGCCGATTCGTAATTGAGCCCGGCGACCCAAGGATGTTTTAGAATTTTCATCCCGGATTTTTTGAAAGACAACCAGCGCTTCATCCCGGTTATTTTTTTGCAAAAGCGCTTCGGCAATCAGCAGCCGGGCATCGCCGGTCCAGGGAGAGTCCGGATAGTTTTTAGCCAAAGAATCTAGTTCCAAGATCGTCGCGTCGTAGTTTTTTTCTGAATAATAAAATTTACCCACGGCGTAAAGGCCAACAACGGTGCTACCTTTCGCGGAGCTGACGTAATCGCGCACGGCCAGGGCCCCGGCCGTAAGGGAGTTGTTAGAGCGTTGGGCTTCCAGATAATTGACGATGGCCGGTTCAATAATACGGGGATCGCGGGAGAGTCGGAAACATTTTTCATAAGCCGCGGCCGCTTCTTTCCAGTTCTTGCGACGGGTTTGGACTTCGCCGATGCCGAACCAGGACATAGCGACCAGTTCGCGCGGCGTGGACTGCGGATGGTTAAAAATCTTTTCCAACGATTTGGGGTCAGGGGGAACCGCCCTTGGATCGTTGAGAATTTTTTCAAAAGAAGCAGCGGCCGTATCGAGATCGTCCTGTCGCAGGGCCAATTCTCCCGTCCAGTGATAGCTCTCAAAGAACAACGGGAAGGCAAGTTTTTGTTTGTTGAGCTGTTCGAGAATCTCCCGGGCTTCTTTGAAGCGTTGATCTGAAATAAGCATCTTAATTTGGACCAAAGCGGCTTTCTGCGCATCAGGCTCTTTCAAGCCTGCCAAACGCAGATCAGTCAATTGATCGAGAGCGTCCTGTTTACGGTCTTGCCCATAAAGCGCTTTGGCCAATCCGATCCGGGCGAGGGTGAGCCGATCGTAATCGGGATATTTTTTCAAAAGTGCTTCGTATTTTTCCTGGGCGCTTTTCCATTTTTCCAGGGCGGAAAGAGTTTCCGCTTCCCAAAAAAGATAGCCCGGTAGTAAATCTTCTGGGGTGTTAGCAGGGGGCTGTTGAAAGAACTCGAGAGCCTTTTGATATTGCCCGTTAAAATAGTAAGTTTGGCCGAGCAACCAGCGCACTGGGGGAATGGAAGGACTCTTGGGGAAGTTGGATTGGAACTCAATTAGCTTGGTTTGGGCCACGTCATAAAGGCTGTCCTTGAAAGCCCGTTCGGCAAAGTTAAGAGCTTTTTGTTCGTCGGTAGCGACAAAGGGAATGAATTGAGCCGGGACAGGAGAGGTCAGCGTCCCTATAAAAAACGCGATCAGGCACCAAAGCCGCTGACGAGAGAGAAAAGCCATCTTTGAGAACATAGCCTGTAAATGGTTCCGGGAGCAAGCGCCGGAAAGTCACGTCATCGCAGCCCCTCCTGCCGGAGGAAACTGAGACATGGCCCGGACTGCCAGATCTTTCCGGGAATAAAACCGGTCCTTCCATCTCTTATTGAAAGCTTTTTTAAAAGCGATTTTATGATGAAACGAACCGTGGGATTTTCAATGCTCCTGATGTTTATGAGTACGCTTCTTTTTGGGGCCGAAGAACAGACGTTTAGCAGCGGGCCGCAGACAGTTCCCCTGCTGGAACTTTTTTCATCGGAAGGATGCAGCAGTTGTCCTCCGGCGGAAGCGTGGTTGAACGAACTGGAAAATCAGAAAGGCCTTTGGACTTCTTTTGTTCCGGTCGCTTTTCACGTGGATTACTGGGACCGCTTGGGTTGGAAAGATCCATTTGCCCGAGCCGCTTTCACGGAAAGGCAGAAGTCTTATTCGTCGCTGTGGCAGTCTCAGTCTATCTACACGCCCAATATGGTTTGGAATGGCAAAGATTGGCGGGACTGGGGCCGCGCCGGTTCGCTTCCAGATCCGGTCGCATCCAAGCCCGGTATTTTGAAAGCCATCCGTGCCAAGGACGGGTCGGTCCGAATCTTGTTTGCTCCTGCGGAAAAATGGAACGGAGGAATCGCCCGCGTGGCCTTGCTTGGTTCGGGACTTAAATCCGATATCAAGAGAGGCGAGAATTCCGGACGGGTTCTTCAGCATGGATTTGTCGCTTTGGATTATCGGAGCGCTGTCATGCAGTTGAACCAAGAAGGAATGTGGGAAGCTGTGGTTCCGAAGTTGGAAGGGGCCGCCCCCAAACTCGCTTTGGCGGTTTGGGTGGAGTCTGCCGGTCTTCAAATTCCCGTTCAAGCTGGGGGTGGCTGGCTTAAATAACGTCTTAAAAATTACGCCTGTAGCTCAGTCGGTTTCTTTAACTGGTGCCATGCCCTCAGGGATGCGATTTCCCGAGGTCATTAACATGGCGTGGCCTTTCGGCACTACCTTCCGTCCCCGTGCCCGAGCGTAAACCTGTGTGAACTCGGCTCCGAAAAGTAATATGAGCGAAGCATAATAAACCCAGAGCAAAACAATCATGACGGCACCGGCTGCGCCGTAGGATGAGGCCATGCTTTCCCGGCCCAGATAAAAACCCAGGAAAAACTTTCCGATATCAAAAAGCAGCGCGGTCGTGGCCGCTCCAATCCAGACATCACTCCACTTAATTTTCACATCCGGTAGCACCTTAAAAATCATGGCAAAAAGTAGAGTGACCACCGCGAAAGAAATAAGGAGGTTGAGACCCATCCAAAACACCGGGCTAACTGGAAAGGTTAGCTCGATTTTTTTAGTGAAGGCGGCCAATGAAGTGGTGACTACCAAGGAAATGAGGAGGAGAAATCCTACCCCCAGCACCATGGTGAAAGACAGAAAACGCTCTTTGAGAATTCGCCAAATGGCCCGGCCGGGTTTGGGTTGGACTTCCCAAATGGTATTTAAGGCATCTTTAAGTTCTCCGAAGACACCGCCTGCTCCAATAAGAAGGACGAACCAACCGACGATTCCGGCGAAAAGATTGTCTCTGGGATTGCTGACACTTTTTACCATGGATTGAATGGCCTCCGCGCCTTGTTTCCCAACCAGCCCGGCGATTTGTCCTTCGAGTTGGCCGCGGGCTGCCTCCTCTCCGAAAACCGTGCCGGCAATGCTTCCCACAATCACGAGCAGGGGGGCCAAGGAAAAGATGGAATAGTAAGCCAGAGCCGCGCTCAAGCGGAAGGCTCCATCGTCTATCCATTCGGAAAAAGTTTCCCGGAGAACTTTAACAATGGAAATTTTACGGGCCATTTTTAAAGGCTCACTTTGGCAGCGAAAAGGATCAAGGCTAAAAAGGAATCTATTTATCCTCCCGACTCAAACAAATCTGAAGATTGATGAGTCGAAACACGACGCCTCCGGCACCTCCTAACGGCCTGAGCATGGCATGAAGAATCTGGACATGCTCGAAATACAGATTGCCGATCATTCCTCTACCCATTCACGGCGTCGTGGGGAACTTCAAAGAGTATCTCTGAATTCTTTCAACAGAAGGGACCTCAGATAATCTATTTTGCCTTCACTGGGGAGATTGGATATCTGAAACTGGCGTGGGATGAATAAATTTTTCCAAAGTCCCAGTGCAGCCTCCGGCTGACTTAAGTCCCAAAAAAGATTTCATTAGCCTCTGCTTTGTTGGATTATCACACGGTTTCACGCGAAGCTGATGCCTCCCAGACAAAAATCATATTTGAAGACCGAGGGGCAGATAATCGAGTTGAGGTGTTTGAGGATATAAATGCTGAACTTTTAGCTATCAAAAATTTTAACGGTAATAATTTATCGTATAGCTATGACCGGATTTCACAGGAGAATTCCGTATATAAATTGTACAATACGAGTACAGGAAGAAAAATTCTTGAAGAAAAGTGGAAACTCATCTCTCAAACTACTATTTTGTATCCCAGCAAAGTGCAGATCGACTATGAAATGGAGCCAGGATTTCGGGTAGACATAGATACGGCGGAGGAAAAAGCGTCCGATGTCAGGTCTGAAGATTTGATCAAAAGAAACTCAGATGAGCGTAAGGTTCGCTGATTTCATGCGGGCTACTTGCCTTCCGGGTTTAGGTTTCTGGTTTTTTTAAGATTTTTTTTGCACAGGAAACTGTTTTTATGCGCATAGGTGTTAGGTTCTTCCTCCTCTTGAGCGGACTGCTAATTTGGGTCAATATTGGGCTCGCTGAGGAGCTGGACCTCCTATCCGGAGCCAAGTTGGAGGTGCTCAAAGTTGAAATTCAGGGAGAAGATCTTTTAGCCTAAATCGGTTCGGGTTCCATTCTAATTTCTAAAGAAAAGCTTGGACCCAAGTCCCTTGAAAAATATTTTGGGATCTCCCCGGCGCCCTACCTGCACGAAATGAAAATGGATACAGGTGCCCACCCTTTCCAAGAGAATGTCGCGCTTTCAAGCACTTCTATGGATGAGCAAAAGCCATTGGAGAGGACCCCTAAGTTTGGCAAAATCACGATCAAGGCGAAGCTCTATGGAACTAATAAAAACCAAGACGTGGATGTTTCTTATCGGATCTTCTTCGACTCTTCTGGACAGCCCTGCACGCAATTACCTTTATTGCTTTATGCGCCCTATATTAACCAGCAGAGATCAGTTGAAGATCCGGACGTAGGCAATTTGGCTGATCGTATAGGTTTCAATCTTTTCACCTTTGACATCAGAACTCAGCCTGACGACGCAGATGACCGTCTAAAATGTTATTATTACCCAGAATCTGGGTGGCCAGAAGCAATGGTTGCAGGCTATAAGGGTTTGCGACAAAAATTTAACCTTGCGGAGGACGGCTTCTATCTACTTGGAAACTCGGGAGGGGGAAGTGTGGCAAGTCGGATGGGCGAGTTATTTCCCTCGTTGGTGAAAGCTGTGGTGTGCATGGGCGCGGGAAGGTTAGATGAAAGTACGGCCAAACTCTCTCAACCGATGCTGATGATCTACACCATGGGGGATTCGAGGGCCAAAGGGGGGTAAAGAGTTTGTCGCCCGAATCGTGGAGGTGGGAGGGACGGCTTTTTTTCTTAAAACATTACCGCGCTGGGATATGTGGAACATGGAAGACTTAAATCACACCTTGAATCCGGACGCTTGGAAACTGGTTGGAGATTTTCTTCTCGATTGTATCGAAAAAGGAGCCTCATCTTTAGGGCAGAATCGGCCCAATCTAGAGAATTATTTCAACGCCTGTACAGTGCCCGCCGATCCGAGCAACAAATCCCCTAGCACGGTTTTGCCGGATGAACTCAAGAAGTTTCGTTTTGCTGGTCATGCTCAATGTTTCTTTCGGGAACCTTTTTGGAAATATACGGATGATGTCGACGAGGATCTCATCTACTTGGAGGCCCAAGGGCCTCCCACGAGAAATATTATTCTGTTACAACAAAAGTGGCCGTATGTGTTCCTGAGACAATCCACGGTCGCTTACTTTTTATCTTCTCAGGGAGCTAATGTGATCTGGGCGGAAGCCGGAAGTGCGGACGATTCTGAAGCTGACGTTAAGAGAGCGCTGGCTTGGTTGGAAGTTCATATCCATAGGGAATTGCCCACCTATTTGGTCGCCACTGGGGTTGCGGTGGAAGGATCTCTTCGTGCTTACACGGAGATAGATAAGAAGGGCTTAAAGGCGATGCTGCTCTTTATGGATAATGCCCAGAAGCCAGGGATAGCTGTCGATTCGGGAAAACTTCCGATTTGGTTGGTCATGCCCCCATCCGTAAAAATAGATAATTTTCCGGGTCAGCAAGTTAAATGTTTCATCTCTGACGGGCCCCTTTTGGGTAAACATAACGATCTTAAGCAGCTGCAAACGCTTTCCGCTGAGCTTCCCGATCCTATTTTTGGAGTGATGAAAAGCCCGTAGTAAACAACTCCGGAGGAAGCTAGTAGACCAAATAAAACGGGCGCTGCGGTGGCTTTGAGCGATGGAAAACTGTCGGTAAGGTTGACGCAATTGTCGCGCTGAAAACAGGTTGGCTTAATTTGTTAGACGGGATTAAAATGCCCAGCCGAAAAGGATCAATCCGCCGAAGGGTTTGGGATCGTCTTGGTGCCGATCCCTAGGATTTTCCGCATTGATATTTGCGGTGATGTTTTGCGCTCCGCTGCCGTATTGGGGAGCGGCCATGGGATTGATCGTTTGGAAACCATTCTTGGACATCATGTAGACCACGCCCACCGGAACGGTTTTGCCTTGGGCCTTGGGAATTTTTTGAACCAAAGCCGGATTCTGATTGGCCCGATTTTTAATGAGTTGGGATTCTAACCTGGCGGAGTCTTGGGCAAAAGCAGGCGACACGGCCAAGATCAGGGCCAGAATCAAACAACATTTCATGCGACCAATTTCCTCCTGGGAGAGGTTATTGTCAACCTAGTAAAAATTTTGTTGAGCCGAGAGATTCCTATTCGTGTTGTCTGAACTGGGGGAGAAAGAGGGATTTGATTTGGTGGAGAAGGCAGGGTAGGAAGGGGGGTGCGAATTTTGGGAATCGATCCTTCGGTCCGTTGTACGGGATATGCCATTCTCGAAAGCGTGGGGAAAACTCCAACGGCGATTTTTTTTGGGAAGATTCAGAATCCTCCGCGTCTGACTCAGGCCGAATGCGCTTTTCGGATCTATCAAACCATTCGCGGATTGATTCTGGAATACCGTCCCGAAGAGGTGGCGATGGAGGGGGTGATTTACGTTCAGAATACCCGCACCGCGGTTGCTTTGGGGGGAGCGAGGGGAGCGGCGATGGCCGCTATCGGCGAGGGGAATTTACCATTTTTTGAGTATCCGGCTAAGTCAGTCAAGAAAGCGGTTACCGGGACAGGTGGGGCCCAGAAGAACCAAGTGGGCTTCATGATGCGCGCCATTTTGGGATTGAAGGAAACACCGGGGCCGGACGAGGCGGATGCGTTAGCCATTGCCATGGCGCACGCGCAGGCGAGAGTTATTGGAAGGCTCAAGGCAGAATAGAAAAGCTGAAATGCTGGAGCGGTGATCGCATCGGCGAACGATTCCCAATGTCTGAAAAGAGATACCCGAATTCCTAGGTTGTTTTAGATTTCCGGTCTTTGAGCGGGAGAAATTAAAAAAATGCGATATACACATCTGTATCAATTTGCTTAGCTTTTTCCAATGATCGCATACTTGCGTGGAACCTTGGTCGAGTCGTTACCAACGCGAGTGGTTCTGGAGGTGAGGGAGGTGGGCTATGAAATTTTGATTCCCATTTCCACCTTTGAAACGCTGCCCTTGCCTCCGGCCAAGGATGTTAAACTGCTGACTTATTTCCAGGTTCGCGAAGACGCGCAAATTCTTTACGGTTTCGCCAGCAAAGATGAGCATGATCTTTTTAATCTGCTTCTCACCCATGTTTCCGGCGTGGGACCGAAACTCGCTTTAGCTTTTTTAAGCGGTTGTGCGACGGACCAATTCCGCACGGCGGTGATTCATCAGGACGTGGCTTTTTTATCGAGCATTAAAGGGGTTGGGAAAAAAACCGCCGAGCGGGTCGTGCTCGAGTTAAAAGATAAGGTCGGGGTCACGGAGGTGTGGGCAAGTGCTTCCTCGGCAGTGGCCCTGCCGGTGGGACAACAACGCACGAACGACGCGTTGCTTGCGTTGATGGCGCTGGGCTACAAACAGCCAGATGCCCTGAAGGCGCTGCAGGCAGTGGGATCGAAAGAGACGGTCGAGGAGTTGGTTCGTGAGGCATTGAAAAAAATTTAAGGTGAAAATCTAAATGCTGAGATGAACGAAAAACCTTTTAAACAGTTAAACAGCGATGAGCCGGGCCTGGACGCCCTGGAGGGGTCACTACGTCCGGGAACGTTCGACGAATTTGTCGGGCAGAGAAAGGTGACGGACCGCCTGCATGTGCTGGTGGAATCGGCCAAGCTGCGGCACCAACCGTTAGAGCATATGCTTTTGAGCGGTCCCCCCGGTCTCGGCAAAACCACGCTGGCCCATATTTTGGCGGAGGCCATGGGCGCACAGTTGAAAATCACGTCAGGTCCGGTGCTGGAAAAGGCGGGCGATTTGGCAGGGCTGCTGACCAATCTGCAGGCGAATGATGTTCTCTTTATTGATGAAATCCATCGGCTCGGAAAGGTGATCGAGGAATATCTTTATCCGGCGATGGAAGATTATCGCTTGGATATCGTGATCGATCAGGGTCCGAGTGCGCGGAGTATTTGCCTGAATCTGCCCAAGTTTACGTTGATTGGAGCCACCACGCGGGCGGGGATGTTGAGCGCGCCTTTGCGTTCGCGGTTCGGCATGAATAACCGCTTGGATTATTACAACAGCCAAGACTTACAGCAGATCGTGACCCGTTCCGCGGCTTTGTTAGGAGTCGAGATTGATGCCGAGGGTGCTTTGGAAATAGCGAGGCGATCACGGGGAACTCCGCGTATTGCCAATAATCTTCTGCGCTGGGCCCGTGATTATGCGTTGGTGCGGAGCAGTGGAAGAATCGGGCGGGCGGAAGCTGATGCCGCCTTGCAAATGCTGGAGATCGACATTCATGGCCTCGACGAAATGGACAAACGCATTTTGGAAGCCTTGATCCATAAATACGGGGGAGGTCCGGCGGGCGTTCAATCCCTCGCGGTAGCGGTGGGTGAAGATCCGGGGACTTTGGAAGAAGTCCATGAGCCCTATCTGATAATGGAAGGGTATGTGCAGCGAACCCAGCAAGGCCGGGTGGCGTTGCCCCTGAGTTATGAGAGGCTGGGGCTGGTTTTGCCTAAGAAGCAGGATAGATTACTGTAGTGGGCCCATTGCGGCTCGGTTTTCGGGCGGGATGTGCCGGGCCTAAAACATCTGACAAACTTCCACTGGCAAACTCCTTTGCCGATACAGCTCAGGTCTAACTTGCGGGGAATTTTTTGTAAAATCTGATAATTGATGAAAAAAAGATTGTAAAAGGAGGATAAAAGAGTTATATTTTGGATATGAGAATCACGGTTGATATTGATGAAAGCGTGTTAAATGACTTGGTCGCCATTACCGGTGAAACCAAGAAAAGCCCTGCTATCAGCAAGGCGGTGGAAGACTTTGTTAAAAGGAGTAAAATGAAGGAATTTGGACGGTTGCTTATGGAAGGGGCTTTTGCAGATGCTTTTGAGCCTGACTACCACCCTGATTCGGAGTATCGCTCCAAGGTATCTTATCAGGGGAAAAAGAAGGCCTGACATGGTTCTTGTCGACTCCTGTGTGTGGATCGAGGCAGGTAAGGCTCAGGGAGATGTGAGGGTCAAGCTCGCTCTCCGAGCTTTATTGGACGAGGCAGAGGCAGGCTTCTGTGGACCCGTAAAGTTGGAGGTTTTAGGTGCGGCTCGAAAAGAAAGGCGCAAGGCGCTTAATTTTTTCTTCGAGGTAGTTCCCTACGTACCCGTTGTGGAAAAACATTGGGATCGCGCAAAAGAATTGGGCTGGAAATTACGGGATAAGGGGATGAGTTTGCCTTGGAACGATGTCTTAATCGCGGCCGTGGCTTTGGACAGTGACTGCCGGGTGTATTCGGTCGACGGGCACTTTGAGGTGTTGCGTGATATTACAGGATTAATTCTTTACCAGCCGGGTTACGCCGGCGGGTTTAGCCCTGAGTAGGCACGAACATATCAAGTCGAGCGGACTGACCTGGAAATGTGACAATTTTCCTATTTTCAAGCGAACACTTTTCTTTAGGCTCTCCCGACCATGCCCAAGAGGACAGACATTCACACCATACTTTTGATCGGATCCGGTCCGATCGTCATCGGACAAGCCTGCGAATTTGATTATTCTGGGGTGCAAGCCTGCAAAGCGCTGAAGGAAGAAGGTTACCGGGTCGTTTTGATTAATAGTAATCCGGCGACGATCATGACGGATCCGGAGTTTGCCGACCGCACTTACATCGAACCCATCACTCCCGAAGTGGCGGAGATGATTATTATCAAAGAAAAACCGGACGCCATTCTGCCCACGCTGGGAGGCCAAACGGCTCTCAATTTGGCGATGGATTTGTTTCATAGGGGAGTGCTGGAAAAGTACGGCGTGCAGATGATCGGGGCCAATGCCGAGGCCATTAGGAAAGGGGAGGATCGCCTTCTTTTTAAAGACGCGATGGTGAAGATCGGCTTGGACGTGGCCCGATCCGGAGTGGCCCATAATTTAGAGGAAGGTCGCAAAGTGGCTGCGGAAATCGGCGCGTTTCCCCTCATTATCCGACCCGCATTCACATTGGGAGGCACGGGCGGCGGAATCGCTTACAACGTGCAGGAGTTTGAAGAGTTGGTGCAACGGGGTTGCGATCTTTCTCCGGTCAGCGAAATCTTAGTGGAGGAATCGTTGCTCGGTTGGAAAGAGTACGAAATGGAAGTGGTCCGGGATCGGAAAGACAATTGCATCCTGATTTGTTCCATAGAGAACTTTGATCCCATGGGGGTTCACACCGGTGACAGCATTACCGTGGCGCCTGCTCAAACTCTTTCCGACAAAGAATTTCAGAGGATGCGCGATGCTTCCTTCGCCGTGATTCGCGAGATCGGGGTAGAAACGGGAGGATCGAACATTCAATTTTCCATCTGTCCCACGACCGGACGGCAGATTGTTATCGAAATGAATCCGCGCGTGTCGAGATCATCCGCCCTGGCCTCCAAAGCCACGGGATTTCCAATCGCAAAAATCGCGGCCAAGCTCGCGGTGGGGTATACCTTGGACGAGTTACAGAACGACATTACGCGGAGCACACCCGCTTCGTTTGAACCCGCCATCGATTACGTGGTTACCAAAGTTCCCCGTTTTACGTTTGAAAAATTTCCCGGTGCGAATGATACCCTAACGTCCCAAATGAAAAGCGTTGGGGAAGCCATGGCGATCGGTAGGACGTTTAAGGAATCCCTGCAAAAAGCCATTCGCTCGCTTGACTTGAAAGGCAAGGAAGGGCAGTTGAGTTTCGGGACGGCAAGGGAAATTGAGCCCCTTGATGTGATCCGCGCCAAACTGCGCACGCCGACGCCCAAACGGCTTTGGTACGTGACGCACGCGCTCCAGGCCGGGTTTTCCGTGAAGGAAATTTTCGATCTGACGGCAATTGACCCCTGGTT
>Ga0136635_10000359_pt1 | contig 12281 bp, 13 predicted proteins | sample AntDrymeUQ852106_2_FD_105495 | JGI IMG/M metagenome (GOLD analysis project Ga0136635, IMG submission 105495) | Polar desert sand microbial communities from Dry Valleys, Antarctica - metaG UQ85 (21.06) | ecosystem: Environmental > Terrestrial > Soil > Desert | place: Antarctica: Dry Valley... | reverse complement strand
TACTCGCCCGCCGCCATCGAGAAGGCGCCGGCGAGCAGTCCCGAGACGCCCGCGAGCAGGATCAGCGTGCGGGACTGGTTCGCGCCGGCGAAGCCCATGATCAGCGCGACGTTCGAGACGAGGCCATCGTTGAGCCCGAAGATCGCCGCCCTGAGCGTGCCGGTCTTCCCGGTGCCGGCGGTCTGCTCTTCGTGGATCGGACCGCGGTGGGGCATGAGCGGTTCGCTCCGCTGGCGCATGCGGCGCCGAGCCACGAGCAGCTCGGGCAGCAGGCTCTTGGTGCGCAGATCCTCCGCGGGCATCGTCGGCTCGGTCACGACGACGAGCATAGTTGCCGGAGTGCACTCGCCATCGACCGAGCGATGTGAGCTAGCGGCTCGCGAGCCCGGGTCGATCGATGCGGAACGCCGACCGGTCGAACGGAGGTTCCGCGCCGGTGGCGAGATCGGCGAGCGCTCGCCCGAACAGCGGCACGAACTTGAAGCCGTGACCGCTGCAGGGTGACGCCACCACGATCGGTCCGACCCGGTCGAGCACGAAGTCCTCGTCGGGGGTGATCGTGTACAGGCATGTGTCTGTTCGTTCCGTTGCCAGGGCTCCGGGCACATGCGACGTCACGTAGTCGACCGCCAGGCCCACCCTCGCCGGGTCGGGGTCGAACGTTCGCGTGTCGGCGTCGGTCGCCGGACCCGCCCGGTGCAGGCCGACCTTGAACGAGCCTGGCTCCCACGGGTCCGGCACGAGGTAGGGGGGCTGCTCGGCGTGTGAGAGCCAGTCGATCACCGTCGGCAAGGACGCGTCAGGGTCGTCGAGCCGGAAGTAGGTGGACTGCTCCAAGTTCGGGCTGAGCGAGATCTCGATGCCCACCATGGCGAGCAGGGGACCTGCCCACGCCCCGGCGGCGACGATCGCGACGGTCGCGGCGAAGGCATCACCGTGCTCGGTTCGGACCTCGACCCCGTCGTCGCGCGTGATGACGTCGGTGACGGTGGTCTCCGTGCGCACGGTCGCACCCGCCGCAGCCGCGAGACGGGCCTGAGCGATCACGGTCGGAGTCGCACGCAGCACTCCACCTTCCGGCTGGAAGACGACGTCGGCCTCGGCCGGGAGTCGCAACGCCGGCCAGCGCTCTCGTGCATCTGCGCCGAGTAGGCGTTCGAGCGGCAGCCCGGCCTTCTCAAGCAGGTCGGCACGATCCAGCGCCTCGGGCCCCACGTCGATGCCGCCGGTTGCGCGCAGGAGCTGTTCCCCGGCAGCGGCCTCGAGCTCGTGCCAGGCCTCGCGGGCGATCATCGCGAGCCGCACGTAGTCCTCGCGGTGATAGGCGTAGCGGAAGATGCGAGTCGGCCCGCCGGAGCTTCCGTTGGCGTGCCCCGGTGCGAATCGTTCGAGCACCAGCGTCGCTCGGCCGCGGCCCGCGAGCTCCCGCGCCGCGGCGGTGCCCATCGCGCCGCCTCCCACCACGATCGCATCGAATCGCTCCACGAACGAGACGGTAGCGCAGCGGGTGCGGGTAGCATGGGACGCCATGGCTGAGCTTCCCGAGGCGACCGGCAAGACCGGCGCGCCGAGCCCCACTCGGAAGAAGCCCGAGCGTCCTCGCGACCGGCTCGGACGGCCGCTCGACTGGGCCGCCACGAACGAGCTGGAGCTCGAGGACTTCGACTCCATGACGCTCGAACAGAATCACGAGCTCGGACGCACACATGTTCGGGCCGGGCGGTACTTCCCTGCGCATGAGGCGTGGGAGACCGCGTGGAAGCAGGCTCGCGGCACCGACGACGCGGAGTTCTTCAAGGGCCTCTCGCAGATGGGCGCGGGCTACGTGCACCTGCAGCGAGGTAACGCGCACGGCACCAAGACCCTGCTGCGACGGGCCTCGCACAGGATCGGGCAGTACCCCGATGGCCACTACAGCATCGCGACGACCGCACTGCACGACAGGCTCGAGGCGGACGCCGCAGCCGTCGAGCAGGGTGACCTGGTACCCGGAGATGCCGTGACCTTCGACCCCCCAGTCGTCTAGCGCCGCGTGGCGACCGCGTGTAGCCTGCGACCAGATGACGCAGGCCGAGACGCGCGAGATCGAGTGGAAAGGCCGCACGGGGCCGTTCCCCTTGCTCGTGCGACCGGGTGTCTTCAGCCCCACGAGCACGAGCCGCACGCTCGCGGATGCGCTCGAGGTCGGTCCTGACGATGTCGTGATCGATGTGGGATGCGGCAGCGGTGTGCTGGCGTTCGTCGCCGCCAACCTCGGCGCGAAGAAGGTGTACGGCTGTGACCTCTCGGCGCCGGCGGTCGAGATGGCCGTTCGCAACGCCGAGCGCCTCGGTTTGAGCGATGTGTGCGAGTTCCGCCACGGCGACCTGCTGGAGCCGATGCGCGATCTGCGCGCGACCGTCGTGATCGGCGACGTCTCCGGCATCCCCGACGACCTCGCCGCGGTGAGCGGATGGTTCCAAGACGTGCCGGCCGGAGGGCCAACCGGGGCCGAGCTTCCGCGCAAGCTGCTCGAGACGATCGGCGACACGCTCGCGCCGGGGGGGCGCCTGTACCTGCCGACAGGCACGCTGCAAGATGAGAACGCGATCCTCGCCGTCGCCCGGCGGGTCTTCGGCGACAACATCGAGCCTGTGCTAGAGCGCACGTTTCCGCTTCCCGACCTCGTCGCCAAGGCCACGGCGACCGCGCGCCTCATGAAGGAAGGCTTGCTGAAGCTCCACCAGCGCGGCAGCCGGCTGCTTTGGGACCTGCGGGTCTGGCGCTGCGTGCGCGCCGCCTGAAGGCCGGCGCCTCTACCCGCGGCTCTCCCGCGCCAGGCCCACGATCGCCCAGGTGATCAGCGTCGCGCCCACGGGCAGCAGCAACAGGCCGTAGACGAGCGACGCGCCCGTGACGATCACCCCCAGCACCAGGAACAGCGGCCATGCCGTGCCCGCCGGGAACGATCCGAGCGACTCACCCTCCGACGATGCCGGGCTGGCCTCGGCGTCGTCAGATGTGCGCACCGCAGCCGAGGGGCCGTGGCGGCGCCACCAGAGCGCGACGATCGCCGGCGCGACCCCGAGGAACCACAGCGCAACGGAGCCCACCCATTCCTCGGTGAACAAGTAGTAGAGGGTTCCGAACGCGAGGCCGAACGCCGCGAACGACCAGAGGTAGCGGAGCGCGACCCTCACGACCGCTCCATCGGCGGGCTCGACGGTGAGACCTCGGGGTGGCGCATGTCGAACGCCGGACGCTCCGATCTGATCCGCGGCAGTGCCGTGAAGTTGTGCTCGGGCGGCGGCGAGGTCGTCGCCCACTCCAGCGAGTGTCCGCCCCACGGGTCATCGCCCGCCGGCGTGCGTCGTCGTCGCGCGGTGACCACATCGACCAAGAACACCAGCACGCCGAGCGAGAGCACGACCACGCCGAGCGACGAGACCAGGTTCGGGGTCTCCCAGCCGAGCCCGGGCGCGTAGTCGACGATGCGCCGCGGCATGCCTCGCAGCCCCACCACGAACTGCGGCCAGAACGTCAGGTTGAACCCGATGAATAGGAACGCGAAGACACCGCGGCCGAGTCGTTCGGAGAGCCGGTAGCCGAACGCCTTCGGCCACCAGAAGTAGATCGCCGCGAAGATGCCGAAGACCGACCCTCCCATGATCGTGTAGTGGAAGTGCGACACGAGGAAGTACGAGTCCGAAAGCTGGAAGTCGAGCGGCGGGCTCGCGAGCATCACACCGGTCACACCGCCGATCAGGAAGTTCAGCAGGAACCCGATCGAGAACAGCATCGACACGCGGAACGAAAGCCGGCCACCCCACATCGTGCCGATCCAGTTGAAGAACTTCACGCCTGTCGGCACGGCGATCGCGAACGACATCGCCGAGAAGAACGGGTTGTCGACCACACCGGTGGTGAACATGTGATGCGCCCACACGCCGGTCGAGAGCGCTCCGATCGCGAGCGTCGCCAACACGAACCCGGTGTAGCCGAACAGACGCTTGCGGCTGCACACCGGGATGATCTCGGTGATCACGCCGAAGAACGGCAGGATCAGGATGTAGACCTCTGGGTGGCCGAGGAACCAGAAGAGGTGCTGGTACACGATCGGATCGCCGCCGCCGAGCGGATCGAACGCCTGGCCGCCGAGGCGCCGATCGAACAGCAGCAGCACGAACGCAGCCATAGCCGGAGGGAACGCGACGAGCCCGAGCAGCGCGGTCACGACGGCGTTCCAGGTGAACAGCGGCAGGCGCCACATGGTCATGCCGGGCGCGCGCATCAGGAACGTGGTCGTGATCACGTTCACCCCCGACATCAGGGTCGAGATCGCGATGAGCGCGAGCCCGAGTATCAACAGATCCGGGCCGACGCCGGGGGAGTACCGGGGCCCCGAGAGCGGCGGATAGAGGTACCAACCCGTGGCGACCCCGCCGGCGTCGGTCGCGAACGAGCTCAGCAGCACGAGCACGCCGCCGCCCACGAAGAACCAGTACGACATGGCGTTCAGCCTCGGGAACGCCATGTCGGGTGCGCCGATCTGCAACGGCACCAGGTAGTTCGCGAGGCCCACACCGAACGGCGCCACGAACAGGAAGATCATGATGATGCCGTGCACCGTGAACAGCGTGTTGTACGCCTGCGGCCCGACGAGCTGGTTGCCGGTGCCGGCCAGCTCGGCGCGCATCGCACCGGCGAGCGCTCCTCCGATCAGGAAGAACGTGAAGGCGGTCACGCAGTAGAGCAGCCCGATCTTCTTGTGGTCGGTGGTCGTGAGCCAGGCCACCGGCCCGCCGTGCGGGCGATCGGCGGGTGAAGGCACCGGGTGCCGGCGCTCGGTGGTGAGGCTCATGCGAGACCTCCGGCGGGGGCCTCGGAAGCGATCCAGGCGTCGAACGCGGCCGGTGAGACCACGCGAACGGTGAACGTCATGTACGCGTGATGCAGCCCGCAGAATTCCGAGCAGACGCCGTGGAAGGTGCCCAGGTCGGTCGGGGTCACGTCGAATCGATTGATGCGTCCGGGCAAGGCATCGCGCTTGTACAGGAAGTCGGGCACCCAGAACGCGTGGATCACGTCGTTCGAGGTCAGCTCGATGCGGGTCGTCTCGCCGAGCGGAAGCAGGATCTCAGGCCCGGGAACGCCCTCGGCGCTTGGTTGACTCACGACTTCCACGCCCTGATCGGGGAATCCGAAGCGCCATCCCCACGAGAACGCCTCGGCGCGCAGGGTCACATCGGGCGAGGCCGAGAGTGACGAGGCGGTGCGCTCGGTCCTGTACGAGAGCACGAACAGCACGATCACGATGACCACGGGGATCGCCGTGTAGATGATCTCGAGCGGTACGTTGGCGTGGAACTGCCGGCCGAGCAGGGTCTCGTCCTCGTTGCGCCGCCGCCGATATCGCAAGAGCGACCATCCGATCAGGCCGTAGACGATGGCGGCCACGCCGATGCCGGCCCAGAAGAAGATCTGCCAGAGATCGAAGATGTCCTTGCCCTGCTCGGTGCTTCCTCGAGGCATGCCGAATGATGAGGAGCACGAGGAGGCTGCCACGAAGGCGACCGCGGCGAGCCGCCCGGTCCACGCGCGTCTCATAGGTCCTCCACCTCGTCGAAGCCTCCGGCGGCGTTGCGGCGGATCTCCGACCGGGCCGGGCGTGCGATCGGTGCCGCATCGCGGGCACCCAGGTCGCGACAGAGCCACCACACGACCACGCCGGTGATCGCCGGCATCAGGAACACCAGCACCCTCAGGACGCCGTTGAGAGAGTCGACCTCGACCTGCAGGAACTTCGCCAGCACGTCGTTCGACCCGGCGAGCATGAGCGACACGAAGAACGCGATGCCCGCCGCGCCGATGCCGCTCCGCACGGGCTCATCGCGCGGGCGCTGCGCGTCATGGTGGACCGCGGTATCGCCCGTCGCGCGGGCCTCGATGAACGGCCAGAGCGCCAGCCCGGTGAAGATGATGCCGGGCAACACCACCGCGGGCAGGAAGAGGTTCCCGATCGTATGTCCGAACAGGTGGAGCTCCCAGTTCGGCCAGAGGCGAAGGATGCCTTCGAGCCATCCGGCGTAGAAGTCCGGTTGCGCCGGCGACAGAGCACCATACGGGACGAACGGACCGTAGAGCCACACGGGGTTGATCTGCACGAGGCCGCCGAGCCCGGCAAGCACCGCGAACGTCATGAACGCGAGCCCGACCGATTTCAGGGCGAACTTCGGCCACACGGGCGTGCCGGTGACCGTGCCTTCGAGGGTGCCCTTCGGCCGGAACTGCGTATGCGTCTGGCGCCAGACGAGCGCGAGGTGCACAGACAGCAAGCCGGTGATCACGGCGGGGATCAAGAAGATGTGCATCACGAACAACCGCGACAGCAGCTCCGGGGCCGGGAACTCCCCACCGAAGAAGAGGTACGCCAGCCACGTGCCGGCGACCGGGATCGACAGCACCGCGGAGTCGATGATGCGTAGCCCCGTTCCGGACAGCAGGTCGTCGGGCAGCGAGTAGCCCGTGAACCCTGCCCCGATGCCGGCCACCAGCAGCGTGACCCCGATGATCCAGCTCAGCTCGCGCGGCCTGCGGAACGCGCCGGTGAAGAACACCCGAACGAGGTGCGCCGTCATCGATGCGACGAACACGAGCGCGGCCCAATGGTGGGTCTGGCGCATCACGAGCCCGGCGCGCACCTCGAACGAGAGTCGCAGCACCGACTCGTAGGCCAGCGAGACTTCCCGGCCCTGCATCGGCGCGTACGGGCCCTGGTAGATCGTCTCGGCGGGCGAGGCCACGAAGAACAAGCTGAGGAAGATGCCGGTCAGCAGCAGCATCGCGAAGCTGTAGAGCGCGAGCTCCCCGAGCATGAACGACCAATGATCCGGGAAGACCTTCCGCAGGTTGTGCTTGATGAACGACGAAGCGTCGAGACGTTCGTCGACCCCGTCGACCAACCGGCGAACGATCACGCGAGCTCCCAGAAGCTCGGGCCGACGGGACCGGTGAACTCGCCCGTCGCGCGAAGCACGTCGTCGTCGCCGACCTCGATCGGAAGCTGCGGCAAGGGCCTGGGCGCCGGCCCGTAGACCGGGCGGGCGCCGTTCAGCACGTCGAACGTCGACTGGTGACAGGGGCATCGCAGCTCGTGCGTGGCCGCGAGGTAGAGACCGACCGGGCATCCGGCGTGCGTACAGAGCTTCGAGTACGCGACGAGACCCGGCGGCGCGCCGTCGCTCCACTCTGGCGGAAGGTGTAACAGTCCCGGCTCTACGCTGACCAGTACCGCCTGCGAGTCGGCCGAGCCCTCGAACCCCTCGGGGAACACGGTCACGAACGATCCGACCTCGAGGGTCGAGGTCGTGACGGGCGTGCCGTCGGCGGTGACGAGCCGGGCCCCGGCGGTCCACTTCGTGCGCAGCAGCGAGTCGCCCGGTGAACGCCCGAGCGAACGGATGGGGATGAGCGCGGCGAGACCGAGGGCGCCCGCCGCGCCGAGCAGCAGCCGGGCGAGGAACCGTCGTCGTCTGATCTCCTCGACGCCCGCTTCCACCGTCTCGGCTGCGGCTTCGCGATCGGCATCGGTCGCGGGGGTGGCTTGTGTGCGCGGCTGGGTCTCGTCGCGGATCTGGGGCATCAACCGCGTCGCCCACAGCAGCAGCCCGGCCCCGACCCCGCCGAGCGCCAGGGCGAGCAGGGCGCCCTCGGCCTGGGGGTTCCCGCCGCGCACGTAGACGGCGAACAGGGCGAGCGCCGAGATGATCGCCACGACGAAGGCGAGGGCGACGAGGCGCTCGGATCGCTTCATCGCTTCGCTCCCGTGAGGCGCAGCACCAGGATCAGGATGCCGAGGCCCACCACGATCGCGATGAACCCTTCGGCGACCGCCCCCGCGCGACCGAGCTGCAGCCCGCCCTCGTCGCCGTTGTCGCGCAGCCACAACAGATATGCCGCGAGGGAATCCAGCTCGGCCTGATCGATCGTTCCGGGACCGAACGTCGGCATCAGACCCGGCCCGATGCGCACGGCCTCGCCGATCACGGTCGGGTCGGCCTCGTAGAGCGACGGGGCGATCTGACCGCCGCCCACGGAGTCGCCCGATGCGCCGGCTCCGTGGCACGCGGCGCAGTTGTCGAGGAAGACCCGCGCGCCGAGCGCGAGATCGCCTTGCGACGCGTCGACCGTGGGGATCGGCAAACCTCCAGGCGCGATCGACGAGACGTACGCGACCAGCGCGTCGATCTGAGCGGGCGTGAACTTCGGCTGCCCTCGCTCCGGCTGATCGGCGGGATTCGCGAGCGGCATGCGGCCCGTCCGCAGCATGAAGTCGACCGCCGCCGGGCCGGAGTCGAGCAGCGACGGACCGTTAGGCGTGCCGGTCGCGCCGAGGGCGTGACACGTGGAGCAGTTGGCCTCATAGAGGGCGCGGCCTTCGGCCTCGAACTCTGGCTGGGCTGCCGACGGCCCGGGCCGGAAGGACCACGCGATCTGTCCGAGCACGGCGATCGTCAGTCCGACCCGAAGGATCCTCGAGAGCAGACGGGCCTCGGCGTGAGCGGGGCCGGCCATCTCAGCGCACCACGAACAACGCCGTGAACAACCCGACCCAGACCACGTCAACGAAATGCCAGTAGTAGCCCACGGCGTGCACGCCGTCGACGCGGCCCGCCTCGTACGCACCCTGTGCCGAGCGGCCCAGCACGACGAGCATGAGCACGAGGCCCGCGAGCACGTGCAGCCCATGGAGCCCCGTCATCGCGAAGTACATCGTTCCGTACGCGTGACTCGACACCTCGAAGGAAAGCCTCGAATAGTCGTACATCTGGATGCCCAAGAACACGGTGCCGAGAGCGAGCGTGACGCCGATCCAGAGTCGGAGCCCCGCGATGTGGCCCTTCGCAGCCTCCTTGAGGCCGAGGTGGAAGGTGCCGCTCGACGCCACCAGCAGGGCGGTGGCGACGGCCGCGAGCGCGGTCTCGAGCTCGGCGCCCTCGGGTGGCCACGGGGAGGTGCGGGCACGCAGGGCGAAGTAGGCGCCGAACAAGCCGCCGAAGAACAGCAACTCCGACGCCAGGAACAAGATGGTGCCGAACAGCAAGGGTGATGCCCCGGGGCGATCGTGCTCGGCGGCGTTCGACACGGCCATCTGCCCTTGTTGTATCCCGCTCGAGGGCTGCTCGGCAACGCGACCGGGCGGGGCCTGCGACGATGGCGGCATGGTGGCCTCGACCTTGCCACAGGATCCGTGGGCGGCGGTCGGCAGATGGGTCCTCGACCCTGTGACTGTGGTCGTGCTGCTCGCGGTCGGCTCGTCGTACGCCGCCGGCCTCGTGCGCGCGCGACGTCTCGGCCGCTCGTTCCCCCATAGCAGGCAGATCGCGTTCGCTGCGGGGTGGCTGGTGCTCGCGCTCGCGCTGATCTCGCCGATCGACGCCTACGCCGACGTCTCGTTCTCCGTGCACATGGCCCAGCACCTGCTGCTGACCTTGGCCGCGCCCGTACTGCTCGCGATCGGCGCCCCGATCACGCTGGCGTTGATCGCGCTTCCCGCACCGGCGGCGCGAGCGGTGGCCCGGGCGATGCGATCAATTGCCGCCAGGCTGCTCGCCAACCCGATCGTGGGATGGGGCCTGTTCGTGGGGGTGCCGATCGCGATCCATGCGAGCCGGCTGTTCGATCGCTCCCTCACATCGACAGGCTGGCACGCGTTCGAGCACGGGCTCTGGGTCGGCGCGGCGCTCGTCTACTGGTGGCCGATCGCCGGGGTCGATCCGAGCCCGCATCCGATGGGCTACGGGACACGACTGCTGTCGTTGGCGCTCGCGATGCCGGCGATGTCGTTCCTGGCGCTCGCGATCTTCACCGCCGACGCGCCGCTGTACGCGGCCTACGCGTCGTTGCCCGCTCCGTGGGGTGCCGGCGCGCTGGCCGATCAACGCAACGCCGCCGCGATGATGTGGGTCGTGGGGAACCTCGCGCTGGTGCTCGCGATCCTTCTCGTGGCCGCTTCGTGGAAACGGCACGATGACGAGCGACAGCGCCGCCTGGAAACGCGTGAAGATGCCCGGTTGGCGACCAGCTCCCCTGGGTAAGGGCAGTGTTGAGGCCCGATGTGCAAGCCCAGGGCGAGCGTCGACCGACGGAAGGAGGGCAATCATGATCTTCGGGATCCTGGCAGTGATCGGACTGATCGCCGTGCTCGTGTGGATCTTCTGATCCCTGCGTCAGCCGCCGTCCTGCGGCCGAAGCACCGCCACGGCGGCGACGTCGTAGCCCGACCCACGGAGGTGGTCCGCGCCTCCGCGATCGATGGCAAGTACGATGCGTTCGACGGTCACGCCGGCATCGGTGAGCGCCACCGCAGCTCGCTGCACCTGGTGGCCGGTGGTACTCACGTCCTCTATCAGGCATGCCCGGGCGCCGCGTGGCGCGTGTCCCTCGATCTGCGACCTCGTGCCGTAGGCCTTCGGCTCCTTTCGCACGACAGCGACGGGAAGGCCGGTCTCCAGCGAGACCGCCGCGACGAGCAGCGTCGCGGCACCCTCGGGAGCCGCCAGGTGGTCGACACCCGCGGGCACGAGCCCAGCGACCTCGTGGGCGAGCTCGCGCAACAGCCCGGGACGGGTGAGGAACAGGAACTTGTCGAAGTAGACGCTCGAGCGCCGGCCCGACGAGAGCACGAAGTCGCCGCGCAGCTCTGACGCTTCCACCAGTCGCGACACCAGATCACGCGACGGGTCCGCGGGGGAGGCCGCCGTCTCGCCGGGCGTTGCCGGGTCGGTGGACATGCCGGGCATGATGGCATGATTAGGAACGATGGCGACGCGGCGCGTGCGATGGTTCCGTGCGATCGGCCGTCCGCTCTTCTTCTCGCTTCCGCCCGAGACTTCGCACCGGGTGGCGAACGCGCTCCTCGGGTTGCCGGCGCCCTGGGCACGCATCGGAGGCGCTCACGACGATCCGTCGCTCGTGGCCGATCTGTGCGGCCTCGCGCTCCGCAACCCGATCGGGCTCGCCGCCGGGTTCGACAAGACGTGTCGCCACCTCGGCCCGCTCGGAGACCTCGGCTTCGGTTACGTGGTCGGAGGCACGATCACCCGCGCAGCCCGGGCGGGCAACGAGACGCCGCGTATCGCGCGATCGCCCTCCCGCCGCTCGATGGTCAACGCCATGGGGCTGCCCAATCCGGGCGCCGAGGCGGTGGAGGCGACGTTGCGCGACCGTGCCCGAGGCCCGGCGCCGAGGTTCGTGAGCCTCGCCGACGAGACCCTTCCCGACGCCGTGTCGTCGTTCGAGCTGCTGGAGCCACTCGTCGATGGCGTGGAGCTGAACGCGAGCTGTCCCAACGTCTCGTGGGGTCGCGACCGTGACAACGAGGCGCATCTGCGCGAGCTGCTGGTGGCGTTCCGGGGGCGCTCGGCGAAGCCTCTGTTCGTGAAGCTTCCCCCGTTCGTCTCCGAGACCGAGCGCGAGGTCGTGCTTGCGCTCGCCCGCATCTCGAGGGAAGCCGGCGCCGACGGCCTGACGTGCTCGAACACGCGCCCGGTCGAGGATGCGCGATTGGCGGCCGGCCGCGGTGGATTGTCGGGGCGGGCACTCTGGCCGCACACGCCCCGCATCGTCGCCGAGGTGCGTGCAGCGGTCGGCGACGGTATGGCGATCAACGCCTGTGGCGGCATCTTCACAGGTGACGACGTCGCCACCTGCCTCGAGGCGGGCGCAACGACCGTGCAGATCTACACGGCGTTCATCCATGAGGGACCGGGCGTGGTGGGCGACCTGATGGCGGGTCTCGCCGAGCGAGGGGCTGTGTTGCGGGGTCGCTGATCCGCGGTCAAGATGTGCGGGATCCGAGGGGGGTCCACGTTTGGGGGTGTGCGAGTGAGCGACGTTGCCGTGGCCGCCCGCGGCGCTGCGTCCGATGACCCAGGTGTCGCGGTCCGGCTCGAGGGCGTGGTCAAGCGCTTCGGTGACGTCGTCGCCGTCGACGGTGTCGACCTCGACGTCCGCGAAGGGGAGTTCTTCTCGATGCTCGGCCCGTCGGGCTCGGGCAAGACGACATGTCTCCGCATGATCGCCGGCTTCGAGCGGCCGACCGAAGGCCGGGTGCTCCTCGACGGTGTCGACGTCGGCGACCTCCCCCCGTACGAGCGCGACGTCAACACCGTCTTCCAGGACTACGCGTTGTTCCCGCACCTGACGGTGGCCGACAACGTCGCCTACGGCCTGCGCATCCGCAAGGTCGAGCGCGCAGAGCGTCGGGCCCGGGCCGACGAGGCGCTCGAGATGGTGCGCCT
>Ga0136635_10000358_pt1 | contig 12296 bp, 8 predicted proteins | sample AntDrymeUQ852106_2_FD_105495 | JGI IMG/M metagenome (GOLD analysis project Ga0136635, IMG submission 105495) | Polar desert sand microbial communities from Dry Valleys, Antarctica - metaG UQ85 (21.06) | ecosystem: Environmental > Terrestrial > Soil > Desert | place: Antarctica: Dry Valley... | reverse complement strand
CTCTCACGCCGGCTGTGACGCTTCGGCGCCGATCGCGGCGGCGGCCGGACCGGCGACCGCGCTGATCGGCTGGGCGGCGGGCGTACCCGACCCGTCGCGGCGGCCGTCGGCGGCGGGCAGGTCGACGGGCGCGCCGCTGCCGGCGGTGGCCAGTGGCCGGCCGCGGCCGACCCAGGCCAGCAGCAGCCGGTCCTCTCCCTTGAGGAACCGGTGGCAGCGGACCCCACCGGTGCCCCGGCCCTTCGCGGGGTAGTGCGCGAAGCCGGCAACCTTGACCGTGCCCGTCTCGGTGCCGGGCAACGCGGTGCCCGCGCCGGCCACCGTGACCACGGTCCCGGCGCCGGCCTCACTGTCGACGCTCTCGTCGGTGTCCTCGACAACGGCCAGCGCGCCGAAGAACACCACCTCGGCGCCCGCGGACAGCCGGATCCCGGCGATCCCGCCGCCGGCGCGTCCCTGTGGCCGGACGCCGCCGGCCGGGAACCGGAGCAGCTGACCGTCCGAGCTGACGAACACCAGCTCCGTGTGCTCCGGCGACGTGCCGAGCTCCGCCGCGCCCACCACCCGGTCGCCATCGTCGAGCCGGACGACGTCCCAGACCTCCTTGTTGGCCGGGTGGTCCGGCACGACCCGCTTGACGACGCCGCGGGCGGTGCCGAGCGCGAGCCCGGGGGACTCCGGGTCGAGCCCGGTCAGGCACAGGACCCGCTCGTCCCGGTCGAGAGAGAGGAACTCGCTGATCGGCGCCCCGCCCTGCAGGTGCGGCGCGTCGGCGGTCGCCGGCAGAGCCGGCAGGTCGAGCACCCCGAGCCGGTGCACGCGCCCCGCGGACGTGACGACGCCGACGTGCCCGCGGGCAGTGGCGTGGACGACCGACACCACCACGTCGTGCCGGTTGCGGTTGCCGCCGCTGCCGAGCGCACCGTCGGACGACGTCCGGGCCAGCAGCCCGGTAGCTCCCAGCAGCACGAAACACGGGTCGTCGGCGACCTCGAGCGGCGTCGCCGCAGTCACCGGCTGCCCGGCGGACTCCAGCAGCACGGTGCGTCGCGGGGTGCCGAACTGCTCGGCCACCTCCGCGAGCTCGGTCCCGACGTTCCGGTCGAGCAGGGCCTGGTCGGACAGGATCGCGTCGAGCTCGTTGATCGTGGTTTGGAGCGCGGTGCGTTCCTTGTCGAGGTCGAGCCGCGAGAACTTCGTCAGCCGGCGCAGCTGCAGGTCGAGGATGTGCTGGGCCTGCAGCTCGGACAGGTCGAAGACCGACATCAGCCGCTCACGGGCCTGGCCCGAGTCGTCGCTGCCGCGGATGAGCTGGATGACCTCGTCGATGTCGAGGATCGCGACCAGCAGCCCCTCGACCAGGTGCAAGCGCTCGGCGGCCTTGGTGCGCCGGAAGGTGCTGCGCCGGCGTACGACCTCGCGGCGGTGGCCGAGGTAGACGTGCAGCAGCTCGAGCAACCCGAGCGGCCGGGGCTGCCCGTCGACGAGAGCCACCGCGTTGATGCCGAACGAGTCCTCCATCGGGGTGAGCCGGTAGAGCTGCTCGAGCAGCGCCTCGGCGTGGAACCCGCCCTTCACCTCGATCACGAGCCGCAACGGGTTCCTGCGGTCGGAGTAGTCGTTGACCGCGGCGATGCCCTGCAGCTTCTTGGCGAGGACCAGCGTCTTGATCCTCTCGATGACCCGTTCCGGGCCGACGCCGTAGGGGAGCTGGGTGACCACGATGCCCTTGCGCCGCGGCGTCACCGACTCGATCCGAGTCGTTGCCCGCATCTTGAACGAGCCGCGGCCGCGCTCGTACGCGTCCCGGATACCGGCGAGGCCGACGATCTTGCCCCCGGTGGGCAGGTCCGGACCGGGGACGAAGCGCATGACGTCGTCCAGGTCGGCCTTCGGGTCGACCAGCAGGTGCCGGAGTGCCGCCACCACCTCGACCAGATTGTGCGGCGCCATGTTGGTCGCCATGCCGACGGCGATGCCGGAGGCGCCGTTGACGAGCAGGTTGGGGATCGCGGCCGGCAGTACGGCCGGCTGCAGCTCGCGACCGTCGTAGCTCGGCGTGAAGTCGACGGTGTCCTCGTCGATCGAAGCCGTCATGGCGACCGCCGGGCTGGCCATCCGGCACTCGGTGTAGCGCATGGCCGCCGGCCCGTCGTCGAGGTTGCCGAAGTTGCCGTGCCCGTCGACCAGCGGCAGCCGCAGCACCCATGGCTGGACCATGCGCACCAGCGCGTCGTAGATCGCGCCGTCGCCGTGCGGGTGCAGCCGGCCCATCACCTCGCCGACCACGCGGGCGCTCTTGACGTGACCGCGGTCGGGGCGCAGGCCGAGGTCGTTCATCGTGTGCAGGATCCGACGCTGCACCGGCTTCAGCCCGTCCCGGGCGTCGGGGAGCGCGCGGGAGTAGATGACCGAGTAGGCGTACTCGAGGAAGCTGGAGCGCATCTCCTCGCCGACGTCGATGTCGACGACGTGCTCCTCGAAGTCGTCCGGGGCGGGGGTCTTTGTACCGCGGGCCATCCCGCCATTCTGGTCGGCCGCGCCGGCGCCGCCGGCACCGGCACGCGGTGCGCGAGCCTCAGTCGAGGTCGGGGAAGTCGTCCTCACTGAAGGCGGCCGGCCCGCCGCCGACCTGGCGGGCGGCCCGGTCGGACTCGGTGTGCTTGAGCTCGACCCGGCGGATCTTGCCCGACACCGTCTTCGGCAAGTCGGCGAACTCGACCCGGCGCACCCGCTTGTACGGCGCGAGCCGCTTGCGAGCGTGCTGCAGGATCGCGAACGCGGTCTCCCGGTCCGGCTCGTGGCCCGCGGCGAGCGCGACGAACGCCTTTGGCACCGCCAGCCGCACCGGGTCAGGCGACGGCACCACGGCAGCTTCGGCGACCGCCGGGTGCTCGACCAGCACGCTCTCCAGCTCGAACGGGCTGATCCGGTAGTCGCTCGCCTTGAAGACGTCGTCGCTGCGTCCGACGTACGTGAGGTAGCCCTCCACGTCGCGGCTCGCCATGTCACCGGTGTGGTAGACCCCGTCGCGCACCGCGTCGCTGGTCAGGTCGTCGTCGTCGGCGTAGCCGCTCATCACGCCCACCGGGCGAGGGGACAGCTCGACGCAGATCTCCCCGTCCTCGCCCGGCTCGCCGGTGGCGGGGTCGACGAGCACGATCTCGTAGCCAGGTAGCGGCCGGCCCATCGAGCCGGGCTTGACGCGCTGGCCGGGCGGGTTACCGATCTGCGCGGTGGTCTCGGTCTGGCCGTAGCCGTCGCGGACGGTCAGGCCCCACGCCGACTGCACCTGCTCGATCACCTGCGGGTTGAGCGGCTCGCCCGCGGCGACCACCTCGCGCAGCATGTGCTCGTACGTTGACAGGTCCTCCTGCACCAGCATCCGCCACACCGTCGGCGGGGCGCAGAACGTGGTGACGCCGCAGTCGACCAGCACCCGCAGCAGCGCAGCGGCGTCGAACCGCGGCGCTGCATGCACGACCACGGTGGCGCCGGCGTTCCACGGCGCGAACACGCACGACCAGGCGTGCTTCGCCCACCCCGACGAGGACATGTTCAGGTGCACGTCGGTGCTCTGCAGCCCGATCCAGTACATCGTCGACAGGTGCCCGATCGGGTACGAGGCGTGCGTGTGGGCGACCATCTTCGGCTGGGCCGTCGTGCCGGACGTGAAGTACAGCAGCACTGGGTCGTCGGCGCGGGTCGAGACCGGTTCGGCCAGCTCCGCGTGCCCCTGGCTGTCTTCGTACGACAGCCACCCGCCGGGCGTCGACGAGTCGGACCGGTCGGACACGGCGATCCGGATCTGGTCTGCCGCCACGTCCCCGAACCGGACCGCGTCGGCTTCCGCCGCCACCGCCACCCGCACCGACCCCCGCTCGACCCGGTCGGTGAGGTCGTCCTGTGACAGCAGCGTGGTGGCCGGGATCATCACCGCGCCCATCCGGGTGCAAGCGAGCATCAGCTCCCACAGCGGCGCGACGTTGCCGAGCACCAGTAGGACCCGGTCTCCCGGGCGGACGCCGAGCTCCCACAGCCAGCCGGCCACCTCGCGGGACCGGCGCGCCATGTCGGCGTACGAGATCTTGGTGCGCACCGGTGCCTCGCCGTCGCCGGTCTCCTCGACCAGCCACAGTGCGGTGTTGGCGGGCTGGTGGTCCGCCAGCAGGTCGAACCAGTCGGTGGCCCAGTTGAAGCGCTCGAGCCGGGGCCACTCGAAGGTGTACCGCGCCTCGTCGAGGTCCTCGCGCCGTGCGAGCAGCAGGTTACGGGCGTCGCGGAACGCCTGGGTCTCGTCCGACAGGCCCAGCGTGTCCGTCATGTCCGGTGAGTCTGGTGCCCGCCGCTGCCGCCCGACAAGCGGGTGGCCGCCGAGCGACCGGTTGGGTGGCTAGATTCGGGGACATGGCCGCCGACCCCGAGGTCGCGCTGCGTGAGTGGGAGGCCGACGTCGTGCTGCTCGACGGCCGGCCGGCCCGGCTGCGCCCGATCCGGCGAAGCGACTCCGAGCGGCTGGTCGCCTTCTACGACCGGGTGTCTGAGCGGTCGAAGTACTACCGGTTCTTCGCCCCGTACCCGGCGCTGTCGGCCCGCGACGTGGAGCGGTTCACCTCCGTCGACCACGACCGCCGGGTGGGGCTGGTGGTCACCTCCGGCGACGAGATCATCGGAATTGGCCGCTACGACGCCGTTGACGACCGGCAGGCCGAGGTCTCGTTCCTCGTCGAGGACGCGCACCAGGGTCGCGGCCTCGGGCAGCTGCTCCTCGAGCACCTCGCGCAGGCGGCTCGGGAGCGTGGGTTGCAGCGGTTCGTCGCCGACGTGCTGCCCGACAACGCCCGGATGCTGCAGGTGTTCCGCGACCAGGGCTACCGGGTGAGCCAGCACCTGGCCGACGGCGTGCTGCGGCTGGAGTTCCCGATCGAGCAGACCGACACCGCCGTCGGCGTGATGCTCGCCCGCGAGCACCGGGCCGAGGCGGCGTCGATGCGCGCGTTCTTCGACGTTCGCAGCGTCGCGGTCGTCGGCGCCAGCAGGCGGCAGGACACCGTTGGACGCAGCCTGGTCCGCAACCTCGTGCTCGGCGGCTTCACCGGTGCGGTGTACGCCGTCAACTCACAGGCCGACCCGGTGGCCGGGCTGCCGGCGTACCGGTCGGTGCAGGAGATCCCGGGTGACGTCGACCTCGCGGTGGTCGCTGTGCCCGCAGAGTCCGTCACCGACGTGGTGCTCGACTGCGCGGCCAAGGGCGTGCGCGGGCTGGTCGTCATCTCGTCGGGGTTCGCCGAGACCGGTGACGATGGCCGGGAGCGACAGCGCCAGCTGCTTGGGCTGGCCCGCAGCTACGGGGTGCGGCTGGTGGGTCCCAACTGCCTCGGCGTCATCAACACCGCGCCCGGCGTCCGGCTCAACGCGTCGCTGTCACCGCTGATGCCGGCGCGCGGGCGGGTCGGGTTCTTCTGCCAGTCCGGCGCCCTGGGCAGCGCGATCCTGGAGAACGTCGACCGGCGCGGGCTCGGGCTGTCGACGTTCGTGTCGGCCGGCAACCGCGCGGACGTGTCCGGCAACGACCTGCTGCAGTACTGGGAGGAGGACGACGCCACCGAGGTCGTGCTGCTCTACCTCGAGTCGATCGGGAACCCGCGCAAGTTCTCCCGCATCGCGCGCCGGGTCGCCCGGCGCAAGCCGGTGGTCGCGGTGAAGACCGGTCGCACCCTGCAGGGCGTGCCGGTCGGGCACGCCGTACGGAGCTCCAACGCACCCCAGCAGGCGGTGGACTCGATGCTCCGCCAGGCAGGTGTCATCCAGGTCGACACGCTCGACGAGCTGTTCGACGTGGCCCAGCTGCTCGCGTACCAGCCGCTTCCGCGCGGCCAGCGGGTCGCGGTGGTCGGGAACTCCGACGCGCTCGGCCTGCTCGCCGCCGACGCCGCGACCGCTGTCGGGCTCACCGTTGGCGACCCGGTGTCGCTGGGGGCGTACGCGTCCGCCGACGACTTCGAGCGGGCGCTGGACACCACGATCGACGACCCTGACGTGGACGCGGTTGTCGCGGTCTATATCCCGCCACTGGAGGCCACCGGAGAGGAGGTGGCCAACGTGCTCGCCGCCGTCGGTGAGCAGTCGGACAAGCCGATCGTCTCCACCTTCCTCGGCCGCGAGGGCATACCCGAGCTGCTTCGCGTGCCGGACGTCGAGGGGGCCCCCGGGCGCGGCTCGGTCCCCTCCTACTCCGCGGTGGAGGGGGCCGTACGGGCGCTGGCCCGGGTGGCGGCGTACTCCGAGTGGCTCGGCACGCCGGCCGGTGAGGTGCGGGTGTTCGACGACGCGCACCCGGACGAGGCGCGGCGGGTCGTTGAGTCCGCGCTAGCCGCCTCACCTGCCGGCGCGACGCTCGAGCCGGAGCAGACCCGCGCGGTGCTGGCTGCGTACGGCGTCGGCGTCCAGGCGGCTGCCGATGAGGCAGCGCCGGGCGGGGTGGCGGTGCGGGTGCACGGCTTCGAGGACCCGCTGTTCGGGCCGATCGTGTCGTTTGGAGTGGCGGACGCCACCAGCGATCTGCTCGACGACCGGGCGTACCGGATACCCCCGATCACGGACGCCGACGCCGCCGGGATGGTGCGTGAGATCCGGTCCGCCCCGCTGTTGACCGGCTACCGCGGCGCGGAGCCGGTGGACATGGCCGCGATCGAGGACCTGGTGCAACGGGTGGCGCGGCTCAAGAGTGAGCTGCCGCGCCTGGTGTCGATCGACGTCGGCCCGGCGAAAGCGAGCGCCGCCGGCGTCACCGTCCTCGCTGCCGAGGCACGGGTCGGACCGGTCGGCGACACTCGCGGCAACTGGTCGGCGCGCCGGCTGGCCCGGATGCCCGGCGACACCGTGCCGCACTGAGTCACCAGGCGCCGGCGAGTCCCAGCAGGAGCCCGAGCGCACCGGCGACCGCCAGCACCCTCAGCACCGGCCAGTGCAGACCGAGCACGAGGACCCCCGCGACCGCCGCGACTGCGACCGCGGCCCAGCGCAGGGTCGGCCAGTCGGGCAGGGTCAGGTCGAGCGGACCGACACCGATCGCGTCCAGGTCGCCGAAGAGCGTGGTGCCGGCGAACATCAGCGCAAGGGTTGCGATCACGCCGACCACCGCTGCGGTCACGCCGGTCAGCGCGGCGGCCAGCCGGCGGCTGCCGCGCAGCCGCTCCACGTATGGCGCGCCGACGAGGATGAACCAGAACGACGGCAGGAACGTCACCCAGGACGTCAAGAGCGCGGCCGCGACTGCGGCGACCCAGGGGTCCACGTCGCCGGGGGAGTTCCACGCGCCGACGAAGGCGACGAACTGCACGACCATGATCAGCGGTCCCGGTGTGGTCTCCGCCAGCGCGAGTCCGCGCACCATGTCGACCGGGGTCACCCAGCCGGCGTCGACAGCGTTCTCCGAGACGTAGCCCAAGACGGCGTACGCGCCGCCGACGGTGATGAACGCGACGAACGAGAAGAACAGCGCCTGTTCCATCACCGTGCTGTCGATGCCGAACAGCAACCAGGCAGCTGCCATGGGAACGGCCCACAACACTGCCGCGGCGACCGTTATCCGGGTGGTGCGGGACACCGAGCCGCGCTCGGCGTGCAGGCTGTCGTCGTTCAACAGCGCCCGTCGATCGTCGGTCTCGTCGTCCGGTGGTGCGGCGACTGCGGGCCACACCCAGGCGAGGGCGAGTCCGACCAGCGCGGCACTGATGACCACCAGCGGGAACGGGACGTCCAGCAGCGCCATCGCGACGAACGACGCGACCGCCAACGTGACCAGGCTCGGGTGGTGCAGGGCACGGCCCCCGACGCGCAGCACCGCTTGGACGACGATGGACAGCACCGCTGCCGCCAGCCCGGCCAGCACCCACTGGACGGCCGCGGTGTCGGCCGAGGTCACGTACACCGCGGACAGGGCGAGCATCACCACGACGCCCGGCAGGACGAAGAAGGAGCCAGCGAGCAGTGCCCCCCGGGTGCCGTGCAGCAGCCAGCCGAGGTAGGTCGCCAGCTGCATCGCCTCCGGGCCGGGCAGCAGCATGCAGTAGCTCAGCGCGTGCAGGAACCGGCGCTGTCCGATCCACCGCCGCTCGTCGACGAACTCGCGCTGCATGACCGCGATCTGCGCCGCCGGGCCGCCGAAGGTCTGCCAGCCCACCGACCACCACGTCCGTACGGCGTCGCGCAGCGGCACTGCCTCGGCCGGACGGGGTGCTGGTGTGGTCACGTGGGAGACTGAACACCATGCCCGAACCGCGCCGTGCCCGACGCCCCCACCAAGCCCGCACCGGCCACGCCGGCGCGGCGCTCGACACCGGGAGCGGCCGGGGCGCCGAGCTGAGGTCGGCGATCGAGGCCGCCGGCTACTACCCCGAGGCGGTCACCGAGGGGGTCGAGGCGGCGCTGGGCGGCGAGCAGGTGGTCGACTTCCTCGTGCACCACGAGCCGACGTTCGACCACGATGAGGTGCGGCGGCACGTGACCGTCGTGGTGCTGACCTCGACCCGGCTGGTCGTCGCGCACACCGACGAGCACCCGCCGGACGAGATGCTCCCGTCGCCGTACACCGCCACCACCACCGAGGCGGTTGCAGTGACGGCGGTCCGGTCCGTGGTGGTGCAGCGGATGGTGTCGCACCCCGCACCGGATGCCGGGCACACGGCGGGCGGGCTCCCCAGCGAAGCCGTGCTCACGGTGGCGTGGGGAGCGATCCGGCGCGTCGACCTCGAGCCTGCGCAGTGCTCCGATCCGGACTGCGAGGCCGACCACGGCTACGCCGGCACGGTCACCGCCGACGACTTCTCGATCCGGGTCAGCGCCGCCGCCGACGGCACTGACGCGGTCGAGCGCCTGCTGTCCTTCGCCCGCACGCTGTCCCAATCCACGACACAGTCCACGACACAGTCCACGACGCAGTCCTGAGGGTCCGGGCCCTCGCAGTGGACAGTGCCCCGGACCCGGTGCTGCCTCGGTACGGCCGGTCGACGCTCGCTGACCTGTTGCCGTCGATCGCGGCCCGCCTCGGTGTACCCGGCTGCGTCGACGTGCTGGGGCTGCCGGCGGCGCGGTCGTGGGTCGTGCTGCTCATCGACGGGCTCGGCGAGCATGCCCTCGACGAGCATGCCGACGCCGTGCCGTACCTCGCCTCGCTGCGTGCCGGCCCGCCGCTGACCGCCTGCGTGCCCTCCACAACCGCCACCAGCATCACCAGCCTCGGCACCGGGCTCGTGCCCGGGCGGCACGGCGTCGTGGGCTACACCAGCCGCATCCCGGGCACGCTGTCCCTGCTCAACGCGCTCACCTGGGACGCCACCGTCGATCCAGCCGAGTGGCAGCCGCACCCGAGCGTGTTCGAGCGGGTGGCGAAGTCCGGCGCTCAGGCCAGTGTGGTGAGCCGAGCGTCGTTCGAGGGCAGCGGGCTGACCCTGGTGAGCCAGCGCGGCTCGACGTACGTCGCGGTGGACTCCGCGTGGGAGCGGATCGGCGCGGTCGCCGACCTCGCAGAGTCGCCGGGCTCGCTCACGTACGCGTACGAGTCGAGGCTCGACAAGACCGGCCACAAGCACGGCTGCTCGTCGCCGGGGTGGGTCGATGCGCTGCGCCGGATCGATCAGGAGACGGCAGCGCTGCGCGAGGCGCTGCCTCCAGGCACCGCGCTGGTGGTGACCGGCGACCACGGGTTCGTGGACGTCCCGGCCGACCACCGCGTCGACGCCGACGCGGCCGAGCTGGTCGAGGGGGTGGTTCTGCTTGGCGGGGAGGCGCGGTTCCGCCACCTGTGGACGGTGGCCGGGGCGACCGACGACGTGGTGGCAGCGTGGCGGGCCGGTTGCGGGGACCGGGCCTGGGTGGTGACCCGCGAGGAGGCCGAGGCGGCAGGCTGGTTCGGGCCCATCGACGCCGCCGTACGGCCCCGGCTCGGCGAGGTGCTGGTCGCGGCCCGTGGCACAGCGGCGGTGCTGACGGCGAACCGGTTCCCGCTGGAGACCAAGATGGTCGGCTTTCACGGCTCGCTGACGGCCGCGGAGATGAACGTGCCGCTGCTCGTCGACATTGTCGCCTGAGGGGTCGGGCTGAGTGGTCGGCTGACAGGATGGGCGCCCGTGGGCAGTCTCGTCTTCTTCACCGGGACCATGGACTGCGGCAAGTCCACCCTGGCGCTGCAGATGGACCACAACCATCGCGCGCGTGGCCGGGTGGGGCGGATCTTCACCAGCCACGACCGGGCCGGCGCCGCCACGCTGTCGAGCCGGCTGGGGCTCACCACCGGCGCGATCGAGGTGGGTCTCGACGTCAACTTCTGGCGGTACGTCGTCGATGACCTCACCCACGGCGGCCGGATCGACTTCATCGTGTGCGACGAGGCGCAGTTCTACACGACCGACCAGGTGGAGCAGCTCGCGAGGATCGCCGACGAGCTGGACATCGACGTGTTCTGCTTCGGGATCCTGACCGACTTCCGCACCCGGTTGTTCCCCGGCTCGGCGCGGCTGGTCGAGCTGGCGGACCGTACGGAGTTGTTGCAGGTCGAGTCGCTGTGCTGGTGCGGTGAACGTGCGACGCACAACGCCCGTACGGTCGACGGCGAGATGGTGACCGAGGGCGAGGTCATCGTGGTGGGCGACACCGACGACGCCTTGGACCAGCCGGGGGAGGACAGGGAGCCGGTCGTCGGCTACGAGGTGCTCTGCCGCCGGCACCACCGGCGCCGGCTCACGACTGCCGCCGCGCTGGCCGCGTCGCTGTCGCCCGACGTGTTGCCGCTCGAGGAGCTGGGGTGAGCCCGCTGGTCGGACTTGCTGAGCTGCGCGATGCGGTGTCGGTTGGCGCGGGTGTGGCGGTGCTCGATGTGCGCTGGTCGTTGGTCGGTCCGCCGGGCCGTGAGGCGTACAAGCAGGGTCATCTGCCGGGCGCGGTTTTCGTCGACCTGGACGCCGAGCTGGCCGCGCCGCCGGGTCGCACAGGCCGGCACCCGTTGCCCGACCCGGCCGACTTCACCGCCGCCATGAGGCGCGCGGGGGTGGACCGGGACCGACCGATTGTCGTGTACGACCAGCGGGACGCGACGTCGGCAGCTCGGGCGTGGTGGCTGCTGCGCCACTTCGGGCACGACAACGTGCGGGTGCTCGACGGCGGGTACGACGGCTGGGTGGCCGCCGGCCTGCCGGTCGAGAGCGGTCCGGGGCGCCCGCCCGAGCCGGGCGACTTCGCGTGCACGCCCGGGCGGGCGACGGTGCTGTCCGCGGACGAGGCGTCGGCGCTGGCCCGGTCCGGGGTGCTGCTGGACGCCCGCGCGGTCGAGCGCTACCGCGGTGAGGTCGAGCCGGTGGATTTGGTCGCCGGGCACGTGCCGGGTGCGGTCAGCGCCCCCACCGCCGCCAACGTCGGTGCGGACGGGAGGTTGCTGCCGGCCGGCGTACTCCGGGAGCGGTTTGCCCGGCTCGGGGTCGAGCCCGGCGTCGACGTGGGTTCGTACTGCGGCTCCGGGGTGACCGCGGCCCACCAGCTGCTCGCGCTCGAGGTCGCCGGGATCCCCGGTGCGTTGTGGCCGGGGTCGTGGAGCGAGTGGGTGGCCGAGCCCGGTCGGACGGATCGCCCGGTGGCCACCGGCCCCGACCCGGGCTAGCGCTGTCGGGGCGAACCGCCGATGAGAGTGACGCCGGTGTCCGATTTCTCCCGGGTGTCGTCGCAGAAACGTCACTCTCAGCGGAGCGGGGACTCTCAGGGCTGGGGCTTGGAGCCGAACATGATCTCGTCCCAGCTCGGGACGGAGGCGCGGCGGTTCTTGCGCCGCCGGGACTCGCCGACCGCCACCGGGCGGTCCGGAGCATCGCCCGACATCACCCGTGCGATCGCCTCGACGTCGGCGTCGCCGGTCGCTTCGGCCGACACCTCGTCCGGCTGAGGCAGCTCGTCGGCGACCTGGTTGCGCTGCCGGCGCAGCCGGTCGAGCGCGCTGACCCGGCTCTTGGGCGGCGGCTGCACCGCCACCTCCGCGTCGAGTGCCGCAAGCTCGGGGGAGAGCGCTGTGGACACGGCGGTGGAAACGTCCGGGATCTCTTCTTCGTCGCCGCGGTAGAGACGCGCCACCCGTGGCAGCCCGGTGCGCGGCTCGTCGGCCTCCGGCTCGACCGACAGCGGGGGCTCGTCGCCGACCAGGCGCCGGGCACCGTCGTCGTGCGCGACGACGTAGCGACCCGGGACGTCGAACAAAAACGTGGCCGGCTCGCCGTTGCGCGATGCCGTCACGGTCACCGACCACCGGGTCT
>Ga0136635_10000357_pt1 | contig 12299 bp, 7 predicted proteins | sample AntDrymeUQ852106_2_FD_105495 | JGI IMG/M metagenome (GOLD analysis project Ga0136635, IMG submission 105495) | Polar desert sand microbial communities from Dry Valleys, Antarctica - metaG UQ85 (21.06) | ecosystem: Environmental > Terrestrial > Soil > Desert | place: Antarctica: Dry Valley... | reverse complement strand
TAAATACAGTCACTTTTATGGCGGAATATAAATTAGTTTACGACCGTGATAATAGTCGAGAAGTACTAATGCAAGCGCTGGAACAAGCTGAGGAGCGATTAATAATTGTTTGTCCTTGGCTAACAAATAAAGGAATTAATCAATCTATAATCGACTCCTTTAAAAAATTATTAAAATCCAATACTTGTATTGATATTGGATGGGGATATAGAGGAGATATTATTGATGTAAATCAATTGGAATTTTCAGAGAATTATTTTAGAAAAAAAATTATTAACGACTGGAAATATAATGCATTAAATAAATTAGAAGACCTAGAAAAACAATTTTCCGGAAAATTTCGCCTCAAATTATTAGGCACACATGAAAAATATTTAGTGTGTGATAATAAATTTGCAATGTTGGGTAGTCATAATTTACTGACTTCATCTGAAAATAATCAAGAAAGAGAAGTTGGAATACTTACTACAGATATTGATATTATTCAAGGTTTAAACGACCGTTTTGATAATGCTGAAAGTTTAGGGAAGCCAGAAGATGTATCCATTGATTTTGACTATTTTGAACGAGAAGCAATGGGATATAACGCTGTAGGCGGTGGAATGAGTTACGAGCAATACTTAGATGTATTTGGTTATTGAGTATATTCTTCATGCAATCGTTTATTGAACACCGTCTACAATAATGTAAGATTTTTGACATTTTTATCAATTCTAAAAATAGGGTATAGGGAAGTAAAAATCAATGAAAAATTTTTTAAGTAGTTTTTTAACTGGGTGGGGAGATTCTAATTTTGAGAAAGGTCATGCTCAATCAGCACTTGAAGCCTTTAATCAAGCTATCAGTTTTAATCCTAATAACGTACTGGCTTACATTAGGCGTGGTCTGATTCGTATTGATTTAAATGACTACAAGGGAGCGATTGAAGACTTCAACCAGGTAATACGGATTGACCCTAATTATGTTCCTGCTTATTCTCATCGCGGATATGCTTACCTTGAATTGGGTAATTACAAAGCAGCGATTGAAGATTGTAATCGCGTATTAGGTCTGAATCCAAATAATGTCTTAACTCGTTATACTAAAGCAATCGCACATTTAAGATTAGGAAACTTAAAAATAGCGATAGAAAATTTCAATCAAGTAATTTTAAGTAATTCTAATTTAGAAGACGCATATAAATATAGAGGTTTTGCTTATGCTCAATTAGAAAATTTTACCAGAGCCGTTGAAGATTTCAACAAAGTATTACAGCTAAATCCTGAAAATTTTTATGCTTACTACGGATTAGGACTGCTTGTATACATTCAAAATCAAAATACTAAATGTGCAATTTATAATTTTAACCAAACATTACGTTTAGCTCCCAATTTTATTCCTGCATATCTTTATCGTGGAATAAGTCGTTTCCTAATAGGTGATAGAAGAGGTTCAATAGAAGATTTGCAGAAGTTTGCAAACTTTTCTCTAGAAAAAGGGGATATGGAAGGTTATCAAGAGGCATTAAATTTAATAATAGAAATTGATTCGACACCGCCTAATTATACTTATACAGACGGTGGGTATATCTCAAAACAATTAAGGTTGAAAGGAAATACCAAAAGCCTATTTTAAAACTTTGTTATAACTAATACTTAAAGTGGGGCTATATTCAGACGCCTTTAGTTGCGATCGCTCAGACTCGTGAAAAAGCTTCGGAAGCGATAATTGTAGCTCAGAACCACCTAACTGCGATTGAAAATCAACTCGAAAAAGCCGCAGACAAACTAAATGAACTGATAGCAGAAGAAAGGCGTTTTCGCGCTCAGTATTTAGTCATTTATCCTATACTTGTTACTGCGGCTTTATTCGGCTTGGTGATTCTGACCGGGATTTTCAGTCAATCAACGTTGTGGCTGTTATTGCAAAACGTTTGGGGTAATTTAGTTACTTACTTGCTGGGGACTGCGGTAACTATTTTAACTTACTTAGGCATCGTTTGGCTCAAGTACAGCACTGATATACGCGATCGCATCCAAAAGGTTCAGAAACAAATTCAACGATTAGAAAGCTCTGTTAAATCAACCGCTATCGAATTGCGTCGCTGCTATAACGAACAATTAAAGTTAGAATACGATTTATACGCCCAAAATCTCCGCCTTGAGGCATTGAATTATCTGATTAAAACAGCTAAACAAAAAGCTGAAACTTTACGTAAAACTCTTGCTAACTTCTCTCAAATATATAACGATTTGGTGCGATCGCGTGAGCAAGCGACAACGAAATTCTCCGAAATTCGACTCTCAGTTTTGACTGACGCGGATATTGATGTTTATTACCAAAATTTCCTTTCAACACTACCAACTGAAATATTCACTCAAGAACGGCTAAAGCGTTCTCAATCATGGCAAATGTCCGCTGAAGAATTTCAGAACCAACTTATCCCCTTTGCTCGTCAGCAGTTCGAGCATTTGGGTAAATTGTCCATTGGAGAAGTATTAAAGCAAACTGATTTAATTGCGGCAAATACGGCTAAATTACGATTGAATCAGCTTGGTGATGGTGCTAAAGAGTTGCTGCGACTTCAGGATATTGATGTTAGTTTAAACCCAACTTCCCAACGTGAGCTTACTCTCTGGGTAGCAGCAAAAGATAAAGAAGAAATATTTGGATATTACAGTCGCTCATACCGCACTTTAACAGCTTTGGTAGGGGAAGACGAGCAACGGTTGTGTGTTTTGACTCGTTCGTTAGGCTTTCCGGCTTATTTTCTCAGTCAAATCGAGTATTATCGAGACTGCTATGAACGCAGTCAGAGCGAACAAATAGAGCAAGAGGAAATTCCGGATTTAATACCAGAGGAAATTGGCTCAAGTAAAGAATTGAAGCACGCTTATCAAAGTCTACTCAGTGCGATCGCTCTTAAGTTAGTATCTCAAAATTCTCAAGGAAATTATCAGTTTAACGCTCAGTCACTTGGTAAAGACAGAGAACAAATTAGCTTGGCTTTGGCAACTGAGTTTACCTTTAGTGAACTATATGAAGAACTAAAAGAACGCATAGAAGCGTTTGAACATGATTTAATTTACCATAACTTACAGGAATTCAAAGCATCAGCTTCATATTTAACTCGTTACGAATACAAGGTTTTAGATGATTTACTTTCAGACTATAACCCTCTGAATTAGCTTTTGGACGCTTGCTGCACATGGAGTAAATCCCATCCCGACGACAATTATTTAATCTGGCAAACCCTGAACTTGTAACAAATCCAATCCGCGTTCAAATATTTCATCAATCGGTAACATTTTACCATCAACAGTCATAAATTTATGGTCTTTTGTTGCCTGAATAATCGAACCATCTTCCAAACAATATTCAAAAACTTCTTGCTTACCGCGATTATGCCATTGGGCAATTACTTGAGTGTAAATATTGCCATTATTATCAACACTATATACACTGCATTCAATGCCTTTATCGACAATTTTGCCAATCGGTAAAAAGCCATATTCTACCGTTAAAACTTTCGTATCATAGCTTAAACAATATTCGGCAAAGTTTAACATGTCGTTGAATAATTTTTCAGCGACTTGTTTACTAACTCCATTTTTTGCCGAGCCATCAATGAATTTTTCACGTTGCTTTTCCATTTCCGCAACTTTCTTTTTACCCATTGCACGACGCATTAAATCGGCTTGTCCTAAAGTATACCCACCCATATCTTGAGCAATTTTCATAATTTGCTCTTGATAAACCATAATTCCATAGGTTTCATTCAATATGGGTTCTAAAATAGAATGACCGTATTTAATTTCCTCTCGTCCGTGCTTGCGGTTAATAAAATCAGGAATCAATCCCGCGTCTAATGGTCCTGGTCGATAAAGTGCCAAAATTGAAGAAATATCTTCTATGTTGGAAGGCTTCAAATCTCGCACTATCTGACGCATTCCGGAAGATTCTAATTGAAAGATACCTTCTAATTCCCCAGCTTCTAAAAGTTCATAAGTTTTTTTCACCTCTTTGTGGAGGATGCTACCTTTAGCTAAGATTTGCTGCGATTTTCTTTCCTGACGGGTAATTTCATCAGGATCAATACGAAATCCTCTAGTTTGTTCAATTAAATCTAAAGTATTTTGAATTAATGTCAGATTTCGCAAACCCAGAAAATCCATCTTTAACAAACCCAAAGATTCCAAATCTTCCATGAAATATTGGGTAATCACAGAACCGTCATTATTCTTTTGTAGCGGCACAATTTCATCGAGAGGATCGGCAGAAATTACCACCCCAGCCGCATGAACACCAAAGGTTTTATTAGTTCCTTCAATTCGCATCGCCATATCAACCCAATGACGAACGTGCGGCTCATCATCATATTTTTGTTTAAACTCTGGTGCTGGGGTTGTATCAGAAATCATCACCTTGAGTTTTGTGGGTTTACCCCGCACCACAGGAATTAACTTCGCCATTTTGTCTGATTCCCCATAGGAAATATTCAACACTCTGGCAACATCTTTCAAGACAGCTTTAGAAGTTAATCGATTAAAGGTGATAATTTGGGCTACTCTTTCTGTACCGTATTTATTGGTTACATATTCAAGAACTTCATCGCGTCGTTCAATGCAGAAATCCGTATCAATATCCGGCATGGATTTGCGTTCTGGGTTCAAAAATCGCTCGAATAATAAACCGTGATGTACAGGGTCAATGTTAGTAATTCGCATTGCATAAGCAACCAAAGAACCTGCGGCTGAACCTCGACCTGGACCAACGGGAATCTTATTATCTATAGCAAATTTTATGTAGTCCCACACAACTAAAAAGTAGGTGGAAAAACCCATTTTTTGGAGCATTTTTAATTCATATTCCAACCTTTCTTTATATTCTGGATCAACTTCGTTACGCGATTTGCGATTTAATCGTTCTAAAAGTCCTTGCCAAGCAACTTCTTCAACATACGTATCGGCAGTATGACCGGATGGTATGGGATAATTGAAAAGGCGAGGCTCACCCATAATTTGATAAGGCTCGATTTTATCTGCAACTTCTTCGGTAGTGTTTATAGCTTCGGCAATGACATCATCTGGTAAATGGTCGCGAAATAGCAGACTCATTTCTTCAGCAGATTTAAGATATTCTGTGCCGCTATAACGCATTCTTTTATCTTCACTAATTAGCTTGCCAGTTTGAATACATAGCAAAGCGTCGTGTGCTTCTACGTCGAAACAAGAAATATAATGGGAATCATTGGTGGCTATAAATTTAATTCCTAGTTCCTTGGCAATTCTGATAATTTCAACGTTAACAATTCTGTCTTCTTGGGAACCGTGGTCTTGAATTTCTAAATAAAAATCATCGCCAAATACTTCTTTATACCATTGAGCGACTTTACGTGCTGCATCGGGTCGATTGCTGAGAATTGCTTGGGGTATTTCTCCACCCAAACAAGCACTAGTAACTATCAAACCTTCATGGTATTCTTTGAGGAAGTCTTTGTTAATGCAAGGACGCGAAAAAATACCTTTGCCTTGCACACCTTTGAGGTGAGAAATTGTAGTTAATTTAACTAAATTTTTGTAACCTTTTGTATTTTTGGCTAAAACAACTTGATGATAACGGGGACGGCGTTCTTGTTTTTCGATATCGCCGTTAATGATATACATTTCGTTGCCAATAATTGGCTTAATATTTCGACTGCGGCAGGTTTTGATCAGTTCGATCGCACCATACATGACACCATGATCGGTTAAGGCGATCGCTTTCATACCGAGGGCAAGTGCTCGATCAATCAACTCCGGTAACTGACTGGCGCCATCAAGCAAGCTGTAATCACTGTGAATGTGCAAAGGGACAAAAGACATATACTTTTCCTACCACAAACCAATATCTTTATAGGCATCCACAATGAATACCCTTTTTAAACAAAATTTCGTCAAGCAACAAGCTCTAAGATTATCTTAGTTTTACCTTATCTGAATCCGGAATTTTTAATGTCCAAAGTGATGTTTAAATAAATACATCACTAACTCCGCAACTAGCAATGAACGAAACAGAGAGCATTACTTCGCATTCCACACCTCGCCCTTGGTGGCAGCGTATCCCTCTCACATTGCAAATTATCATCGCCTTAGTGCTGGCAATCGGCTTAGGAATTGCTTTCGGTGCAGGCAACCCCAACGCAGCCAATAAAGACTTAATCAACAACTTGGCAATTCCTGCTGAATTGGTGCTGAAAGCACTCCGCGCCTTAGCTACCCCGCTGATTCTCGTAGCAGTGTTGCATACCTTCATGACTACGAATATTCCCGGTACAGCCGGACGAAAGTTAGCTGTATTACTTTTAACTAACACAACCGTAGCAATACTGATTGGACTTTTAGTGGCAAACGTTTTGCGTCCCGGTACTTGGGGGCGTTTAGCGGCTCCAGAAAATGCACAACCAGCCAGTCAAAGTCTTGACCCTTGGGGACTAGTCAGAGACGCTATACCGGAAGCCGTTCTCAAGCCGCTGGTTGATAATAACGTTATACAACTGATTGTGATTGCTTTGAGCTTTGGCATCGTTTTGCGGGCATTAAAATCAGAACAAATCGCTGAAGGAAAAAGAGCATACCAACCGATTGAGGATTTAGTTGGAACTTTGTTTGAGGCGGTGATTCGCATCCTCAACTGGGTGATTGCCTTAGTACCTTTGGCAGTGTTTGGAATTGTGGCTAAAACTGTTGCCTTGCAAGGCTTTGCGCCATTTAAATCACTGTTTGCGTTCATCGTGGCGGTGCTGTTGGCGCTGGCGTTACAAGCTTGTTACTACCTCACCAGAGTCAAATTCGGTTCTTGGGTGAACCCGTTGAAGTTTTTAGCTGGCGGTGCTGATGCCTTTTTGACAGCTTTTTCTACTTCTTCCTCAACGGTGACAATGCCTATCACCTTTGAAGTTTTACAGACAAAAATCGGCTTGCGGGAGTCTTCTGCTTCTTTGGGGGCGCTGGTTGGGGCAAACTTTAATAATGATGGTACTGCCCTTTATGAGGCGATGTCTGCGTTGTTTATTTCCCAAGTAATTGGGCAACATCTGAATTTAGGACAGCAGTTAATTGTCATCCTCACCTCAATTTTTGCATCTGTGGGGGCAGCCGGTATTCCGAATGCGGGGTTGGTAACGATGACTTTGGTGTTTACTTCTGTTGGCTTGCCGACTCAGTATATCGCTTTGTTAGTTACGGTAGACTGGTTTTTGGATCGCTGCCGCACTGCGATTAATGTCATGGGAGACATGACTGTTAGTGCTTTGCTTGACGGCAAAAAACCTCGTTCTATTGACGAAGCTTAGACGATTTTAGATTTTGCGGAAAGTCACTGTCGGCAGAGACGTTCCGTCGGAACGTCTCTACGAGAAATTACGGATTCCATACTAATATTTAGCGATGCCAAAATCTCAAATCTCAAATCGGCAGGTGGCTATTTAATGCTGTTGCGGTCCTTTAGCATCACATTCTTTAGCCCAACACCTTTTGAGAAGATCAATTCGCCAGATATTGGCAAAGCGATGAGGATTTAATACCAACTTATTATCATGGCTAAACAGGGGCTGGTTGAGATATTGCCAGAGGGGAAATTTAATCTTGCTGTGTTCTGGGGTCATGGGTAAGGCAAAATTTTATAAAAGCGTTGTGGTAGTAGTTGGCATTTACTATAAAAGATGCTGACTACTGAGGTTCTAGTCAAACATTACACATTATATATTCAATTGTCTTTGTGGCAATTGCGGAATCTTCTCACACCGATTCAAGTATTTGACAGTTTCTGGCTGATAATATATATAAAACTGATGGCAGTATACTGAATAAATACGGTATAATATTATGCTGATTTAATTGTCTGCGAGCAAAAGCACCGCTGATGGTCTTGATATGGCGGGGGCAAAGCATTATTGTGGTTTTCAATTGGGTGGAATACATCAAAGAATTAAGCAATTACAGACAAACATATACAAATACTGATAAGCTCATACTTCATCCGGATAAGAGCGGATACAATAAACCGCCTTGGCTATTGTTTAGCCAAGGCGGTTGTAATATCATGTCCGGTTATATAGGCGATAAGTTCGTAGTCAGGACTTCAGTCCTCATCTGATCGGATAAGGACTGAAGTCCTTACTACGAAGATATTTTATTATTTAAGGGACATGATGTAATTAGCGATCGCCTACGCGCATCCTAATAATGATTGCCTGATTTGCGATGGTGGACGGCAGTCACAGCATCAGGTTTGAGTAATTTTCCATTGTCAACGGTGGCATAGACAACCCAGTGATCGCCACATTCCATGCGTTGGTTGACAGAACACTCAAGATATGCTGAGGCTTCGGTGAGGACTAAACAGCCATTTTCGGCAATTTCTGTAGAGAAGCCGGAAAAACGCTCTTCACCTGGGGCAAAAGATTTGCGGAAGTGCTTGACAAAATCTTGTTGATTGCCTTCAGCTAAGATGTTCAGGGCAAATTTACCCCCAGAATACATAAAAGATTCAATCGCTCGGTCTTTGGCAATACCAACGGTGATTCCAGGTGGGTTGAAGGTTGCTTGCGAAACCCAAGCACCTAACATCGCTGTGGAGACTTCTCCTTGCTTTGCCGTAATTACACACAGCGAACCAACGATTCGACCAACGGCTTGTTCCACAGGAGTTACAGCTTGTTGTGGCAAACGCAGTTTTTTCGCCTTTTTCAAAGTTTGGGCAAAGTCTGTACCGGTTTCTTCACAGTGCTTGAGAATGACATCTGAGGGTTTGAACTTGACGCGCATCGTCTCAAACCCAAACCGATATCCAGCATCTCTGAGTTTGCCTTCTATTAAATCAAATGCTTCGCCACTCCAGCCATAGGAACCAAATACACCGGCAAGTTTGGTGTTGTCACCAACGCCGAGGACAAGACCTAAAGCTGTTTGTACTGGGGTGGGTGCATGTCCACCAAGGGTAGGAGAACCGATGATAAAACCATCTGCCTTTTCGACGGCAGCGCGAATTTCATCAGGTTCGGCAAATTCGCAGTTGATTGATTCTACCGCGACACCACCTTTAGTTAATCCGAGAGCGATCGCTTGGGCTAAAGTTGCTGTATTGCCATAAGCTGAAGCATACAATAAAGCAACAGTTATCTCGCGACTCGTTTGAGAATGACTCCAATCTTCATAAGCTTTAATCAGTTCCACAACCCCATAGCGCACCAAAGGTCCGTGACCGGTGGCTATCATTCTCACTTGCAGTTCTGATAGTTTCTCCAAAACTGCTTGTACGTGAGTTGCATGAGGCGCCATCAAACAGTCATAATAATAGCGCTGGTCTTCTTTTAAAGCTTCGCGGTTTTCATCAAAAACTTGCTCCCCACAGATATGAGATGCAAATAACTTATCTGTGTAGAGAATTTGCGTTTGTTGGTCGTAGGTACAAAGACCGGCGGGCCATCTTGGACTAGGTGTAGGAACAAATTTTAAAACATGACCCTTACCTAAATCTAAAGTTTCTTTCCCGCGCATGACGATGATTTTTAAATCTCGGTCTGGGAAAGTAGTACGCAAATCTCCAGCTGCTGGTAAGGAACAGACAAAAGTAATTTGCGGTGCAAGTTCTAGCAGCGCTTTGAAGGTGACGATACGGTTAGGACTAAAGTGACCTAAAATTACATAATCCAACTTTTTAAAGTCGAAAGAATGCCGCAATCCTTCGATAAAAATGTCAGTAAAAGTTTCCGCCGGCGGGTCAACAAGTGCAGTTTTATCACCTTCGATTAAATAGCAATTGGAAGTTGTACCTCTTTCCAATGCATATTCAATTTCAAACCGCAGACGCGACCAGCTACGCGCTCTCATTACTGTAGTATTTGTGGCGATCGGTAAAATCTGAACGTCACGGGGTTTGGAATCGCTCATAGGTGTGGAGTGAAGGGTGAGATAGCTTGAAAATTGGGAATTGGGAATTGGGAATTGGGAATTGGGAATTGGGAATTGGGAATTGGGAATTGGGAATTGGGAATTGGGAATAGTGATGTGCGTTTTTCCCATTACCCATTACCCATTACCCATTCCCCCATTACCCATTACCCATTCCCCATTCCCCATTCCCCATTTAGTAGTAATTACCTACTTTGCGGTGACGAACTGCGGTGAGTCCATCTTTGGAAACACGACCTTCTTGGACGGTGCAGTAAAGAATCCAGTGGTCGCTGCATTCCATGCTGTCGGTGACTTCACATTCCATGTATGCTAAGGCATCTGCGAGAATGGGAGAACCGTTTTTGGCATTTTGGGTTTTAATGCCGACAAAACGGTCAGCACCGGGAGGTAGACGCTTGAGGAAGTGCTTTTTCAGGTCTTGATAATTTCCTTCTTCTAAGGCATTGAGGACGAAGCGATCGCCTATTTGCAATAATGATTCCATTGCTCTATCTTTGGCAACGGCAATTGTAAATCCTAATGGTTGCAAACTCGCTTGCGCTACCCAAGATGCCAACATTGCACTGCTGACATCACCTTTTTTGCTGGTAAGAATATACAATCCGCTGCTGATGCGTCCCAGCGCTTTTTCCATGTTGACATCAAGGGATTTAATCTGCTTGATGTTGCGTTCCCGCATTAACAATTGTCCCAAATCTGTACCCGCTTCTTCACACAATTGGTATGTGGCTGCGGTCGGTTCACCTTTAATCCGAATCGCGGGGAAGGCTTCTTTGACACTCAAATCGATGAATTTTCTCCGCAGGGTGTCAATCGGTTCGTCATCCCCACCGTAAGATTCAAATAGCCCGACTTTTTGCTTGTTGTTGGCGACAACTAAAAGCGAATTAATCGCTGCTTGAGCGGCTGCGGCTGCGGTTGGCGGCATTCCGATAATTATACCAGCTGCTCTACCTGCCAGTTCTTGAATTTCTTGGATTTCCGCACTGGATAAGTCCATCATTTCGACGGCTACCCCAGTTTTTTGGATTCCTTCATTCATCGACATGGCGAGGCGATCGCTATAGCCGTAGTCTGAGACGTAAAATAAAGCTACGGTTGTTTGGGCTTCTGCTTGGACTTGGCTCCAACTATGGTAGCGTTCTGTGAGAAAATCAAGGTTGTGGTAGAGTAAGGGTCCGTGACCGTTGGCGATGATGTTGATTTTGCCAAGTTCGCCCATTCTCTTCATTGCATTCAGCAAAGAGCGAGCATTGGGACCCATCAAGCAATCGTAGTAAAATCGAAAGTCAGCTTCTATTGCTTCTAAGTCTTCGTCAAAGGTACGCTCGTCGCAAAAGTGCATCCCAAAAGCATCACAGGTGAAGAGAGTTTGGGTTTTGCGATCAAAGCTGAATATTGTATCGGGCCAGTGCAAGTTAGGCGCACTTACGAATTCTATAACGTGTCCTTTGCCTAAGTCAATGCGATCGCCACTTTTGACAATCCGCTTAGAAAAAGGCTCGTGTACTAACCCTTCGAGAAATTGTAGGGCAATTTTTGAACCCAAGACGGTTGCTCTGGGTGCTAATTGCAAAACTTCTTCCACTAAGCCGCTGTGGTCTGGTTCTGTGTGGCTGATGATGATATAATCAATTGCCTTAGGGTTGATTATACCTTTGAGGGTGTCTAAATACAGTTGCTCAAACTTCCGGTGGGAAGTATCAACTAATGCGGTTTGCTCACCGCGAATTAGATATGAGTTGTAGGTTGTACCGTTTTGCAAACCGAATTCGATGTCGAAGCGATCGCGGTCCCAATCAAGAGAACGAATCGCTGTCGTATCCGGGGCAATTTCTACAGTTTGTATTGTTAGCCTTTTTTGGGCATTTTCGGCGATCGCTACCATTATTTGTCTCCGAACGCAAATATCAGTATTTTTCTCTCTTTTTATTTTGCATCTAAATATTTTTTAAAGTTGTAATAAAAAGCATAAATTATGGAATTGTAAAAGTAGCAAATATTGCTCTTTTTCAGCAAAGTTTTTTCCGATAAGATTTTCATAACAAAAAGCAGAAACTCATGAACGCCAATTTGTATCTAATGTTTCCTTGATTTTGGATCTTTATCAACTGAAACATTGTGATATAAAGCATAGATGAGAAAACTAATTTTGTAATTTCAACTTCAAAAGTTCAGTGAAAATATTTATTAATAAATTGGGTAATGGGTAATGGGTAATGGGTAATGGGTAATGGGTAATGGGTAATGGGTAATGGGTAATGGGTAATGGGTAATGGGTAATGGGTAATGGGAAAAACGCACATCACTATTCCCAATTCCCAATTCCCAATTCCCAATTCCCAATTCCCAATTCCCAATTTT
>Ga0136635_10000356_pt1 | contig 12307 bp, 9 predicted proteins | sample AntDrymeUQ852106_2_FD_105495 | JGI IMG/M metagenome (GOLD analysis project Ga0136635, IMG submission 105495) | Polar desert sand microbial communities from Dry Valleys, Antarctica - metaG UQ85 (21.06) | ecosystem: Environmental > Terrestrial > Soil > Desert | place: Antarctica: Dry Valley... | reverse complement strand
GAGATCCTCCAGGACACGCACGTCGGCTACTTCGCCCTGGCGCTCGGGACGACGCTCGGGACGACCTGGTTCATGGCACTCCGGTGGAAGTGGCTCCTCGACGCGAAGGGGATCAGCGACCGGCTCGGCTGGCTGACGCGCGCGTACTTCGTCTCGTACGCCGCCGGCCAGGTTCTCCCGACGGCGGTCGGCGGCGATGCGGCCCGGATCTACGAGACCGCGAAGCGGCACCCCGGCAACACGGGGACGATCGCCGGCTCGGTGATCCTCGAGCGGGCGATCGGCGGCGCGGCGACGCTCCTCCTTGCGGCGATCGGACTTGCGCTCGCCATCGGTGAGTACGACGTCGCCGTCTACTTGTGGATCGAGGCCGTCTTCGTCGTCGCCACCGTGATCGCCGGCTTCGTCATCTTCTCGCGCAGCCTGCGCAGCCGGTTGCGGAGGCTCGTGCCGCTGGCGCGGCGCCTGCGGATCGAGCGGCCCGCCCGCGGGCTCTACGAGGGGATGCACGGCTACCGGGATCAGATCCGGCCGCTCATGGCGGTTTTCGTGCTGACGCTCGGGGTCCAGATCGTCCGGATCCTCTCGATCTGGCTCTGCGGGAAGTCGATCGGCGTCGACCTCTCGCCCAGGCCGTACTTCGTGCTCGGGCCGCTGCTCTTCCTCGTCATGCTCGTGCCCTTCACGATCAACGGGCTCGCGGTTCGCGAAGCCTTCTTCGTCAGCTTCATGACCCGGCTCGACGTCAGTCCCGAAGCAGCGGCAGCGACAGGGTTCCTCTTCTTCGTCACCACGATCGGCCTCGCGCTGCCCGGTGCGGCGATCGTCGCCTGGGAGGCGTTCCGCTCGCCCGCCCGGCGGTCGGTGCCGGATGGCTGACCTCGCCGCCGTCGTGGTGACCTACAACGGGCTGCCGCACGTCGAGCGGTGCCTGGAGAGCGTTGCGGGGATGGAGACGGTCGTCGTCGACCACGGCTCGACCGACGGGACCGTGGCGCTCGTACGCGAGCGGTTCACCGAGGTCAGGCTGATCGAGCAGGCGAACGGTGGGCTCGCATGCGGCTGGAACCGCGGGATCGAGGAGACGACGGCACAGTACGTCCTCGTGCTGAACTCGGATGCCTGGGTCGTCGATGACGCGGCTGCGCGGCTCGCTCGCTTCGCGGAGGGGATCCCGCAAGCCGGCTGGGTTGCGCCGAGGCTCCTCAACGTGGACGGCTCGCTGCAGCCCTCCGTTCGCGGCTTTCCCACGCCGTGGAGGCTCGCGACCGAGTACCTGTTCCTCCGCAAGCTCGCGCCCCGCTCGCGCGTCCTGAACGCCTTCTACGGCGCGGGGTTCCAGCACGACGAGGTGCGGGAGGTCGAGTTCGCGAAAGCTGCGGCGTTCCTGATCCGGCGGGAAGCATTCGAGGAGGTCGGGCCGTTCGACGAGAGCTTTTTCCTCTTCAGCGAGGAGACGGACTGGTGCTACCGGGCTCGCCTGGCCGGCTGGCGGACGCTCTTCTTCCCGGAGGCCGAGGCGGTGCACGTCGGTGGGGCGTCCTGGCGGCGCGAGTCCGCCACGTTGTTCCGCGAGCAGGTGCGGGGACACCTGCGCTTCCTCGTCAAGCACCGGGGAGCCCGGACCGCTGAGCGCGCGCGACGCGTCATCCTCGCGGGGCTTCGGCTCCGAACGCTCGTCTTCCGAGGCGACCGGCGAGAGGTCTATCGCGATGCAGCCGACTGGGTCGCGGGCGCACCGACGACGACCCTCCTCGAATCCACACGTTGACCCGGATCCCACTCGTTCTCGCGGCGATCCCGCTGCTTCTGGTCGCACGCCTGCTGCCGGACGAGGGGCTCGGTCTCGCCTTCCGGTTGGCGGCCGCGTCGGCCTGCCTGCTCGTCCCTGGCGCCCTCCTGGCGCGGGCGCTCAGGCTCCCGACGGTCGCCGAGGCAGCGGCGCTCTCGCTCGGCGTCCTGTTCGTCGGCCTGGTCGCGACGTTCGCGTTCCAGACCTCGATTCTGCTCGCGCTGATCGTGATGGGCGCTGTCGCCCTCGCCGCCTTGCCGTTCGCCTTTCGCGCCGACGCGGTGCCGTTGCACTGGGCGACCTGGGCGGTTGCCGGAGCCGGGGCGGTGCTCGGGGGGCTCGTCTGGAGGTTCGGGCCTGCGCTCGGTGGCGACGCGATCTTTCACCTCGCCCGTGTCCGGAAGCTCGAGGTCTTCGACGAGCTCTCGATCGGCGCGGTGGCGGAGTTTGCCGATGGTGGCCCGCACCCGGGCTACGCCTTTCCGCTCTGGCACGGCTTTCTCGCGCTCGTCGCCAAGCTGGCCGGCGTCGATCCGACGGACGTGATCCTCGACGAGTCGGCCATCCTCGTGCCGCTCGCGTTCGTCCTTGCCTTCGAGGCGGGCCGGGCCCTCTTCGACTCGATCTGGGGTGGGGTCGCGGTGCTCGCCGGCCAGGTCGCGATCACCGGGCTCGCGCCCGGCGACGGCGGTGCCTACGACTCGCTGGCGCTGCCTGCGACGGCCGCGCGCCAGCTCCTCGTCCCGATGGTGCTCGCTTCGCTGTTCCTGCTCGTCAGAGAGCGGAGACCGCTCTTCGGCATCCCGGTGGCTGCGGCGTCGCTGGCGCTCGCACTCGCGCACCCGACCTACGCGCTCTTTCTGCTCGTGCCGCTCGCGGGCTTCGCGCTCGTGCGCCTCCTCTGGGCGAGGCGCGATCTCGTCACGCTCGGCGGGGGGCTCGCGGCGGTCGGGCTCCCCACCGCCGCCGTCTTCTTCTGGCTCAGCCCGATCGTGGAGGACACGGCCGGCCACACGCCGTCCGAGGAGGAGGCTGCACGCGCGCTCGTTCGGTACTCGCGGGAGCTGGACGTCGACTCCATCGACCGCTACTCCCTCGTTCCGGAGGTTTTCGGGCGCAGTGGCGCTGTCGCGGTTGCGGCGCTGATCGCGATCTCGCTTGCGGCCCTGGCGGCCCGGAGCCGCTGGGCGGCCTTCGTCGTGGGAGGCTCCTTGCCGGTGCTCGCTCTCACGCTCGCGGACTTTCTTTTCCCGACGTTCGCCGATCTCGTCTCGCTGTCGCAGGCGCGGCGGATCGCCGGCTTCCTGCCGTTTGCGTTCGCGTTCGCCGGGGGCTGCGCGGTGCTCGCCGGGCTGCTCCGCGGGGCCGCGGTCCCGGCCGCGCTCGCCGCCGGGCTCTGGCTCCATTTCACCTGGCCCGGCGACTTCGGCGAGCTTCACGAGGGCGGGCCTGCCTTCGCGACGTGGATGGCGCTCGCGGGCGGCCTCGTGGCCATCCCCGTCGGCTTCTTCGTCGAGCGGCGATGGGGGAGCGTCGAGCGGCGGGGACTCTACGCGGGCCTCGCAGCCGTCCTCTTCGTGCTTCCGGTCGCCGTGCACGGGATGCGCGAGTGGGAGGAGCCGCCCGGGCCGCGCGTGCCGCTGACGCCGGGCCTCGTGCAGGCTCTCGGCCAGCTGCCGGAAGGGGGCATCGTCTTCTCCGACCTCGAGACGAGCTATCGCATCGCGGCGCTCGCGCCCGTCTACGTCGCGGCCGGCCCGCCGGCCCATGTGGCCGACACGGAGGACAACCGCCCTTACGCGCGCCGGCGCGACGTCGTCAGGTTCCTGCGCACCGGCGACCTGAGCATTCCACGGAGCTACGGAGCGCGCTGGCTCGTAGTCGATCGCGAGCGCTCGCTCCTACGGCCGGCTCTGCCGGTCCTGCACGCGGACGACCGCTATCTGCTCTACCGCCTCTAGCCTTGTCACGATGAAAGTGCTGATCGTGTCGCTCTACTTCCCGCCTGCGGCCGGCGGCGGCGTGCAGCGGCCGCTGAAGTTCGCGACGCACCTTCCGGCGCTCGGAATCGAGACTCACGTACTCGCGCCCGACGACCCGAAGTGGGTGCACCGAGACGACGATCTCGCGGTGCCCACGCAAGCCTGGGTGCACCGCGTCCGCTACGTCGGCCCGAAAGGGCGGCTGCCGGCCGAGGAGCTTCACGGTCTGACGGGGATGCAGCGCGCCGGCCGCAAGACCGCACTCGCCTTCCGGCGGGGCCTTGTGCCCGACGAGAACGTCAGCTGGGCGATGACGGCGATACCGGCCGCGATCAGGATCGTCAGACGGGAGAAGATCGATGTCGTGATGACTACCTCACCGCCGATTTCCATCCATCTGATCGGCGCGGCGGTCGCGCGGGCAACCAGCGCGAAGTGGATCGCAGACCTGCGCGACTCGATCGTCGCGAACCCACATCGGCGGACGGAGAGCATGCTCGTGCGCGCGAAGGAGCGCACCGGGGAGAGCGTCGCGCGGCTCGTGGCGCGCCGGGCGGACGCCGTCGTCGCCGTCTCGGAGCCGATCTCGGAGGAGATGCGCGAGCTCGGCGCCGACCGGGTCCAGACGATCTCGAACGGCTGCGACTTCGAGGACTTCGCGGGGCTCCAGTACCGGCCGTCGCCCAGGCTCCGCATCACGCACACGGGCAGCTTCTTCGGACGCCGCACTCCCAGGCCGATACTCGAGGCACTGGCCGGGTCCGACGTCGACGCCGTCCTCCGCTTCGTTGGGGACTTTCGGGCAGCGGACAGGGAATGGGCGGAGACCCTCGGCCTCGCCGACCGCCTGGAGATCCACCCCTACCTGCCACGACGGGAGGTGCTGGCAGTCCAGAAGGACTCGGAAGCGCTTCTGCTCCTGATCCCCGAGTCGGGCGGCAGGGGCCGCGCGGTGCTCTCGGCAAAGGTCTTCGAGTACCTCGCGGCGGAGCGGCCGATCCTCGCTGCGGTGCCGACCGACGGCGCGGCCGCCGACCTCATTCGCGAGACCGGGGCAGGATCAGTCGTCGGGCCCGAGGACGTCGAGGGTCTCCGCGCCGCGCTCTCCGATCTCGAGACGCGGCACCGGGCCGGAGAGCTCAACGGGACACCACTCTCGCAGGAGCTCCGCGACCGGCTCTCACGCAAGACCAGAGCAGAGGAGCTCGCCGTGCTCGCAAGGAGCCTCGCATGATTCTCGCCCGCGCCACCGGCTTTCTCTTCCTCGCCACGCTCTTCTGCCTCAGCTTCGAGAAGATCCAGTGGGAGCTGGCGGGCACGATCGGGCTCGGCGGGATCCTGGCGATCCTCTTCGCCGGCTCGTTCGCGCTCGAGCGGCTGGGCGCATGGCCTCGGGGCATTCCGCGCACCGTCGCCGTCGTCCTTCTCTTCGCGGCAGCGTTCCTGCTCGTGTACCTCGCGGGCTTCTACAACATCGAAAACGAGCAGGCGGCCGCGCAGTTCGCCAAGGGCCTTGCGCGCTTCGCGATCACCTTCAGCTTCGCCGCAGTCGGGATCGCCTACCTCGCGCGCCGCCCACTGCGGGTCTACTGGCTCGCGGTCGGAGCCCTCTGCGCGGGAATCGCGCTCAACGGCGTCTACGGCGTCGCGCAGCTCGTCTTCGCCGAGGCCGGCCGCGACCTCGACCAGACAGTCCTCGGCCCGCTGCTCGGTGAGGCCAGGCCGATCAACCTCTACGGCGCCGTCGAGGGGGCCGACGTCTACCGGCCGAACGCCTTGACGAACGATCCGAACCACCTCGGGATCGTTCTGCTCGTACCGCTTCTGATCCTGACCCCGCTCTACCTACGCCTCGAGCGAGGCCACCGGCTGCGGGTGCCGCTGATGCTGCTGCTGCCGTTCCTCCTTCTCGTCGAGCTCGCCACGCTCTCGCGGAGCGGCCTCCTCGGCCTGCTCGTGGGCGTGCTCGTGCTCCTCTTCCCGTACGGCCGGAGATTCGTCTCCTCTGCGGTGCTCGTCCCGCTCGGCGCGCTCGCTCTCGCGCTCGCCGTCGTCGTCTCCCGTCGGATCGACTTCTTCGAGACCGTCGTCCGCTCGAGGCTCGACACCGACACCGGCTCCACCGCGACGCACTTCGAGGTGTACGAGCTGATCCGTCCGGCGCTCGACGGCCATGCGCTCTTCGGCCTCGGCCTGAACACGTTCTCGGTCTACTACGAAGCCGTCACGGGGCTGACGAACTGGGGTCCGCACTCCTTCTACGCGGCGCTCGTGATCGAGACCGGGATCGTCGGCACCGCGCTCTTCGCGACCTTCATCTGGTGGGTGTTCCGGCGCCTGCGCGCAGGGCACCGCCTCGGGAAGGCGCTGACGGCGATGCACGATCCGCTCGCCGCTCGAGTCCGGCCGCTCGCGTGGGGGCTGACGGCGGCGATCCTCGGCGTCATGGCCGCGAACGCCTTCTACCTGACGATGCAGCAGTCGTACTTCTACGCGCTCGCCATGCTCGCGCTTGCGCTGCCGGTGACGTTCGGCCGGCGCCTGACCGCCGCGTGAAGGTCGTCGTCCTCGCGACGTCGTATCCGCGCTCGGAGACGGACACGGCGGGCAGGTTCGTCGCGGACGCGGTCGAGCGGCTGCGCGCCGCCGGCACCGAGATCGAGGTGGTGTCGCCCGCGTCGTTTCGGCACTTCGGGCTCGCGTACGGCTCGGGGATCGTCGGCAACCTGCGGCGGCAGCCCTGGCGCGCGGCGACCGTCCCGCCGTTCATGGCCGTCTTCGCAGCCGCGGCTCGCCGGGCTGCAAAGGACGCCAATCTCGTCCATGCCCACTGGCTCCCGTCGGGCCTGGCCGCGCTGGCGACCCGGAAGCCGTTCGTCGTCCAGCTCTGGGGAACCGACGTCGAGCTCGCGCGCCGGGCTCCGCGCCTTGCGCGGGCGATCCTCAGCCGAGCCGAGGCGGTCGTCTGCCCTTCGACGGCGCTCGCCGGAGACGCGACGCGGCTTGGTGCCCGTCAGATCGAGATCGTGCCGAGCGGGGTCGACCTGCCGGAACAGGTCGGCAAGGAGGCCGAGCCGCCGGAGATTCTCTACGCGGGCCGCCTCTCGCCCGAGAAGGGCGTGCTGGAGCTCGTGGAGGCCGCACAGGGGATGAACCTGGTCGTCGCCGGCGACGGGCCGCTTCGCGACCGCGTGCCGATGGCTCGGGGGTTCGTGCCGCCCGCCGAGCTCGCAGAGCTCTATGCGAGGGCGGCGGTGGTCGCCTGCCCGTCGCATCGCGAGGGGTTCGGCGTCGCCTGCCTCGAGGCGATGGCCCACGGCCGGCCCGTCGTCGCCGGCGCGGTCGGCGGCCTGCTCGACCTCGTGGTCACCGGTGAGACCGGAATCCTCGTCGAGCCGGGGAATGCCCCGGCGATCCGAGCGGCGCTTGGGCGCCTGCTCGACGATCCGGACCTGCGACGCCGCATGGGCGATGCGGGGAGGAAGCGTGCAGCCGAGCACTACTCCTGGGGTCCGGTGACCCGAAAGACGCTGGACGTCTACGCGCGATACGCCGGGAAGAAGTCCGGGCGTGGCGGCTCCGGCTCTCGCCCCCGTCGCGCCACGAGCGCCTCGTAGCGCTCCCCGTCCGCGACGAGGGTGGCGAATGAGTACGTCGAGTCGGCGCCGCCGAAGCTGCGCTTGAACGCGAAGAGGCTGTCGGCCCCAGATGTCCCGCCGCCGAGGTGGAGGAGCTCACAGCCGTGGTCAGCCGCCCAGACGGCGCCCTCGTGGACGAGCAGCGTTCCGGCTTTGAGCTCGCGGCCGGCGTCGGTCGTGCCGCTCAGGTGGTAGTGGGAAAAACGGCTGCCTGCGAGGAAGAGCGAGCCGCCGACGACCTCGTCTCCCCTGCGCGCGAGGGCGACGCCGAGGCGGTCTCCCAGCCCGTCGGCGAGCGCGCGGTAGTACTCGGCCGGGAAGACGTAGTAGTCGGAGGCGCCGATCCTGGCCATCGTCTCGTCGTAGACGGCCCGAAACTGTTCGAGCGCTCCCTCGCTTGCATCCCAGGAGATCCTGAGCTCGCGCCGTGCGACGCGGAGGTCACCCTTTCTGCCCTTGCTCATCCCGGCCAGGCGCCCATCCTCGACCCGGGACAACCTGACGGCCGTCGTCGGCCCGTGCTCCCTGATTTCGACCCCGTCCAGCTCGGACAGGTGTTCAAAGCCCCCCAGCAGGGGGTGTAGCCGAAGGAGGCAGCTCACGACGCCGTTTGCGGCACACCAGTCACCGAGCTGACGCACATCCGTTCGCAGGTCTCCGGTCGCGCCCAGCGGGAGCAGCCCGCCGTAGCCGTACGGGGTGACCGCGTCGTAACCGTCTTCATCGAAGGGAAGCGGTCGCAAGAGGAGCGGGAAGAGCGCCCCGTCGGTCCGGATGGCGACGGCGCGGCCATGTCCGGCCAGCTCGTACGGCCGGCAGTAACCAGGGCGGAAATAGACGTCCGGCGTCGGCGCTGCGTCGACGATCGCGTCCCAGCGCTTGTCGTCGACGAGCGACTCGGCGGTCACTCGCGGGTCTCGGACTCGCGCAGGAGCGCCGCAACGCGCTCCATGTCCGCGGCCGAGTAGCGCCAGTCCGTCGGAATCGTCAAGACCCGAGCCTGGAGGTCGCGCACCCGCTCGGAGGCCGGGCGCTCGATCGGCCAGTGAACGGGGCAGTAGACGCCCGCCTCACGCAGGGTCACGCGCACCCGGTCGCGCAGATCCTCCGACCGGAAGACGAGCACGACGCCGAGCGGCGCAGCCCCGGCCGGCCACTCGTCGAACGCCGGCTCCGCGAACTCGAGCTCGGAGATCGCGCCGAGCAGATGGACGGCATTGTCGGAGCGCAGCGAGCGCCACGGCAGGGGAGCGCCGCCGATCACCGCCTCACGCGAGGCGGGCGACGCCGCAGCGACAGGAGTCCCGGCGAGTTGCGCCTCGCCCGCGAGCTGCAGGCTCCGGAACCGCTCCTTGAGCGCCTCGTCGCTGCCTCCGCCCTCGAGATACCTCCCCTTCAGCAGCATCGCTGCGAGCTTCAGCTCGCCCCCGTCCGCCGTTTCGCGCGGCTGCGCCGGGAGATCGAGGCCTCGAGGAGACCAGAGGATGGCGCCGTCGGGCACCGGGAGCGTCTTCCGCAGCGAGCTGAACGCGTAATCGGCGGCCGATCCGACCGCCCAGGGCGAGAACGGGTCGTGCGAGTGGTCGTCGACGAGGACGAACCCGCCGGCCTCGCGCCGCTCCTCCCAGCCGGCCTCCTCCCGCGCTCCGAAGTAGTTGACGGCGATGACCATGTCGCCGGCCCGGGGCTCGAGCGTCTCCCACCGAGGCTCGTCCCAGCGTGGGTCGTCCTCGTAGGTCTCGACCGATACGAGCCGCTCCCAGCCCACGGCGACCTCGTGGCAGAAGTAGTCGGGCAGCCAGAGGGCTTTCGGCCGAAGCATCGCGACGAGGTCCTCCACCGCATGGCGGCCGAGCGCGTACCAGACCGCCGGCCTCGGCCAGGGATGGAAGGGCCGCGGCGTCTCCACCGGGGAGTGGAACTCGCCTCCAACCTCCCAGCGCGTCTCCGTCACGGCGTTCACATCAACCCGCGTTCGCGCCGCACCGCGTCGTGGAGGCCCACGTCGTCGACCTCGGCGTCCGTCTGCGCCGGCTGAGCGCCGCGCATGGAGAGGACCTTGAGCACGGTCATCCCCACGATCTTCAGGTCGAGCAGGAGGCTGCGGTTGTCCACGTACCAGACGTCCAAGGCGAGCCGTTTCGAGAAGGGGATGTCGTGGCGGCCCTGAACCTGCGCCCAGCCGGTCACCCCCGGCTTGACGTCGTGGCGCCGCATCTGCTCGGGCGAGTACCACCTGAGGAACTCCATGAGCAGCGGCCTCGGCCCGATGAAGCTCATGTCGCCGCGGAGGATGTTCCAGAGCTGCGGCAGCTCGTCCAGGCTGAGCTGCCGCATGAAGACGCCGAGCTTCGTCAGCCGCTTCTCGTCGGGCAGCTGGTTTCCCTCGTCGTCGACGGCGTCCTTCATCGTCCGGAACTTGAGCACCTCGAACGGCTCGCCCCTGAACCCCGGGCGCTGCTGGCGGAAGAGGACGGGTGACCCCATGCGGAAACGGATCGCGAGGCCGAGCGCGGCCAGCACCGGGGAGAGCAGGGCGGCGAGCACCGTCGCACCCGTCAGGTCGAAGGTTCGCCTTACCACGTGTCAATCATGGCGTTCGGGAGCGCAAGTAGGCGAGTGATGCGACGGCCGGCCAGGGATCGTCCTTGGCGAAGACAGCGCGGGCCTTGGGCCTGCGGAGGTAGCCGGACAGGAACTGGCGCGGTCCGAGCTCTCGCCTCCGGGCCATTTGAAGCGAGACGTAGACGTCCTTCGCGAGGTAGACCCACGTCAGGTCACCCTTGAAGGTCGGCAGGGGATCGACCTCGAGGCCGGACAGGTCGTCGTAGACGATGCGCGGCAGGTCGAGGTGGCGGTTGGCGGCGAGCGCGGCCCAGACCGGCAGCCTCGTGTTCACCTCGAGCACGCGGTACTCGCCGTCCCTCGGGTCGAGCGCGAACTCGACGTGGGCGATTCCCGTGTACCCGGCCGTCCGAAGTAGGCGCAGCCCCTGATCGAGGACTTTGGGCTCGTAGTCGACCTCGAAGACGGCGCTCGTGCCGAAGCGGAGCGGCCCCTGGCGGACCTTGCGCCCCACGACCGTCACGAGCGGCCGGCCGTCCTTTGCGACGTACGCGAGCAGCGAGTAGATGCGCTCGTGGGAGTCGGGGACGATCTCCTGGATGATCGTCTGGAAGCCCCGATCGTGGGCCTCCTGGGCCACCCGCATCGCCTCGTCCAGGTCTTCGGCGACGACCGCCTTGTGGCCGAAGGCGAGCGCGAACTCCTGGCCCTCCACGGCCTTCACGACCACCGGCGGCCGGAGGTTCGCCTCCCGGATGGACTCTGCGCCGTCGGCAAGGACGGTGCCGGGCGACGGCACCTCCGCCTCGGCTGCGACCGCCGGCAGGAGATCCTTGCGGCGCAGCCTGAGCACCGCCTCGGGGTCGTCGGGGAGGGGCATGTCGGCGAGCGCCTGAGCCTCTGCCCAGTTGTCGAGGGCCCACTCGACGTTCTCGTCCCGCTCGGGAAAGAGCACGACGCGCTCTCCCTCGCTGCGAATCGCCTCTAGCACGGAGGCGTCGTCGCGGGCGAGGAGGTGGCGCCTCTGGAGATAGCGTGACTTGAGGCCGAACTCGTGGGGGCTCCACGAGATTCCCGTGACCGGAATCCCGGCGCGACCCAGGCTGCGCGTCACGGCGAGGCCGGCGTGGAGCAGGCCGAAGACGACCGCCGGCCTCACTTCGCCACGGCTTCCTCGAGGACCCGTGCCAGGCGCTCCGCCATCAGGTCGCGGGAGAACTCGCGCTCCGCCAGCGCCCGTGCGTTGCGGCCCATCCGTTCGACGCGCACCGAATCCGATGCAAGCTCAGTCAGGACCTCCGCGAGCCGCTTCGGGTCGCCCGCCGGGGCCCACGCCCCCGCGTCGTTCTCCTCGACGAGCCGCCGCAGCCAGCCGTCGAGGTTCACGACGGGAGGCTTGCCGGCGGCGAGGGAGTCGAAGAACTTGTTCGGGGAGTTGGTCTCGAGCACCGGATAGGGCGCGAAGATCGTGAGTGTGACGTCGGCGGCGCCGACGATCCCTGCCAGTTCGTCCTTCGCGACGGACGGCAGGAAGCGGAGATTCTCAAGCCCGAGCTCGCGCACACGGCGTTCGAGCCGCGGCCGCTCGCCGCCGTCGCCGAGCGCGACGATCGTGACCTGGCTCCCGCGCAGCGCGACGGCCGCGTCCACCAGCTGGTCGAGGCCGTTGGCCCGGCCCATGGCGCCTGCGTAGAGCGCCACGAACCGCCCCTCGAGGCCGTGCTTGCCGCGAAATCCCTCGTCCACGACGCCCGGCCGGAAGACGTCCAGATCGGAAGCGTTCGGGATCAGCGCCAGCTTCCCGCGAGGAATCCCGCGCCGCTCCAGATCCTGCTGCGCCCCTTCGCTGAGGACGACGATCCTCTCGGCGCCTGCGTAGAGCCGGCGTTCGAGCCACTCCGCGCTCCGGATTGCCGCCCTGCTCTTCAGTGCTCCGAGCTGGACGGGGACAGCGGGCCAGAGATCGCGGATCTCGAAGACGAAGGGCGCCCGCTTCAGCCGCGCCGTCGCCAGGCCCGCAAGCCCGATCGTCAGTGGGGTCGACGACGCGAATACCACGTCGGGCCTGCGCTCCAGCGCGCCCGCAACGCCCGCGGCGATCGTGAAGGCCGTGAACGACGCGAGCCGGACGGGCGTGGGGTAGCGGTTCGCGTACGGAACGTTCAGGAAGAGCACGTCGATCCCGTCCACCCGTTCCCTTGCGACCAGCCGGCCGGGCGGCCGCCCCTCGCGCCCGGCCTCCAGCATCCGCGTGTCGCGGCTCACGATCGTCACCCGGTGTCCGCGGTCGACGAGACGCCTGGCGAGCTCGTACGACCGCGTCGCGGTCG
>Ga0136635_10000355_pt1 | contig 12324 bp, 12 predicted proteins | sample AntDrymeUQ852106_2_FD_105495 | JGI IMG/M metagenome (GOLD analysis project Ga0136635, IMG submission 105495) | Polar desert sand microbial communities from Dry Valleys, Antarctica - metaG UQ85 (21.06) | ecosystem: Environmental > Terrestrial > Soil > Desert | place: Antarctica: Dry Valley... | reverse complement strand
GGCCTCGGGGAAGTCGAGTACCGGAAGTACCTGTAGTCCTGCTCGGGGGGCCTGCGCCACCAGTGGGACATAGACTGGGGGGGGATGCCAGGCAGGAATCCCAGAGCCATAGTGCCACTTTTCGGGGAGCCCGTCAACCGCCTCCGTTTCAGTTCTCCCCGCCGAGTCGGCGCTCTCTCAGCTCCCTTTCTTACCATTCGCGGCCGGTATAGGGTGCGGGCCAGATGTATCTCTCCGCCCCAGCCAGGTAGCCAGCAGCAGCAATAGACCAAAGGCGAGCATGATCAGCCCCCACCACAGATTGATGTTTACCGACATGGAGCGGGCATAGTGGGTGGGATCGCCGGCCGTGGCTAATCCGTAGACGGTCAGCACGAGCCCCAGGGAGGCGAACAGGCCACCGATGGGGAGCCGTACATCCAAACCACTTGAGGTGCTCACTGTAGCTCCTAGAAGAATACGAAGTTGAGTGCCACTGTAAGCGCGAGGACCGCCACGCCAAGAACCCACGGGCGCCGGATCCATGGCAGGTCTTTATCGGTCGATCGCGGGGTCAGCGAATACACCAGGCCCCGGAGCTCCTCCGCGGGTCTCGGTCTTGTGGCGAGGCTGACGAGGATCGTCACCACGAAGCACGTGCTCCAGGCGATGATCGCAGTCCAGAACGTCTGGGCCAGCTCGCTGGGGTAGGTGTGCAGCACACCGAAGAAGCCGCCTTTGACGCCGGGCTGGGCTCCGGCAGGAAGCGTGAGCCCGTGATGGATCGCAGCGGCGATGGTCCCGGAAAGAAGGCCGGCGAACGCACCGTGCCCGGTGCTCCTGCGCCAGAACATGCCGAGCGCGAAGGTGGCAAATAGCGGGGCATTCACGAAGGCGAAGACCAGCTGAAGCAGGTCCATGATGTTATTGAAGGCACTCGCCAGGTAGGCCGCGGCGATGGAGAGCAGGATCCCGCCCACAGTCGCGATCCGCCCCATCATCAGGTAATGCACGTCGGAGGCGCCGCGCCGGATGTGACTCTGATAGATGTCGTAGGTCCAGACGGTGTTGAATGCCGTCACGTTTCCCGCCATGCCGGACATGAACGAGGCCAGGAGCGCGGTGAGTCCGAGGCCGAGCATGCCGGACGGGAAAAGGTGCACCAGCATCATCGGCGTGGCCAGGTCGTAGTCGAGCACCACTCGTCCGGTCGCATCCAACAGCGGAGCCCCATCGGCGGCTAGCTTGGCGGGGACGAGCCCTTGTCCGGATGCGGCGTACTCCGCACCGAGCACCAGAGCTATCATGCCGGGGAGGATGACCAGAAATGGGAAGAGCATCTTGGGTACGGCGGCGATCAGCGGGGTGCGCCGCGCGGCGGTCATCGAATCGGCCGCCATGGCGCGCTGCACCACCAGGAAATCGGTGCACCAATACCCGAATGAGAGCACGAACCCGAGCCCCATGACCAGCCCGAACCACTCGACCCCGATCGGGTTGCTGGCCGAGTCGCCCAGGTTGGACCACGCCGAGGTGTAGGCATTGGCTGGATACCCGCGAGCGGTGGACACCTCTGCCAGACGGGCAGTCAGTCCCTCCCATCCGCCGACCGCATTGAGGCCAAGCCAGACCAGGGGGATGAACCCGAACACGATGAGGAAGAACTGAAGGACTTCGTTGTAGATGGCACTGGTGAGCCCACCCAGCAGGACATAGGAGAGTACGATCACCGCCGAAACCAGGATACTGACGTCGAAGCTCCACCCCAGGAGGAGATTGAAGAGTTTGCCCATGGCGTACATCGAGACGCCTGAGGAAAAAATGGTCATGGCGGCAAACGAGACCGCGTTCAACGTCCGGGTCTTCTCATCAAATCGAAGCCGGAGGTACTCGGGAACTGAGCGGGCGCGCGAGCCGTAGTAAAACGGCATCATGAAGAGTCCCACGAACACCATGGCGGGGATGGCACCGACCCAGTAGAAATGGCTGGTCGCGATGCCATACTTGGCGCCCGAGGCCCCCATCCCGATGACCTCCTGGGCGCCGAGATTGGCCGAGATGAAGGCGATCCCGGTAATCCACGCCGGCAGCGAGCGACCGGACAGGAAGAAGTCGGTGCTGGTGCGCATGACGCGCCGAAGAATCCAACCCACACCCAGCACGACGACAAAGTAGATCGCCATGATGGCGTAGTCGACGCTCGTAAGATTGGTAATCGGAGTGGCCGGCATGTCGCTCCGTTCCGAAGACTCAGGCTCGTGGGGTTGGTGTCGAACGTCTCGCTGGCAGGAAGTGCTGAACCATACTGTCACCGTAATTGTGGTGAGTCAACTGGCCGGCGCGGTCTTCCGCTCACTCCAGGAGATACTGCACGGTCGACACCACTCGCACGATCTTCTGGAGCTGACCACCCTCGTTAACGCCAGGCGCCTGATCCCGCGGCAGAATCACGAAAATGCCCTGGTTCGCATAGCGGATATCCCCCAGCGAAGTGCGTGAGTCGGCGGCGAATTGCTGAGCGGCGGCGCGCGCGTTGGCAGTTGCTTCCGCCACCATGGCGGGCTTCAGCTGATTGAGCTTGGTAAATACAAACGTGGGGCCGCCGACTCCGTACTCTCCGCTGGAGGAGAGAATCACGCCGGCCGACACCAGCTCACTCACCCGCTGGCTGGCGGCCAGTACTACGTCAGGCTTGTCCGACCGGACCATCACCGTCTGCTGAATGACGAAACGAGTGCCGCCGCGCTCGCCCTGAAAGCGGTTGGCCTCGGCATCGGAAACCTCCAGCGCCAGCAGCTGAACCGCGGCCGTATCGATGCCGTGCCGGGAGAGAAAGGTGTACACCGCCCGGGTGTCTTTGGTGATCTCAGCCTGGGCCACGCTCAGATCATTCCCGGTACTCACGAAGCGCAAAGGCCAGAGCGCCAGGTCCGCCGCCACCTGACGCTCAGCCAGGCCCTTCACCTCCACGTAGCGGCTTGCCGTCCGTCCCCGGAGGAAGCCGTGTCCGACGAACCAGCCGCCCAGCGCAAGGCCCACGGCCAGGACGAAGGCGGACAGTGCCGTGCCGTCCCCGTAGCGGGGCGCCGGGCTCATCGGATTCCCACCAGTCCGCGGCAGGCCTCGATCAGCTTGGCCGGATCGTATCCCACGCCGTCCTTGAACACGATGGCCACGTTCCGGATCTCGGCCGGCCGGGCAATCGGGTCTCCCTTGATGACGACCAGGTCGGCGAGCTTGCCCGGGGCAATGCTTCCCAGCCGCTTGTCTTCGCCCAGGATGATGGCGCCATTGAGGGTCATGATACGAATGGCCTCCACCGGGGTGAAGCCGGCCTCGATCAGCAACTCGTAATTGCGCTGATCGCCGAAACCGGGGAGCGCCCCGCCGTTCCCGGTCGGATCGACACCGGCAGCGAGCAGGCCGCCTGCCCGGACAAACTCCAGCTCGAACCGCTGCGCATTACGGAAGACTTCGGGGGAGACTCCGAACGAGCCGGGCTCGCTCATGCGCGCACGGCTGGTCAGGTATTCGGCCTTGACGTCGGGAGCCATGGCGTCGAGCACCCTGGGCTCCAGCGGTGGCCGGTTGGGGACGAAGAGCTCGAACACGGCCAGGGTGGAGGTCATCGGCACCTTGTGCCGGACCATCTCCCGAATTGTGGCTTTAGCCGAGTCGCCCCCGACATCGAGGCTGGCGAGCTTGGCGAGGGCATCGGGCGGGCAGAAGTCCGGCTTCTTCTCCGGATCGAAGTCGGTATTCACGAACAACCCGTGCTCCAGATTATCGATGCCGAGCGCCACTGCCTCGCGAAAGCTCACCGAGCAGAGATGTCCCGTCACCTTCACCCCACGCTTGTGCGCCTGCTTGATGGCGGCGCCCAGGACCTCGCGGCTCACGTCGGTGTAGAACTTGAGCCAGGTCACGCCTTCGGATGCCCAGTAGTCCACCACCCGCCGCACCGCGTCTGCGCTGTTCACCTTGTGCATGCTACCGGTGCCCTGTCCACCGGTGAGGTAGGGCCCGGCTATGTGCATCCGCGGTCCGGCAATCTGACGAGAATCAATCAGCCGCCGGAGGTTGAGCTCGGCGTAGGGGGAGTGTGACCCGGTGGTCCGAATGGTGGTGACGCCGCTCCCCAGGTAGAGCAGGGGAGCGGTCGCGTTGCTCTGCACCGAGCGAAGGTTGGTGGTGTAGAACGTGTGGTCGTGCAGCCCCACGATTCCGGGGATGACGGTGTGACCGTTCAGGTCGATCACCTTCGCGCCGCTGGGGACCTGAGTCGAGCCGGAGGGTCCGACGGCGCTGATCCTGCCTCCCGAGATCACCACGGTGCGGTCCTCCGTCGGCTCCGCCCCGGTGCCGTCCACCACCCGTACGTGGGTCAGCGCAATCGTGGGACCGTCAACGCTGATGAAGCGCTGGACGTTTGGGGAGGGAGTTTGGGCGTAGGCGGAAAAGGCGGAGAGGACAGAGAGGAGCGAGAGCGACATGGCCTTGCGCATGCGATGAGTCCTGAGGAGAGACGTGGTCACTCGACGGTCATGACGGTATGCATGCCTGACTCCAGGTGCTCGGCGATGTGGCAGTGCCACATCCACCGGCCGGGATTGCTCGTATCCACCAGCAGATCCACCGTGCCACCCGCAGGGACCAGGACGGTGTCCTTCCAGACTGGATCCTCGTTAGGTACGCCGTTTCGGGCGAGCACCAGGAAGCGTTGTCCGTGAAGATGGATCGGATGCCCCATCGGGTGCAGCACGTGTTTGTCGTTCACCAGCCTGACTACAAGCCGCTTGCCTCGGGGCACCCGCCAATCTAACGCCATTCCTTCGGCGCCAGTCAGGCTGTCGCGAATGATCCAATGAACCTCGCGGCCCGTGCTGAGCCAGTCCATCATCGGCATCGTGCTGGTCCACTCCACCGGATGGACATAGGCCGTATCCAGGCGGAGCGCCTGGACCAACGCGAAGGGCAGCGTACCGGTCCGGAGCGAGAGCTTGAGAACCCGGTCGGGGGCCACGCCGGCCACGCTGCGCGCCAGTGCCCGCAGTGGATCCTCAGCCGACCCGATCTTCGGAGACCGGGTGTGAAGCGGCTTGCCGCGTACGGTCACCATCCCGAGCGTATCCACCTCAGAAAAGAAGCGGCCGGTCACCCGGTCGATACCGCGTACCTGATTGACGAGCGGAAAGGCCCCCGCACCGGGCATCAGGGCTTCTACCACGTACCGCTCGGCCGGGGCGATGACGACGCTCTCTACCATTCGGGGAGTGGCAAATGGGCCGGCATCACCTGCGATGACGCGCAATTGTGCGCCGGCAAGAGACAGGTTGAAGGGGCGCGCACCCGCAGAATTGGTGAGGTTCAGCCGCACCCGCTCGCCCGGCCGAGCCTCGAGGCGCCAGTCCTCCGACCCATTCACCAGCAGCGTGTTGCCGAAGCGGCCCATGAGCGCATGGGTCGCGGCCTCCCGCCCATAGGGAACCAGGCCCCCCTCACCGATGAGAAGGTCATCCAACATCAAGAAGGCCTCGCGCGCCCCGGGCAAGCTATCCGCCTGTCCGCCCGTCCGTCGGTCCGCTCGCGCACGCACGACGATATTGCCCGCGAGCCCGAGATCCTGGGCGGCGTCCTCGCGGCTGTGCGGGTGATACCAGAACAGCCCGGCATCCGGCGCATGCACCCGATACACGAAGTCCCCGCCTGAAGGCACCGATGGCTGGGTAAGTCCGGGCACACCGTCATCTGCGTTGGCGAGACGGAGCCCATGCCAGTGGATCGAGCTGGGAAGATCTGTCAGGTTCCGAAATCGCACGGTGACCGTGGCACCCTGAGGAATCTCCAGCCGCGGCCCGGGGATCTGGCCGTCATAGGCGTACATGACGAGCGCGTGTCCGCGAAGCGTCCGGCCTGCCATGGCTGCGGTAAGGGTAAGGGTGTCGCCATCGGCGAGTTGGTACGTCCTGCTGGGCACCGCGTCCGGCAACGCCTTTCCCAGGTAGGCCGGAAGGAAGGGCGTTACATCGGGAACGAAGCGCTCCAGGCCAAATGGCATTCTGCTGGCCGTGGGATGCATGGGCGGCATGGTCCATCCTGTCCTCCGATGCTCGTGTTCCGGCCGGCTGGCCGGCGGAAGGGTGGTGACCCCGTGGGGAGCCATGAACTGGCTGGGGGAGCTTCCCCGGAGGACCAGTGGGCCGCTTCTCTTGCTTGCCCCGGCTGAGCGCTCGGCGGTCACCATGATGATGAACCGCTCGAGCGCGATCGGCCGGGTCACCGTGCGACCATTTGCTACGGCACCGAGCCGGATGACCGGATCCAGATCCGGCGTCGTGGCCCAGGCCACGAAGCTATGGTAGGGGCCGAGCGTTTCTGGCTGAGGGAGACCCGACAGCGTAAGCACAACCCGGGAGATGAGTCTCCCATCCCGCGTAACCGCGAGACCGAACGGGCTTGGCTCCGGCCGCAGCACCGCGGTGCCGGACGCCAGCGGTGCCTTGGCCGTCGAAAACAGCGGAAGACAATAGATCGACGGGTCGGCGTCCCGGATGTGGGCGGTGCAGAGCGAGTCCCGCGCTACCGCACCGTTGACGAGGGTTGCGACCAGCAGCAGATGCATCAAGGAGAAACGACCACACCGCAGGAGAGTCGGCGAGTGGGACGCATCATGGTCTCACCTTTCGAAGCAGGACGACTACCCTGCTGCTGGTGACTGCCGGCGAGGATCGCACCGCGCCACCGGTTCGCACCCGCCACTTCACGCCGCCTTGTCCAGCGAAGAATCGGGCGGCGAAGACACCGGTGTGCTCCGAGTTTCCGCGGAACATCACCGCCGGTGGGCCGGCATCGGCGGTGAAGCAGGCAAGGAGGAGGAGCAGGGGAGCGTTTCGAGCGATGTGCTTGATCATGAAATCAGGACGATTCAGTCAGGTGTAGGGTTTCGGAACGTCTGTGCGACCGGCACGGCTACCGGCGTCCATGGATGTTCGAAGTCACACGTCGATAATCCCTGGAGGTGGCTCGTGCGGGCGCTCGTCCTCTGTCTGGCTCTGGCCAACTGTAGCGGAGAGAACGCGGCCCCGGTACCTCAGCCCACATCGGGTCCGAGCTACCGCGTCCTCTTCATCGGCAACAGCCTGACCTACTTCAATGACCTTCCCGCCACGGTCGCTCAGCTCGCCTTGTCCGCGGGCCAGACAGTCGAAGTGACCTCGGTAGCGCGACCTAATTTCGCGCTGATCGACCACGTGAGCGGCAAGAGCAATGCAGTCGAGGTCATCCAGACTGGTGGCTGGGATTACGTGGTCCTCCAGCAGGGGCCTTCCAGTCTCGACCTGTCGCGTGACACCCTGGTGCTGGCCACCCGCTTGCTGGATCCCTACATCAAGGCGGCGGGCGGCCGCAGCGCCCTTTTGATGGTGTGGCCTGAGTCCACCCGGTTCGAATTCTTCCATGATGTGCGAGCGTCGTACCAGCTCGCCGCCCAGGAGGTTCAGGGCCTGTTTCTCCCTGCGGGAGAGGCGTGGCTCGGAGCGTGGTCGGAGGATTCTCAGCTCCAGCTGTACGGCCCGGACGGCTATCACCCGTCCGAGCTGGGCACCTACCTGACAGCCCTGGTGGTGTTCGAAGGCATAACCGGCCATGACGCGGGAACGCTACCTGCCGAAGCTATCGTGGCGGGTCAACGGCTCAGTGTCTCGCCCGGCCGGGTACGGCTGCTTCAGCGGGCGGCCCACGCAGCGGTAGCACGGTTCTCAGCCGTCGGCTCAAGCGCTGCTCACCCCAGGAGACAATAGGACCTTCCCCACCGTAGCCAGCAGGAACAGCATCAGCATTCTAGCGGCGATTGGGAGCAGAATGCCTGACCGAAACCTAGGTCGGGTAAGTGTTTGCCTTATGCTTGCACAGCGCGGTATGGGTTTACGTTACAGGAGCAAGCAGGCACAGCCCTTGCTATATGAACTACCGGATTTCACCTGAGAGCTTGTCGTGCCGAAACGCACTCTGTTCACACCAAGCACCGACCCGACTCCGCCGCCGCCGACCGCGCTGCTGCTGTTCATTCAACGCGCGCAGCTCGAGCTGGTGTACCAGGAGCGGACTGAAGCCGAGACTGCCACCGACGCCCCGGCTCCGAAGCACGCCGCCTAGCCTTCAGCGCGGGAGGCCCCGCGCTGTTGTCCCCTCCGTACTCTCCGCCCTACCTCTGCTGATGTCTCCCTTGCGCCTATGGCGTATTGGGGAAGTTGGTCGTCACTCCTCCTCGGCGTACCGTGCGCGCCACCCGCTCGGCGAATATCCGCGAGCCTGCTCGAACCATGCCTTCCGGTGGTCCCTTGAGCTCCGTGGAATCGTCCAGGATGATGGTGCCCGTAGGGGCGTGAATCAGCTGGCCAGTAAAGAGCCAGATGAGGTTGCTGGTCTTGCTGACCTTGGCCATGACCACCCAGGGGGCCTTGAGTGAGTCGGCTACAGCGCGGGCACAGGCCACGATCACGTTGCAGGGCTGTTTCCCTGTAGTGGCCAGCGCTTGGGGTGATGCCGCCACCAGGGCGACGTGCTTGCCGGCGAGTAGCTGGGGGCCGAGCAGCTCCTGGAGCTTCGCGGTCAGCACCTCGGTCGAGAGCGCAGCCCACGAGGAGTCCGAGGCCTCCTGGACGTTGGCCTGGGCGTTGTACAATGCCACGGGCAACACCGCGACCTTTGCCGTGGCCGCCGCCAGGGGCGCGTTGGAGTCGGTTTGCGCCAGCAGGGCGGGGGAGCTGAAAATAGAGGCGAGGAGAGCCAGCCAGGCCCTCAGCACTCGCTGAGTGGGCAGAGGAATTGTCATCCCGGCAATATAAGAGAGGACGAGGTGGACCGAAGGCCTCGGCGCGGGATGGTACCGGGATTCTTGCGCTCCGGCCATATGGCTGCTATACTTAAGCCATATGGCTAGACCAGCTGAAGCCTCCGTCCTTGGGGCCGTTGCCGGCACCGCCGACCTGACCGAGATCCAGTCCCGCATCCGGTCCGGGCGCACCGAGGGCCACTACTACGTGGCGCTCCTGGGTCTTCGGACCTACCAGCCACTGGCGCTGGACCGCCACGTGCGGAAGGGTCTGGCGTACTCGAGCTTCCTTCGCTTCCAGCGCAACACCAGCCTGTCCGCCCGGGCCATCGCGGAGATGATCCAGATTCCTACCCGGACGCTGACTCGACGCAAGAGCGAGGGCAAGCTGGCCCCGGAGGAGTCCGACCGGCTGGTACGGGCGTCCCGGATCTTCGGCCGTGCCATGGAGCTCTTCGAGGGTGACACCGACGCAGCCCGGACGTGGCTCACGTCGCCTCAGCCGGCACTCGGTGGGCTGGTGCCCCTGGAGCTGGCCCGCACCGATGTCGGCGCCAACGAAGTAGAGAACCTCATTGGCCGCCTCGAGTACGGCATTCCCTCGTAGCGCCTTCGTTGATCACTGCCTGGAGGTTGGTCAAGCCCCGCCACACGGCGGCTGCGTTCGATGGAGAAGGGGCCCGGCTCCACGGTGGGCGCTGGAATAGTCCCGGTATCCGGGTGGCGTACGCATCGGACAGCATCGCGCTGGCGGCGCTGGAAGTGCTGGCCCACCTGCAATCGACGAAGGTGCTCCAGGCGTACTCGCTGGTGCCGGTTCGGTTTCCGGAGGAAAGCGTGGAGATCCTGGATGCCGCCTCGCTGCCCGCCGGGTGGAGCCGATTTCCGTCACCGGTGGAGAACCAGGCGATTGGCGATCGGTGGGTGGCTGAGCGGAGATCGCTGATCCTGCGGGTGCCGAGTGTCATCGTCCCTGCCGCGGCCAACTTCCTGATCAATCCCTCTCACCCTGAGTTCGGGAAGGTCGCGGTGGGGCGGCCGGAACGGTTCGCGTTTGATCCAAGGCTTCTCAGGAGCTGACCGTGGCCAGCTCCTGGCGGGGCTCGCTGCGGAGCAGGAGCCACCCGCCTACGATCGCCACCAGATAGATCAGCACACCCAGCAGATGCACCGCGTCCGCTATCTGTCCGTCACGGCTCATCCACCCCCATTGCCCCAGCAGCGCTGCCCAGTCGTGGTCTCCGCCGCCCACGAGTGGCAACTCCTGCGCTCGCGCGTCCCTGATGTAGACCGAGATGTTCCAGCAGTTCTGGCCCACCCACCAGAGTGGCACGGTTGCACCGTGCCGGTCGCCGGCCCGCCACAAGGCCACGGCGAGTGCCGCAGGCACGATGAGCTGGAAGAGAGTGCCGCCCATGATGGCGAGCGTCTCCCCGCCGACGACGAAGACCAGATGGCCGGTCTCATGGATGGCGAGATCCAGGCTGTCGAGCCAGCGATACTCGCCGGGGTTCCGCAGGCAGATGAATCCGTAGATGGCCAGCAGCAGGGTAAGAACTACCCGCCAGCGCCGGTCGATGGTCGTCCTCAATGCCGTACGATCGAGCCGAGGATCGCCACCCCTTCGATCTCGATCAGCAGCTCGGCGCGAGCCAGGCTGGAAACCGCCACCAGGGTGTTGGCCGGTGGTTGGGTCTTGGAGAGGTAGCGGGCTCGCACATCACGGAGAGCGGGCACGTATTTGATGTCGGTGATGAAGGTGGTGGTCTTGACCAGATCCCCCATCGAGCCTCCCACACTCTTCAGCGCGCGGTCCAGATTACGAAAGACCTGCTCGGCCTGCGCGGCGAAATCGCCCTCGCCGACGACCTTTCCGGTGCTGTCGAAGGCGACCTGGCCGGCGATGTAGACTGTCCGACCGTCCGGAGCGATAACGATATGGGAGTACCCGGTGGGCTTCACCAGACCCGCGGGGTTCAGATAACGGGTGCCGGTCCCCTGGGCCGTGGCCAGGCCAGGCAACAGCGCGAGGAACAGCACGCCGAGCAGCGGCCCTGCGCGAGTGAGCTTGTCGGTCATGAGCGATGCCTCTCAGAGAATGGCAGTGCCGGAATCACCGCGCGAAATCATAGGATGAATCGACCACGTCGCCAGTCCACACCTTTTGCCACTGGCCCTCCGCGTGCCAGCCAACTTCTGCGCTGGCAGGGATCCACATGCCGTCCTTCTGCCGGTAGTTGGAGACGTGACACTCCCACGGGGTCTGCCGGTACTCTCCCGCGATCTTTTGCCACCGACTCGCGCTGTAGACGCCACTCACCTGACCGGCCTCGTTGAACCAGAATTCCAGCGCTACCGTCTGCCCGGCCTGGGACAGGGTCGCGAGCGCTTTGTTGCCATCGATCGGGCTCCAGCAGAGGGACGCGCTTGGCAGAAGCGCGGTAGGGTACCATACCGCCTCGGCCAGATAGCGATGAAGCGCCCCCGAATTCAGCTCCTTTCCTCCGCTGTCCCCGGCCAGCGTGAACGCGGAAAGGAGGCTCACCCGCCCGAATCCCCTGCCCCCGACGTAGGCATCCAGCACCCGAAGGTGTAACGGCCCAACGATCGTCACCCTGGCGTCCCAGATGAATCCGACAGTCAGCGGGGCGACTACCTGGTCGGCTTCGAATCGAAGCCACCGCGCGGTTCCGGAGCCGGTTCGGAGTTTCCCCGTCTGTTTCACCCGGGCCAGCCGGATCAGTGGCTGCCCGTCCTTCAGGACCTGCCTTAGATAGCGAATAACCGGCGCGGGCAATTCTACCAAGGCGCCGAAATCAACCCGTGCTGCCGGGGCCAGCCGGACTTCCTGCGACAGCGTGGCAACCAGCTCGGACTTGAAGCGCTGAATGCTCACGCAGGTTTTCTCCGCCTGATCCACCAATATCCGGTAGCCATCGTAACCGTGAGTCCCAGACTGACGGCTTCTCTCAGGTTTATCCGGGTGGCAAGTGTCAACGAGACGGCCATCCCGATGATCGCCAGGCCGACACCCATTGGTGCCCGGAAGAGTGCTGGCGGGATGTCGCCACCCTCCTTCCGCCGCAGCACGGGAAGCGAAGCGCATACCAACCCATAAACGAAGAGACGGGACACCGATGCCAGGCTCAGGTTCTCCAGCAGCCCTGCCTGGTTCGCCAGGATCCAGGAAACGGCCGCAAAGAAAAGAATCGAGAGCCAGGGTGTCCGGAACACTGGATGCACCCGGGCGAAGAACGCAGGGAAGTCTCCCCGCTCGGCCATGGCCATGCTGAGACGGGGGACGGCGAGCATGTTGCCGGCGAGCCAGCCATAGACCGAGATCAGCGCGGTCACGGTAATGATCGCGGCCCCGGTGTCGCCCAGGAGCACGCGGGCCGACTCGGCGAGCGGCCGACTGGTGGCTCCGGGATCAGGGAGGCTGGCCAGCACCGTGAGTTGGGCCAGGAGGTAAAGCAGCGCGGCAAGGCCCAGTCCGCCTAACAGGGCGACGG
>Ga0136635_10000354_pt1 | contig 12341 bp, 10 predicted proteins | sample AntDrymeUQ852106_2_FD_105495 | JGI IMG/M metagenome (GOLD analysis project Ga0136635, IMG submission 105495) | Polar desert sand microbial communities from Dry Valleys, Antarctica - metaG UQ85 (21.06) | ecosystem: Environmental > Terrestrial > Soil > Desert | place: Antarctica: Dry Valley... | reverse complement strand
CCCGCATCGACTACCCGCGCATTCGCCACGAAGCCAAGGCATCAAGCGGCTGGTCGGCGTGGGCACGGGCCATCGTTGCCCACCGCTTCATCGCCACCGCCGCCGCACTGGTGATGCTTGCCCTCCTGATCATCCCCGTGTTCAGCCTCTCGATCGGCCAGTCCGGCGTCGAGTCGCAAGCGCGTAGTGGCCCGAGGTTCGACGCCTTGCAGACCCTGCGCGACGGCGGAATCGGAGATGGCGTCCTCACCCCGATCGAGGTACTGGTGCCGGCGAGCGACGCGGAGGCGGCCGCCGAGGCGGCTGCGGGCGTCGACGGAGTCCAGCTGGCCGCCGTGAGCAGCACTGCGGGCGACGAGGCTGTCGTCGACGTACTGCCAACCGAAGTGACGGTCGACAGCACCGGCACCGATCTCGTTGAGGACGTCAGGTCGGCAGTCGAGGGTGCCGTCGCGGGTGACGTGGGCATCACCGGTCTCGGGGCGACCGTCGAGGACTACTTCAGCGCGGTGTACGACAACTTCCCGTACGTGCTGGCGCTGATCGCCTTGATCACGTTCGTGCTCCTGGTGCGTACATTCCGTTCGGTGGTGCTGCCGCTCAAGGCGGTCATCCTCAACCTGCTGTCGCTGGCCGCCGTGTTTGGCGCGGTCGTGTTCTTCTGGCAGATGGGCAACGGCTCCGACGCGATCTTCGGCGTCTCTGAGACCGGTGCCATCACGTTCTGGCTGCCTGTGCTGATCTTCGCGTTCCTGTTCGGGCTGTCGATGGACTATGAAGTGTTCATCCTGGCGCGCATGCGAGAGGAGTACGACAACACCGGCAGCACCCCGACGGCCGTCGTCACCGGGATCGGCCGGACCGGGCGGCTCGTCACGTCTGCAGCACTGATCCTCTTTTTCGCTTTCTCGGCGCTGGCGTCGTCGCCCGGCACCGACATCAAGGTGCTGGGGACGGCCCTCGGGGTCGGCATCCTGATCGACGCGACGATCGTGCGGGCGCTGCTCGTCCCGGCTCTCGTCACCACCTTCGGTCGCTGGAACTGGTGGCTGCCCGAGTGGCTGGCACGAGTCCTCCGGGTCGAGCCCTCACCACTGCCTCCGCGGGAGCCCGCAGCGCGGACCGGCTGACCGCTTTTCGCGGATCGCGTGACCATTTGTCGCGGATGAGCGGGGGCGTGGAAGACTGGCGGACCGGACCAGAGACGCAAACCAGGGAGGGCTCGTGGCGAAGCGGGACCAGTCGCCGGACGACATCGTCCGCGACATCGAGGACAACCGGGAGCAGCTGGCGCTCACGATCGACGCCCTCGTGTACCGCACCAGCCCCAAGACCATCGCCCGTCGGGCGCTCGCCAGCGTCAAGGCCACCTTCGTCAGCCCCGAGGGCTCCCCCCGAGTCGCAAATCTCGCCAAGGTCGGGGGCGTCGTGGTCGGGGTCGTTGCGGCCGCCCTGGTGGTACGCCACGTAGCTGGTGATGACTGAGCGCCGGCGGTGACTGACCCGGACCGGCTGCCCATCCGGATGCTGCACGACCGCATCCTGGTGAGCCTCGACCGCGACCCGGGGGAGCGCCGGTCGACGAAGGGCATCGTCATTCCCGCCACTGCGACGATGGGTCGGCGGCTGGCCTGGGCCAGTGTCTCCGCCACCGGCCAAAACGTGCGGACCGTCCAGCCCGGCGACCGGGTGCTCTTCGACCCGGAGGACAAGGCGGAGATCGAGGTACGCGGCGAGGACTACGTCCTGCTGCGGGAGCGGGACCTGCACGCGGTTGCCTCCGAGCGGATCGAGGACGGCCAGACCGGCCTCTACCTCTGACGTCAGCGGTCAGCGCGGGCCGAGCGCCAGCTCCAGGGCCTGCGCCTCGGTCAGCCCGCGGCCGGCGGCGGCCGCGACGTCCCACGCTGCCTTGTCCACGTCGTCGCGCCACGGTGCGAGCAGCCGCACGAGCAGCACCTCGTCGGGGTCCGTACGGGGCAGGTCCTCCCGATCGCGCAAGCCGTCGGCGGCGCCGATCACAGTCGCTGCCCGGGCGTGGTCGGAGCGAGTCGCTGCGCACACGCCGAGCAGCTCCAGCAGGCTCAGGGTGAGGTCCAGGTCGCCCAGCTGGCGTGCTGCGTCGGCAACGTCGCCGAGCCGCGCCCATGCTTCCTCGGCCCGCCCGGACAGCAGGTAGGCGGTCGAGAGGTTGAGGTCGTCGGCGGCCACTCCCCAGCGGTCGCCGCGCGCGCGGTCGCACTGCCGCGCTTCGGTGAGCAGCTCGACCGCTCGGTCGGTGTGTGCCTCGTCCATCTCCAGCATGCCCAGGTTGCTGAGCGCCGAGGCGAGCCGTTTTGGGTCGTCGATGTCTCGGGCGATCGAGATGCTCTCGTCGAGCACATCCCTCGCCGGGCCAGGTTCGCCCAGGCTCCGGTACACCACCCCCAGGCTGTTGAGCTCCATCGCGATCGCCTTGCGGTCGTCGAGCTGCCGCCTGATCTCGAGGCACTTCTCGAACAGTTCACGCGCCTGCTCGTGCCCGCCCTGCTGGGTCAGCAGGATGCCGAGCGTGTGCAGGAGGCCGGCCAGCTCCGGGCCCTGCTCGTCCGACGCAAGCTCGCTCGCCCGCTCGAGCCACTTGCGCCCCTCCCGCAGGTAGCCGACGGTGTACCAGAACCACCCGAGTGCTTGGCAGATCCGGACCCCGACCTCGACCCGGTCGTGCGGCGGCGGCTCCGAGCCGGGGACGCCCAGCCCCCACGTCAGCGCTTGGCGGACGTTGTCCAGCTCGCCCACGAGCTCTGCCCGCGTACCCATGTCGTCGGGTCCGCGCAACCGTTCGTAGGCGCGCTCGGCCACGGCGGCGAAGTGCTCGGCGTGCCGGCGACGGGTGTCCTCGAGGTCGCCAGCCTCGGCGGCGCGGTCGGACGCGAACCGCCGTACGGTCTGCAGCAGCCGCACCCGCGGCGCACCGTCGACGCCCTCGTCCAGCCGCACCAGGCTCGCCTCGACCAGCTCGGCGACCTCGTCCAAGGGGTCTGTGACCTCGGCCACCGCCGCAACCGCTTCCAGCCCCCCGCCCCCGGCCAGCACCGACAGCCGGCGGAACGTCTCCTGCTGGCGCGGCGGCAGCAGCTCATAGCTCCACCGCATCGTCGCGTCCAGCGTGCGGTGCCGGTCCGGCCGTCCGGTCGCGGTGTCTGCCAGCGGCAGGCTGCTTTCCACGTGCGAGACCAGGGCGCGGGGGGAGAGCAGCCTGGTACGGGACGCGGCGAGCTCGAGCGCGAGCGGCAGGCCGTCGAGCATCCGGCACAGCGTGACGACGTCGGCCACGTTTACATCGGTCAGGGAGAAGCCCGGGTTGACCAGCCGTGCCCGCTGGACGAACAGCTCGACCGCGCTGGCCGCCTCGGCGACGGGCAGGGTGACCTTCCCGGCCGGCGGCAGGTCGAGGGTGTCGAGCGGGTACTCCTGCTCGCCGAGGACGTGCAGCGGGCGGCGGCTCGTTGCCAGCACGGTGGGACCGTCAACGTCGCCGAGCCGAGCGACGACGCTGCCGCCGGCATCGCCGAGCTGCTCCAGGTTGTCCAGCACCAGCAGCAGGCGTCGCCCCGCCACCTGCGCGAGCACGGCGGCGGGCGCCAGGTTGTCGCCGGGGAGGCCGAGCGCCTCGGCGACACTTGTCCAGACCACCGCCGGGTCGGTGACGGACGCCAGCCGCACGAAGTAGACGCCGTCTGGGAAGTGGCCGCTCGCGGCCGTGGCAACCTCCACGGAGAGGCGGGTCTTGCCGGCGCCGCCGATGCCGGTGATGGTGACCAGGCGCTGCATCGGGTCCGTCAGCAGGTCGACGACCGCGGCGGTCTCCTGGCCGCGGCCGACCAGCGCCGTACGCGCGGCCGGCAGGTTGCTGCTCGCGCCCAGGCTGCGCAGCGCCGGGAAGTCGACGCGCAGTCCGCTGACCGCCAGCTGGTGCAGTCGTTGCGGCTCGTCGATGTCCTTGAGCCGGTGCACGCCCAGGTCGACGAGGTCGACGTCCGCGGGCAGCCGGTCGGCCGCCAGCCTGCTCGTCGCGTCGGACAGCACCACCTGGCCACCGTGCGCCGTGCCGGCGACCCGGGCGGCCAGGTGTACGTCCATCCCGACGTAGCCGTCCTCGTACGGCTGGGGCTCGCCGGTGTGCAGGCCCATCCGCACCCCGACCTCGGCGCCGCCTGGCCAGCTCCGCTCGGCCAGGCCACGCTGGGCGTCGACGCAGGCCGCAACTGCGTCGCGGGCCGACCGGAACGCCACGAAGAAGCTGTCCCCCTCGGTGCCCAGCTCGGTGCCGTTCCAGGCGGCGAAGGCGGCGCGCAGTACCTGACGCTGCCCGGCGAGGACGTCTGCGTACGCGTCGCCGAGCTCGGCGAGCATGCGCGTCGAGCCCTCGATGTCGCTGAACAGCAGCGTGACGGTGCCGCTGGGAGGCGCTGCCGGCTCGGTGTCGGTCACGCGGCCATCCTCTCCCGACCGGTTGGTGACTAGCCTGCTGCATATGCGACTGGAGCGGTCGGCGACGGCGATCTCGTGGATTCCCAGCGAGGCGGTGACCGGCATCGTCTACAAGGTGCCGTTCAGCGTAGGCATGGCGAGCTACGACGACCCACCGCCGGACCACATCAACGACATCCCCGAGTTCGTGGCTGCCGGCCGATGCCGGTTCGCCAACCGGCTGCATGCCTGGGTGGAGATCGAGAACGGCCGGATCATCGGGTTCGGGCAGGAAGGGGCCGGGCAGCTCGGCTCGACAACGCTGCGGCTCGGGCGGGCGATGACGTTCGCCGCGGTCGCGTTCGCCGACCGGCAGAGTGCCGAGCAGGTCGGCGACGATGCCGTACGGTTCGTCCAGACCGCGGGCGGCCGCACCGGCGTTCCGGCACCGCGCCGGGTCAACCACCCGCCGTACGTGCAGTTCAGCGCGCCGGCCGCGTGGACCACATTGACCCTCACGGTGCGTGTGGACGGGTCGACCGAGACCACGTTGGAGGGTGCGAGCCCGTTCCCGCGGCACTGGGTCTACGACGGCGACGGTCGGCTACTGTCGAAGTCGTCGCTGGTGGACTACCGGACCTGGAGCGTCAAGGCGTTCGGTCGGCGGACTCCGTGGGGCGATGAGGACTCGCCGGCGCTGGTTCACGAGGTGGAGACCGCACTGGAGCGCGAGGTGTCCCGCCGGATCATGACCACGGGCAAGCGGCCGCGCATCAGGCGGCTCGCGATCGGCGACCTGCTGACCGAGCAGGGTCAGGAGGGCGCCGAGCTGTACGTGCTGCTCGACGGCGTGCTGAGCGTCGACGTCGACGGCGAGGTGGTGGCCGAGGTCGGGCCGGGCGCGGTGTTGGGTGAGCGGGCACTGCTCGAAGGCGGGCGCCGTTCGTCGACGCTGAGGGCAGTGACACGGTGCGCTGTGGCCGTTGCCCAGCGCGACTCCGTCGACGAGGGGGTTCTGCGCGAGGTCGCCGAGGGCCATCGGCGCGAGAAGGACTGAACGTGCCGATCGACACCGACCTGGCCGGCGCGGTCGACGATGTGTTGACGCGCGCTGCTGCGGAGGATCACTTCTCCGGCGTGTTGCGCCTCGTGCGTGGTGACGAACTGGTGCACGAGGGTGCTTACGGCGTGGCGTCGCGGCGCTGGGCGGTCCCAGTCCACGTTGGCATGCGCTTCGACATCGCGTCGGTCACCAAGCTGTTCACCTCGGTTGCGGTGCTGCAGCAGGTGGACGCCGGCACCCTCGACCTCGATGCCTCGATCGCCGAGTGGGTCGACCTCGCCGGCACGGGCATCTCCACCGAGATCACGTTGCGGCACCTCCTTACCCACACCTCCGGTATCGCCGACGACGCGGACGAGGAGGCGGGGGAGTCCTACGAAGCGCTGTTCGTGGATCGGCCGAACTACGCCGTGACGCGCACGGAGGACTTCCTGCCTCAGTGCACCGCCAAGCCGGCCCTGTTCGCGCCTGGCACCGGCTGCCGTTACAACAACTGCGGGTACGTCCTTGCTGGGCTGGTGCTGGAGAAGGCCACCGGCACGAGCTACCGCGACTACGTCCGGTCCGAGGTCCTTGCCCGCGCGGGCATGACGACGTCGGGTTTCTTCGACATGCGTCACCCGGTGCCGGACGTCGCCGAGGGGTGGGAGCCGGTGCGCGCCGACGAGCAGGTTGTCGGCTGGCGGCAGAACATCTACAGCTATCCGCCGATCGGCTCGCCGGACGGCGGCGCGCACGCGACGGCCGCGGACCTGGTGCGGTTCCTCGATGCCGTCCGCGGGGGCGAGCTGCTCAGCGCGGAGCGCACCGAGCTGTTCCTCACCCCGCAGGTGGCCCACAACGAGGAGGACGGCTACACCGTCACGTACGGCTTCGGCCTGGTCTTCGAGGTGTTCCCTGACAGGCGGCTGCGAGACCTCTACAAGGAGGGCATCAACATCGGGGCGAGCGCGATCGTCGAGCACTACCCGACGCAGGACGTGACCCTTGCGTTGGTCGCCAACAGCGAGAACGGGATCTGGGGTCCGCTCAAGCAGATCGACAAGCTCGTCTACGGCTGACGCTCCTAGAGCCGGCGCGCCATAAAGACGTCGTCGACGTACGTGCCGTCCAGCAGGAACTCTTCGCGAAGAGTGCCCTCGACGACGAAGTCCAGCGTCTCGTACAGACGTCGGGCGGTGGTGTTGGGGCCGAGGACGCGCAGGCTGAGCTTGCGCATGCCGCGCCGCCTCGCCTCCTCGACGGCAGCCTCGACGAGCCGTCGTCCGATGCCGCTGCGCTGGTGGTCGGGGTGGACCGCGAGGCCGTTGATCAGGAGCACGTGCTCGTGCGAGGGAACAGAGCTTGTCTGCTTGAGCTGCACGTAGCCGGCGACGATGCCGTCCACCAGCGCCACCAGCACGTCCTCCGGCCTGGTGCGCTCGCCGAAGTACGCCGTCCCGGCCTCGGGCATGGGTGCGGGTGACACTGCAGGTGTCCAGGTGGCGGCGTCGATGGCGACCAGCGCCGCGTCGTCGTCCGGGCGGGCCGTTCGCACCTCGATCACCCCGCAGCCTGCCAAAGTGAGAGCGGTACGAGGTGGCGGACCGACGGCGCGCGGTTCAGAGATCGCCGTCGCGCAGAACGGCCAGGTCTTCTTCCGTACACTCCGATACAGATCAGGGCTGACCCGTGCTCTACGCGGCCCACCCAGCAGCAGACCAGGGACGTCCGGGGCAAACCGGCCGTCGACATGTGCTCGTTCAGTTCCCGGTCCCGGACGGGTCGCCGGCGACGAAGTCGGGATTGACGTTCTCTGTTACGAACGCCGCAATGTCGGCGGGGGTCATCTGGCCTGACGACAGGGCCTCCTGGGCAGCGATCATGAGCTCGTTGGACGAAGAGAACTCCAGTGCGATGTCGTCAGGATCGCGGAAGTTCAGGTGGGATCCGAACTGCTCGTCGCGGATGGGCGTGTAGGCGACCCCGTGCTCGTCGAAGTGCCGCTCCCATTGCTCGAGCTCTTCCCGCGACGCTGCGGTGAAACCGACGTGGTCCATGCCAGTGTTGAGCTCGGAGAAGGACCCTCCACGCGCACCCTCGTGGGCCAACAGTGTCAAAACAAACCCGGTCCGCGGGTGCATGCAGATGCGCCCGTAGCCCACGTCCATCACGACAACGAAGTCGAGAACCTCGGTGTAGAAGCGTTGACTAGTGTCGAGGTCGGTGACCGTGAAGGCCACGTGGTCGACGCCAGCAAAACTAGGGCGCACCGTGTCAGTGTATGGCCGCCACCCGCCTAGACGGAGCAAGAATTCTCGGGTCGCCCGGCATCCGCTTCTCGGCCATGAGCGAACGATTCGGGGCGTCGACAGGCGGCGGAAAGCCGCGAGCCCGGCGGCTACTGCTGCGCACTCATCGGCGCAAGATCGACCGCTTTCGCGGTGGAAGACCCTCAACGGTAACGACTACGAGGCCCGTGAGGAGGCCGGCCGGGCGAGGTGTACACCCGGACCGGGAGGAGATTCGAGCGGATTCCGGGTGGGATTGACGAAGGGTCGCTCCAGGTCGCCTGAGCGCTGGGACCCGCCGGGGCGCGGGCGCACCGCAGAGGTACTCCTTCCCGTCATCGCTGAGCCTGCGGAGCCTCCTGGCCCGACAACTTGTCGAGGTCGCGCACGCAGAAACCGTGGTGGGCCCACTCCTCGTTGAGGACGGTGCCGAGGCACTGCCGCACCCGCCGCCCCCTGGCGTACGGAGGCCATCCGTCGTCGGAGGGCACCGGCGCGGTCTGCGCGAGCTGCTCGGGCGTAACCTCGGCCAGCCACGCCGCGATCTCCGACGCCTGCCGGTCGCGCACGCCCAGCACCTCGTCCAGGCTCGGCCGCGCAGACCGGTCGAGCCCCTGCTCCTCCTGCTCGGGCACGAACGGCGATGCCAGACCTATGGGGGTGAAGGGCTGGGTCAGCCCAAGCACGCAGCGCCGGAACCACGAGTCGTGCACGAAGACGAGGTGACGCAGGGTCTCGACCGTCGACCACTCGCCGTCGACGCCGTGATGCTCACTGCCCTCGGGCATGGACCGGACCCGCTCGGCGGTCGTGGCCCAGTCGGCCCGCAACTGCCGCCAGGCCTCCCGCAGGTCGGACGGCTCGTCGGACCGGATCAGCAGCCGTACCGGGTGCCGGCGGTCGAGCTCGGCCTCGACATACGGCATGACCTGGACCCCGTTGACGACGAGGTTGGTGACCAGGCCGTCTATCTCGGCGTCCTGCATGACAACGCCGACCAGCCGCGCCCTACTCAGGTCGCACTCGCGGAACTCCGCGCCGGTGAGATCCTCGTCGTCGAAGCGTCGCATGCGGACAGGCTAGTTGGGGGCTGGTGTGGGGGACGTGCCTGCTGGCCTCGCCGCCCATGTGCCGTCTTCCGAGACCCCCTGCCCGTATCGCAGTCGAGCAATGCCGCGGCTGCGAGCCGGCGCCGCGGCCACATCTCAGGTGACAACGTGCTGCTCAGGGGTGGTTACGCGAACCCTTGTCACGGGGAGATCCAACTGGATGGTTGAGATGTCGAGCGACCGCGAGTTTGCCATTCGGCTCGGGGACCACCGGCTGCGGCTTAGCGTGCGTACTGCCTGTCCAGGTTGCCGCATGGATCATGGGGTGGACACGTGCTCACGACTCGACTCGGCCTGGCTGCTGTCGGCGTTGCGGCACTGTCTCTCGTCGCCACGTCTTCGGGCTCAGGCGCCCGGGCCGCCGACGGCGTCACGATCGACGGCATGACGGAGGTCGCCGTCGAGCCGGTCGAGGTGGATGCGGACGGATCCCCGAGCTTCGCGACCTCGGTGTGGTCGATCAGCGACGACGGCCGGTTGGTGTTGTACTTCTCGGCCGCGGAGAACGCCGGAGACTCGTTGCCGTTGTTCGGCCACGGCAAGCTCTGGGTCTGGGACCGCGCGACCGACTCCCGGACGCCGGTCGCCACCGACGCCGAGGGCGAGCCGGTGCAGGGCCTCGGGTGTTGTGGCGGCGGGGAGCTGAGTGGTGACGGGCGCTTTGTCGTGTTTGGCCACAAGTCCCGGCGGCTGGTGTCTTCGGGCCACAACCCGAACCGTTACGTGTTCGTCAAGAACCTGAAGACTGGTCTGATCGAGCGCACCCGATTGACCGGTCCGGCAGAGTACACGGGCTGGCGGCTCCCGGAGCTGTACGTCGGAGCGGTGTCTGGGAACGGACGCTACGTGGCGGGCAGTGCCGACTTCGAGACCGATGAGTTCCGACGTCGGCCGATGGCCTGCTATCTGCTCGATCGCAAGACCGACGAGTTGCGCTGGATCAGCCCGCTGGATCGCGAGCGGTTGATCCAGTGCAACACGGTCCGGGCGCTGAGCGATGACGGCCGGTATGCCGTCTGGCAGGTCGAGAAACGATTCGGCGTCTACGACCGAGTCGCTGGCAGCAGCACACGATTGCCGCCGCACCCGGACGGCGAAGCCTGGCTGCCGAGCGGCTTCATCTACAGCGACGACGGCAGGCTCGTCGTCACCGACTGGTTCAACCGAAACACGTACGAAGAGAGCGTGCTGCTGCAACGGCGGGCGACCGGGACGGTTGTGGAGGAGGTCACCGCGCTTGGCTCCGTCTCCGCGATCAGCGCCGACGGGCGATACCTGATCGGCGAAGCCAACCCGGAGGACTTCCGTTGGTGGCAGGCATACCGCTACGACCGCCGAACCGACAAGCTGCTGCTCGTTAGCCGCAACGCGCGCGGCCGGCCGGCCAACTTCTACAGCGGATGCTGCCTCATGAGCGCGGACGGGCAGGTCGTGGGCTTCACTACCCCAGCCAGCAATCTCGTACCCGGCGACGAGCCGCTCGGCGCGGACTCGGACGACCACGACTGGGACGGTTTCCTCGCCACCACAGGACCTAACTGAGGTCAGCGGCATGTCAGCCGTCGACCTCTTCGACGACATCGCCTTGGTCCCCGAGCGTCGCGCCCAGTTCACCGAGCCAGAGTGACCGGAACCCTCCGCGAAGGTTTCCAACAGCAGATCGGGGGGCGGCGGCTCCATGGCGGCCCTTCGACTGGGGCCGATTCGAGTGGTGCTGACCACGAACAGCCTGGCTCGTGCCGCAGCCGCCGCGGCCCCCACCACGGCCAGGCCCGACGCAGCTCCAACACCGCCGCCTTTACCGCCGCGGAGATCTGATGCGGACACGACCGGGGCCGATGCGAGCGGTCGGCAGCCCGTCCAGCCCGTCGGCCTCCGTGACCGTCTCGCCGTCGCTGATCACAGCCAGCACGACCTGATACCGCTGCTCCGCCACACTCAACTCCCGCATGAACCGGGAGTGTCACCGATCAGCCGAAGTAGGTGTAACCCATCACCCGAAGGCGTGTAACCTCTCAACCGAAGGCGAAGTGTTACCCCTCAGGCGAAGTAACACAGCGAGCGGGTGCGCCATCAGGGACTCGAACCCCGAACCCACTGATTAAGAGTCAGTTGCTCTGCCAATTGAGCTAATGGCGCCGGTGCAACCGGCAACTCTAGCGCAGCGCGGTCAGGCGCCGGCGAGGCGCTTGGGGGCCGCGATCGACCGCGCCGCCGCCCCCTCCGAGCCCCGGTGCCTACCGCCCGCACCGGAGCGGTGGGTGTCCCACGCCTCGAGCGCATCGGCGCTCAGCGGCTTCGCGAAGTGGAACCCCTGAGCGCGGTCGCAGCCGAGGCTCAACAGCACCTCACAGATCGCCTCGGTCTCGGCCCCTTCGGCGATCACCTGCAGCCCCATCCGGCGAGCCAGGGTGACCGACGCCTCGACAACGGCGATGTCACGGATGTCGCTGGGCAGCCCGAGGACGAACGACTTGTCGATCTTCACCTCGTCGACCGGAAGGGTCCTTAGCCGCTGCAGGGACGAGAGGCCGGTCCCGAAGTCGTCGAGGCTCAGTCGAACGCCGAGTTCGTGCAGGTCGTGCAGCACGCGCAGGGCGCGCTCCGTATCGGTCAGGACGGCGTTCTCGGTCACCTCGATGACCAGCTCGTTCGCCCGCACCCCGTACTCCGCGAGCAGTCGGTGCACCGTGTCGGCGAAGTTGGGGTCGACGAGGTTGGGCGCGGCGACGTTCACGGCGACCGGGACGTGCAGCCGTACGGAGCTGTGCAGCTTCCAGCGGCGCATCTGCTCCAGAACCGTGTGCAGCATCTCTTCGGTCAGCGGGCGCATGACGCTCATGTGCTCGACCTGGGTGAGGAAGGAATCCGGTCCGAGCAACCCGCGACGGGGGTGCTGCCACCGTGCCAGCGCCTCCAGCCCGATCAGCGCGCCTGTGCCCAGCTGGACCTGCGGCTGGAAGTGCGCAATAAGTTCGCCGCGAGCCAGTCCGTCGCGAAGCTCGGACACCACGCCCAGCCGATCGGCGCTGTTCACGTACCGGGTCGGGTCATGCACCGCGTGCTCGCTGCGTTCTCGCTTCGCCTGGTTCATCGCGGCACCCGCACGCGACAGCAGCTCCGACGGGTTGTCGGCGTGGCTGGGGAACAGCGCGACGCCGGCGCTCACCTCGACGGCGACGTGGACCGTCCCGAGCTGGAACGACGGCAGGAGCGCCGCCGCGAGGGCGCGGGCTGCGGCTTCGGCCGCCTCGATGTCGCTCACGCCCTTGACCACCATGGCGAACTCGTCGGCACCGAGCCGGGCGAGCGTGTCATCGGGCTTGCGGTGCTCCTCGAGCCGTGCGGCGACCTGGGTCAGCAGCAGGTCGCCGTTGGAGTGACCGAGCGCCTCGTTGATCTCGTTGAAGCCGTCGATGTCCAGGAGCAGCAGCGCGAACGGCTTGT
>Ga0136635_10000353_pt1 | contig 12344 bp, 12 predicted proteins | sample AntDrymeUQ852106_2_FD_105495 | JGI IMG/M metagenome (GOLD analysis project Ga0136635, IMG submission 105495) | Polar desert sand microbial communities from Dry Valleys, Antarctica - metaG UQ85 (21.06) | ecosystem: Environmental > Terrestrial > Soil > Desert | place: Antarctica: Dry Valley... | reverse complement strand
TATTGCAGCCTTGGCAATCATCGCAGGTGTTACAAGCTTAGGAAGTTCAGTTTACGCACAATCACCACCAACACAAAATTCAAATACAGGACAATATACATTAACTGGTGATTCTCTCAGCGGAATTAATAATAGAACAGCACAGGACGACTACGCGAAATTTTTTGCCCCAAGCAATTCTGCAAATGCTCCTGGCAATAATAGAGAAACAATTACACCTATAGGTGTTTTGCAAATCGGCGATGGTGTCCAACTAAGGAGATCTGACGAACCTCTAACACTCACAGACACTCCGATTATCTTGCAACCGGCTCAGTCTGATAATGACATTAATGATGGGGTGCAAGTGCAGCTTGTTGGTCAATAGTATCGATTTTAAGCACTTTCCGTGCTTACTACGGGTTTTTATCAATCGTTGCGGTTAGGGAAGTGATTTAGTCGGTGTAGAATCAAATAGCCCCTCTGCCTTGCGTTGTTGAAAAGCAACTCAAAGACAGAGGGGACTTTATTTTTAGGCGATACTCATGATTGAGTCGCTCCGCGATCGCCTGAACCACTGCCAAGCAAAGATAAATTGCCAAAAACGCCAATTTGTAAACACTTTGCAGTAAAATTATTCCTTTAGATAGAGGAGGGCAAAAAAGATGACTCGTGTGATCATCGTGCGCCACGGTCAAAGCACATATAACACAGAAAAGCGTATCCAAGGTCGCACAGATGCGTCCAGCATCACCGAAAAAGGTCGTAACGATGCCAGTTTAGCTGGCATTGCCCTCAGTAATATTCAATTTAATGCAATTTACAGCAGTCCTTTACGACGAGCGAAAGATACAGCAGATATTATCCACAGTGAATTGACAAATAATTCTGGATCTGCTGTACCGCAAACCTCTGATAAACTGCTGGAAATTGACCTTCCTTTGTGGGAAAAAATGCTCACTGTTGATGTCAAGCAAAAATTTGCCGACGACTACCGCACCTGGAAAGAACGTCCTCACGAACTGCGGATGCTAGTTCCAGAAACTGAGGGAACAAAAGAACATTTCCCAGTTTTGGCTTTATACGAACAAGCGCGAGAGTTTTGGCAAGAAATTTTGTCTCGTCATCAAGGACAAACCATATTAATAGTCGGGCATAACGGCATCAATCGGGCGTTAATCAGCACCGCATTGTCGATTTCTCCATCTCGCTATCATTGCATACAGCAATCTAACTGTGGCATCAGCGTTTTGAATTTCTCCGGGGGATTAGAAGAACCTGTTCAACTAGAATCGATGAATCAGACGCAACATTTGGGCGAAACTCTGCCTTCCTTGCGACCGAATCATCAAGGAGTCAGATTATTGCTGGTGCGTCACGGTGAAACTGAATGGAATCGTCAAGGTAGATTTCAAGGGCAAATTGATATTCCTCTAAACGATAATGGTCGGCTTCAGGCACAAAAAGCCGGCGAATTTATTAAACAAGTAGCAATTGATTTTGCCGTTAGTAGTTCAATGCAGCGTCCTAAAGAAACAGCGGAGATTATTTTAGAGCATCACAAAAGTGTAAAGTTGGAATTAGTTGATGGTTTAAGAGAAATTAGTCACGGACTCTGGGAAGGAAAATTTGAAAAAGAAATAGAGCAAGAATATCCGGGAGAGTTGGAACGTTGGCGGACAATTCCCGCAGAAGTACAAATGCCCGAAGGAGAAAATCTGCAACAAGTGTGCGATCGCACACTTGTTGCTTGGCAATCTATAGTTGAAACAGCAATCTCAAATCAACTTCAAACCGGCTTAGTAGTCGCTCACGACGCCACAAATAAAACCTTGCTTTGTCAGATTCTCGGTTTACCATCAGAAAATTTCTGGAACTTCCGTCAAGGAAATGGCGCAATCAGCGTTATCGATTACCCTTCTGGACTTCATGGTTTGCCAGTACTGCAAGCAATGAATATTACTACTCACTTAGGTGGAGGCGTACTCGATAAAACCGCAGCCGGCGCACTTTAGAAAAGTGAGGAGTGAGGAGTTATGAGTGAGGAATAAACTTAGGAGTAATAAGCAACGAGTAAATAACTTCATGCCTCCTAACTCCTACTCCGCTCCTCCGCTCCTCCTAACTTCTAATTAATAACTGAAAATTTTTATGACTGAACTGCTGCAACAAGTACGGATTATCGACCCAGTTTCTGGAACTGACCAAATAGCTGATGTGTTGATTGCTGATGGTTATATCAGTTCCGTCGCAGAAAGTATTTCTGATATTAGTGCCGATACTCAAATCAGAGATTGTCGGGGATTAATTTTAGGATCTGGATTGGTAGATTTATATAGCCACTCCGGCGAACCTGGTTTTGAAGAACGGGAAACTATTACCTCTTTGTTGCAAGCTGCTGCTGCTGGTGGCTTTACAAGAATTAGCATTTTACCCGATACATCTCCACCGATTGATAACCCAAGTGTGGTGGCGCAGTTGTTGCAAAGGAGGGGACAGGGGGACAGGGGGACAGGGGGAGGGGGGAACAAGAAGAACTTCCCCCCCTCCTCCCCTCTCCCCCTCCTCCACCTCTGGGGTGCCATCACTGAAGATGTTGCAGGAAAGCAGATGAGCGAATTGGCGCATTTGGCGGCTTCTGGGGTGGTTGGTTTTGCTGATGGCGTAACTATTGAAAATTTAGGGCTGGTGCGTCGAGTATTGGAATATCTCCAGCCTTTAGGGAAACCGATCGCCTTTTGGTGTTGCGATCGCCGGATTATGTCCAACGGTGTCATGCGCGAAGGACAAGACTCTATTCGCCTAGGTTTACCAGGAAATCCCGCTATCTCTGAAACTGCGGCGATCGCTTCATTGTTGGAATTAGTCGCCGCTATCGGTACCCCTGTCCATATTATGCGCGTTTCCACCGCTCGCAGTGTCGAACTCATCGCCAAAGCAAAATCTCAGGGTTTACCCGTCACCGCTAGCACTACTTGGATGCATCTTTTACTTGACACTAAGGTAGTTAAGAGTTATAATACAAGCCTACGTTTAGAACCACCTTTAGGAACACCGAGCGATTTAGCAGCGTTGCGTGCAGGTGTGCGGCTGGGTATTATAGATGCGATCGCTATTGACCATACACCGCATACTTACGAAGAAAAAGTGCAAGCGTTTGCAGAAGCTTTACCTGGGGCAATTGGATTAGAGTTAGCATTACCGCTGTTGTGGCAATATTTGGTAGAAAGCGGTGAATTTACAGCTTTGGAATTATGGAAAGCTTTGAGTAATCGTCCAGCAGAGTGTTTAGGACAAAAAATGAGTGCGATCGTCAAAAGTGAAAAAGCAGAATTGACTTTATTTAACCCCAAAGAAAGCTGGAAAGTCAACAGCGAAAATCTCTACACTTTATCTAGTAATACACCTTGGTTGGGACAACAGTTAACAGGTCGTGTCGTGCAAACTTGGTGTTAATGGCATTCAAACCAGTTAATGCAGATTCTCAAAGCATTTGTCAGTAATAGCAATACAATCTAACTTAAACGTAAAAATTCCACTATGGAAACAGATATAAGAGTGAAAGTGACAGCAGAAGGTCAATTAGAACTCCCAGCATAAATTCAGGCAAAACTCAGTCCTGGCGATGAATATATGGTATCAATTACAGAAGCAGAAATTGTTCTGAAAAAAATCCGCAAGCCACTGACTTGGAACGAGTTATCGCAAATAATAGAGGAATCCGAACCAGACCCCGACCAACCTTGTTTAGAAGAAATTAGTGAAATTGTCAAGGAAGTACGACGGGAAAGACGTTCTAAAGCATGAAGATTGTATTAGATGTCAAAGTTCATATAAACCAGTTTTCAACTTGTAGTTCGATAAAATCGGCGTAGTCTGCCACATTGTTAGTAACAACAATCAGACCGTTAACTTGAGCGAACGCAGCAATTTGACCATCTGCAAATGATGGTGTTTTACCAATAGTTACCAGACGCGTTTCTGTAGCGTGCCATTTAGCGGCGTTAGTATCGTATGGCAGTAATGGTATATTAGGCTCAACTACTTCTTGGAGATATTTTTCTATAGTTTGACGTTTTTTAGACTCTGGAAGACGGTAGCACCCGAAAAGTAGTTCATGATAAACAACAGTTGCTGTAGCTATTTCATTTTCATGTCGTCGCAGCATTTCGATGACATTTGAGTTAGGAATTGGACGCAAAGGCTCGGAAAGAATATTAGTATCTAATAAAAAGTGCAAGTTCACCAAGTTACTTCACGTCGGAAGTGAAGAATCTCGCACATCTCCAAAAACTTCGGGTTCAATACTTACTGCTTCTAATTCTTGTTCTTGGCGAAATTTTTCTAGAGATTTCCAGAATTGAGACTCACCACTCACAATTGTTGTAGATTCGTCTAGAATCTCAATGACTATTTCTTGCCCATCAGGAATATTTAATTCCTGAAATATTTCTATACTATTTCTGCGCTTGATGCCTTTAATTTTCATAATTTAATGAGACTGCCTTGGGATGAATGGGAAGCAAGTAACGAAGAGGTAGAAAATGTAGCGTGCAAGTTTATTTTTGCTAATTGTTATAACCCGCAAATTGCCAGCATCATACTACAAAAACAACAAGATACTTTTTGTCATGCCCAGTGCCTGCTTTGGTCATGCCCAGTGCCAGGTAACGGAAACCTAGAACCCTCAATGCTTCGTGGGTAATGACTTGTTTGTGAATCTTTACAAACACGTGTAAGCGTTATATGTTACAGTTTACAAGTCTCGACGCGAGAGAAGACAACTCCCACAAACAAACTCACTACCGCATTCTTTCCCGGAACGCGCCCCCCAGGGAGATGCCCAGGGGGGGCATTGAGGGAGAAGGTGAGTTCGGAGTAGTTGAGCCATTCTTTGTTAAAGAACATTCCTTTTTGCCAACCGACGCGATCGCCAAACTCGCCGTAGTCTTTTCCTACACTTTCCCAAATGCGCTTTTGCACACTAAATCCAAATCGCCCATTACTGTATTTTACCCACAGTTGGTCAATAGTGCGTAAGTCAGTGCAAGGAAAGTTTTCAATAGATTCATCACTAAGCCACATTTTATTTTTGGTGCGAGTAGCTTTGAGCATAACTGCTAAAGTTTCTTGATCTGCTTCTTTCCACTCTCCAGCTTTGAGTAAATCGCGTAACCGCGTATAGTCTACACCCTTCTCAGAGGGCAAGTCATCAGTCTTCTGTTTTTGTCGTTGCTTCTCGGCTTCTTGTTGTTCCCGTTGTCGTTGTCGTCGTTGTAGTCTCTGAGCTTCTACTTGTTCCTGTTGTCGTCGCTTCTCAGCTTCTTGTTCTTCATAAAGCCGCAGGTTATTTTCATGTTCTTGTCGTAGTTTTTCGGCTTCTTGTTGTTCTCGTTGTCGTTGAAGCTTTTTAGTTTCTTCTTGTTGTCGTAAGCTTTTGTTGTTTTCTTCTTGTTGTCGTCGCTTCTCGGCTTCTTGTTGTTCCCCTTCTTGTTTCAGGGAATTTACGTACTCGTCTTTAATACCGTAGTAGTTTTGTAACTTATTTAATTCAGCCTCAGCTTTTTCCCCCAGTGGGTATCCTTGTTCAGCTACTTTCTTGGTAAATTGTTGCTTGTAAATCTGATAAGGTTCTAATACTTCTTCTTGGACTTCACGGGCTTGTTCATCCGTTAATCCTAGCTTTTTCTGTAAACTATTTAATATGAGGGATTCAATGTCATCATCAATCACGCCATCAGAAGCAAATTCTTCAACTTTCTGACGATACTTGGTAATAGTAGTTTCTTCTAGTGTGGGTGAAGGAGAAACAACGCTTGCTTTGCGAGCATCCTGTGGGGGTGAAGTGGGTGTAGGGGTGGTATTTATACTTTCCCCATGCAAATCTTTTTTTCTCAACAATTGAGGTGTCAAATGCTCTTGAATCCCTGCCATGCGGATGACTTGACAACCAAGTTTATATGCAAATTCAACGCTTCTTCCAGCCCCCAGAGCATCGTAAAAACCAACAGCAAATTTAATGGCGGCTTTATCGCCAATTTCCTGACTCATGCCGATAACATAATCAATATGTTGGGCAATGGCTTTGGCTTGAATCTCGGAATAGCAAGCATTAAGTAATACACACTCTACTTGATCTGCAAACAAGTCAAAGAGTCCAGCTAATGCTTCTGCATCCACTAGCTTCTGTTGTCCGGTGTTATCTTCAAATATTAAGCCCGGTTCCCCTGCACCATGTCCAGAAAAATGTATAATCTGGGGTTCGTGATTCAGAATAGAGCGGTGAATATCTATGTCGCGCACTGCTTCTGCCGACTCTATTTTAAATCTGTCGCGTTGTTTCGCTAGTTGTAACCCTTCCTTAATTTCACGAATTTCGTCACCCAAACGCAGTTGTTTCGTACCTTTGGGATTGGCTGACAACACTAAGATTTTTTTGACTGCAATTTCATCGGTCATGGCAGGATAGGGTTTTATTACATAATATTTCAGGCTGAAAATCTTCCTTTGAGCTTCTGGCTAGACATTGGCTTGATAATGCTTACTAATAACCTACACTTTCAAATTATACGATTCCGGTCACAAAAAAGATACTCAAGCGATCGCGTGTCGATTTAATTTATACCAGCGCCAAAAATCTCCATAAATAAACGCTCCTTAACGCAGTAACGTAGCCGTTAAAATCCTCAACTACGAGCGGTAAACCGCTCACTACGAGCCAGGAGACTTACTTAAGATGTATTAAAAATCCGATAAATTATCTAATAATTCTGCTGTTTGCTCTGGCTTAACTAAAGTATTCGCGCATAAAATGCCAGACGCTGCGACTGCTGGTACACCGATTCCCGGCATGGTGCTGTCACCAACGCGATACAATCCTGAAATGGGGGTGTGTGTACTGGGAAACATGCCTTTACCAGCGGGAATGGCTGGTCCATAAGTTCCCTGATATCTTCTGAGATAAGAAGCGTGAGTTAGGGGTGTGCCAATAAGTTCTAACTCGATGCGATCGCGAATATCTGGGATAATTCTTTCTAAAGCGCGATATAAAGACTTCGCTTTTTCTTGCTTCTTCTGTTCATAAAGAGCATTTTTCTCCCATCCCGCATAAGGTTCTAGCGTATAAGCATGAACTACATGATGTTTTTCTGGTGCTAGAGTTGCATCCCACACGCTAGGAATCGATATCATGCAAGTATTTCCCGGTGAAGTTATATCCTGCTGTGCATCGTGGACTACTACATGATGTCCCGTCAAATTCTCCAACCCTTCACCACGAATACCTAAGTGTAAATGCATAAAACTATCTACCGCTGCTGTATCTAGCGAAACTTTCCGATAAGATGCGGGTAAATCTTCCGGACGCAACAACTTAGTATAAGTATCCCAAATTGTGGCATTAGAAATCACCACAGGCGAAGAGAGAATTTCACCATTTTGTAACCTCACACCAACAGCTTTGCCAGACTCTACTAAAATCTGTTCGACATGACATCCCAGCCGCAACTTACCATTAAATTTTTCTAATCCCCGCACCAAAGCATTGACAATTGCCGCACTACCTCCCACAGGATATTCAACTCCGCAGCGATCGCGTTCACCCAACATAAAAGCTACCTCAGGGGCAATAGTCCCATGTGCCTTTAAACCAGACAGTAGAAAGCATTCTAAATCAATCAGCCGTCGCACCCAAGCATCTTTCACTGTTGCATCCATCACGCTGCCCACAGAAGCTTGAACAATCGGCAAATTGGGGAGCATTTTTGTTAAAGATGGCAAATAACGTTTTAGTAATACCAAAATCATCTGCCAATCTGTTCTCAAAGCCAAAGTGGGAATGCCTTTCATCGCTTCATAAAGCGGTAATAAACGTTCTTCAAACCGCTTTAATTCTTTAGCACCTTCAGGGGTAATTTTCTCCACCTCATCACGGTAACGCTCAGTATTGCTATAAACTGCAAAAGTGCCTTCAGGAAGGTGATAATGTCCTAAAGGATCGTAAGACACACATGAAAGGGATTCGCCTAAAACATCCAGAACTTGTTTGAGAGGATTTAAACTCAGGGCATCAGTCAGACCACAATAGAAAGAGGGACCGGAATCAAATTCAAATTTTCGTCGTCTGAAGCTATGAGCAGCACCACCAGCAATTGTGTGGCTTTCACATACAATAACTCGTTTGCCATAACGTGCAAGTAATCCAGCAGCACATAACCCCCCGATACCGCTACCAATGACTATGACATCACAATCTTGCATTTTTGTTATTTGTTAGTGGTAGAGACGCGATTAATCGCGTCTGTGGTAGAGACGCGATTAATCGCGTCTGTACAATGTTAGTGGTAGAGACGCGATTAATCGCGTCTGTACAATGTTAGTTGTTAGTGGTTATTTGCCCAATGCCCAATGCCCAATGCCCATTGCCCCATACCCAATGAATAAACCATTGATTGAACTTAAAGGTGTTTCTAAGTCATTTGGCGACAATAAAGTTTTAGATGATGTAGACTTGACAATTTACCAGGGAGAAGCATTAGGGATTATTGGTCCTAGCGGTACTGGTAAATCAACTATTTTACGGGTAATTGCAGGATTAACGGCTCCCGATGCCGGAGAAATTTATGTGCAAGGGGTACGGCGAGAAGGTTTGATAGAAGATGGTGCCGATGCGATTGGCATTGGGATGGTATTTCAGCAGGCAGCATTATTTGATTCATTGACAGTAGAGCAAAATGTGGGGTTTGTACTATATCAATACTCAAAAATGCGGCGATCGCGCATCCGAGAATTGGTAAATGAAAAACTAGATATGGTAGGTTTATCAGGAATCGGTTCGCGCTACCCTAGTGAACTTTCCGGAGGAATGCGAAAACGTGTCAGTTTTGCGCGTGCAATTGTGTCTAACCCAGACAACCCACAAGATGGACCAGCAGTTTTACTATACGATGAGCCTACAGCCGGACTTGACCCAATTGCCTCTACTGTTATAGAAGATTTGATTCGCCAATTACAATGTACTCAGGGAGTCTGTGGGACTTATGCCATTGTTACCCACCAAGACAGCACTATTCGTCGAACCGCTGATCGAGTTATTTTTCTCTATCAAGGTAAAGTGCAGTGGCAAGGTAGTATAGATGAACTTGAAAATACAGAGCATCCTTTGATTAGACAATTTCTCAGTGGGAGTGTGCACGGACCGATTCATGTCGGCGTCGGGTAGATGGCAGAAGGAGAAAAATGCGATCGCGAACATTTAGAGAAGGTTCTGTAGGGTTATTGCTTTTAGCAGGATTGGGGGTATTTGGACTGATTCTGCTGTGGTTGAATAGAGTCACTACATCTCAACGTTCATACAAAGTTATTATCGAGTTTGCTAACGCTACCGGAATGCAAAAGGGAACACTTGTTCGCTATAGGGGTGTGAAAGTAGGCAGTATTTCCAAAATTCAACCTGGTTTAAATAACGTTGAAGTGGAAGTTGATATTTCTCAACCTGAGTTGAAAATCCCTCGTGATGTATTAGTTGAAACTAATCAGTCCGGTTTGATTAGCGAAAGCATTATCGACATCACACCAAAAGCAACCTTAATTCAAGCGACTGATGTCGCTAAACCCACAGAAAAAAATTGCAATCCCCAAATCATCCTCTGTAATGGTTCTCGCTTAAAAGGTCAAGTTGGCATCAGTGTTGATGAGCTTATTCGCAGTTCAACTGCACTATCTGTTGCATATAGTAATCCTAAATTTTATAACACCGTTAATAAAACCCTAGAAACTGCCTCTCAAGCAGCTGACAGTGTAGCGGGTTTAAGTCGAGAACTCCAGGTTTTGAGCAAAAACGCACAACAACAATTAGGCACATTTTCCGCCACAGCTAATTCAGTGCAACGGGCAACAGATAAACTTAGTACATCTACCAATCAAACAGTAAATCAATTCGGTAGCACCGCCAAGCAATTTAGCACAACTGCAACTGAATTTAGTGCAACCGCAAAAACTATTAGTTCGACTGCAAATCAAGCAAAAAGTTTGGTGACAAATCTCGATAATTTGGTGACAACAAATCGCTCAACATTGGTTGGTACATTAAATAATCTTAGCCAAACCAGCGATAAACTGCGCGTTACAGTCAGCAGTTTATCACCAACTGTTAATCGCTTCACTCAAGGAAAATTACTAGAAAACTTAGAAACTCTCTCAGCAAATGCAGCGCAAGCATCAACAAATTTACGCGATGCTACCAAAACCTTCAACGATCCAAGTAATCGACTGTTATTGCAACAAACTTTGGATTCGGCACGGGTAACATTTGAAAATACCCAAAAAATTACATCTGATTTAGATGAGTTGACAGGTGATCCCGCTTTTAGAAATAATTTGCGGCAATTGGTGAATGGTTTAAGTACTTTGGTTTCTACCACAGAGCAAATGCAACAGCAAGTGCAGGTGGCTGATACTTTAGACTCTTTTAAAGCATCCGTTAACAAATCAGATTTGGTCATTCCTACCCCAAGGGCAACCCAAGAGGTGATGATTATTAATACCTCACCTGCTGAAGAGAAAAGTGCTGCCAAAAAGCCGATAACCACAGCTATCTCAAGTACTAAATCATCTCAAGAACGCTTATTGAAGCAATTGCGTGACTATAAAGAGCAACAAAAGAACCTTCAGCAGTCTAAACAAGAAGAAAAGACGGGATTTAGCCTGACAAGTGATAACTAAGTACTGGAGTGTAAATAAACGCGCTCTTAAACGTAGTAAGCGGCTCTATTCCTTAAAATTGAGCGGTTCACCGCTCACTACGAGCTAAAAGTAAATAAATTTTCTGTTTAATTATGTTTAATTCTTAACCGTTGCTACGCTGCAATTTAAAATCCAAAATTATCAAATTAGAGTTTGATGAAATCGTAACCGTTCACGGGATTTGAAACGCTACCATCAAAAATAGGTATAAGTAGATGGTAGATTAAGACGCATGAATCAAAACTACCTGTTTAGGGAATTGAAATTTCCGACGCCCAATTGTTAGATTTACCTTTAGAAGTAGTTCAGCAGGCAGTACACCAGTCTGATGGATAGATTTTGATGGTTTTTTAGCCTTTAGGCGATCGCCTATGTTACCGCAAAACGCTACCCTAGAGGCTAAAGCGAATAAAAAACTATGAAATCTGATGACATAGCGGTAACGCTGGCAGACTTATTTGGTGAAGCAGCTGTTGTAGCGTTAGCACCTGGATCTTGGCAAGTAGAAACCTCTGGTTTTCGGCTATTGGTGATACTTAGCGAAGATAATACATGGGTGCGAGTTTTGCTGCCAATTGTGCCAGTACAAGAAGCTCAACCTTTGTTAGAACAGTTACTAGAAGCGAATTTTGATGATACTCAAGAAGTACGCTACGCAGTGTGTCAAGGGGTAGTGTGGGGAGTATTTCAGCACAATAGCGAGACTTTGGTAAGTGCGGATTTAAAGAGTGCGATCAAAAGACTAGCATCTTTACATCAAGCCGGTTTAGATGATGTCTTCAGTCGGCTACTTGAAAATCGCATTCGGCAAATTATCCTCGCAGCAAAACAGCAAGGACAATCTCTACAAGCTACCATGCAAAATTTAGACCGCTTTTATGCTGAAGGATTGTTAGGTGAAATAGAACAAACTCCAGAAGCACAAGCAGAAGTTCTAGCTGCTTGGCAACGTCAGTTAGAACGTCTATGGGATGAAGTAGAACCATAAAAAATTCACGCATTCACGCATTCCAAATGGATATTATTCAAATCCTCAAAGAAGACTATCAAAGATTTCCCGCAAATCAAACTTACAGCATCTACGCTGAAGATGTTTATTTTCAAGATCCGCTTAACAAATTTCGTGGTGTCAAGCTGTACAAGTTGATGATTAAATTCATCGAGACTTTCTTTTTAAATCCGAAAATGGATTTACACGATATTCAAAAAGAAGGAGACACAATTAAAATGAAGTGGACACTCAACTGGAATACACCTCTACCGTGGAAACCACACATCTCTATCCCTGGCTGGAGTGAGTTACGCCTAAACTCTGATAGTCTGATTGTCTCTCACATCGATTATTGGAATTGTTCGCGTTTAGACGTGCTAAAGCAGCATTTATTTCCTTTAAAAAGTCGATAATGTAAATAAATGTAAAAAATCCTCAGCTAGGACAAATCATCCATGCGTGTAATTTTGATGACAGGCAAAGGTGGTGTAGGCAAAACCTCCGTTGCCGCAGCTACTGGACTGCGTTGTGCGGAACTAGGCTATCGCACACTTGTTTTGAGTACAGATCCGGCACACTCCCTGGCAGACAGTTTTGATTTAGAACTAGGACATGCACCGCGAGAAATTCG
>Ga0136635_10000352_pt1 | contig 12349 bp, 7 predicted proteins | sample AntDrymeUQ852106_2_FD_105495 | JGI IMG/M metagenome (GOLD analysis project Ga0136635, IMG submission 105495) | Polar desert sand microbial communities from Dry Valleys, Antarctica - metaG UQ85 (21.06) | ecosystem: Environmental > Terrestrial > Soil > Desert | place: Antarctica: Dry Valley... | reverse complement strand
TCGCCCGCATCATGCTCACCATGCTGCAGGATGCCCATGTGATGAAGCGCCGCCTCCGCGAAGGCGCAGAATTTTTCAAGTTTCTCAGCTCGCGCAAAGAAGTGGCCTGACACAAAATACAAAACTTACGGTTTAAAAATCCGGAAAATCCAGTTCCATAATCTAAATATCTCATGACCGCACAACTAGAAACCGTCATTCAAACCACCGCCAAGGTTCCGATCAACATGAGCTGCGTACACGTGCAGTTGGACGGAATTGATTCGGCCCTCTTCACCAACGAAAACGGAAAAATGGTCCAGGCTTTAAGGACCGAAATCGTTTTCATGCTGGCCAACAAATATTGTTTTCTGGTGCTCCACTTTGAGCATCGTCTCGCCGTTAGGCCGCGTAGCCTTTTCCTGACCTTTCCCACTACCATGAATTCCTGCGATTCGCTTCTATTTCATTTGGAGCCTTCGAACCCCGGCGAAGATAGTAGCTTCAGCCATACCCTCCGACTCATTCCCGCAGATGCCCGTGTGAAACGGATTCTCCTGGAACGCGTTAATGTGGCGCTGGCCAAATTGATTGATTAACGCTCCTTACCTTTGACAGTTCAGACTGAAGCCGGGTTAATCATCGTTCGCGCTTAAGTTGAAACTCTGCTTCATTAGTTAGGCCGCCATCGGGGCGATGGCATCTATCAATTCTCGTTTCTCTTGAACAGACGTTTCCTCATCTGAAATAACGCAAGGGCGGAAAAAATTCCTCCCAGCAGCGGCACCCATTCTCCTAGCTGTTCGTAGAGCGTTACCGTCGGAACGGGAATGACTATGTCGCCTTCCAGAAAACCAGCGTTGAAGTAATCCTTTTTCTCGAACGATCCCAGCAGATTGGAAATGACTCCCCGTTCTGAAATAACGGCGGTCACTCCGTTGTTTCCTGCCCGCAGCAAAGGCCGGCGAAATTCAATCGCGCGAAAAATGGCATTATAAAGATGTTGCTCCGACTGGCCGGTGCGCTGAAACCAACCATCGTTTGTGATATTCACAAAAAAGTCCGGACGAAAAGGCAACGCTCGCCGGGCAACTCTCGAGACCGTATCTTCAAAACAAATAAGAGCCGCAAACGTAAACTCCGGCTGGGCCAAGTGAAAAACACCCGGCAGGGTTCCGGCGCTGTAGTTGGAACCTAAGGGGGAATATTGCTGGAGCCACGGAAAATCTCGGGTCAGCGGGACGTATTCTCCCATGATGACCAGATGATTTTTATAATAAATCTGCACATCCTTAGTGTTGGGTTCCAGAAGCAGGGCGGCATTATAAATTTCCGTGCCTGCATAGTCGTTAGATCCCAGCATGAGCGCAAAGGGTTGATCTCGGGTCAGGCGTTGGACCGTGCCGTGAAAGTCAGGATCTTCGGCGTAACTGGAACCAATCGGCGTCTCCGGCCAGATAACCAGGTTGGGCATGTCCTCGCGCTTGCGCCCGCTCAACGCCTCGGCCATCAGGAGTTCCATCCGAGACATCGCTTCTAACGTGCTGGTTGGCCTCTCCAAGCTTTGCGGCAAATCGGGTTGAATACAAAGATAGTGCAGCCGTTTTCCTTCCACCGGCGGGGCGAGCATGATGCGGGAGCCGTAAAGAAAACTCACGCCGATCAAAAACATGGCCAGCGAAAAATCGAGGTGCGTCTTCACCTTCATTTTGGAGCGGATTTCCAACTCAACGCGGCGAATGGTCACGGTAAAAATGAGTGAGGAGAAGACCACCAGCCAGGACACAAGATAAACCCCACCCAGATCCGCAATCTGGCACAGCACCACCATGGGGGCTTGGGTTACTCCTAAGAAATTCCAGGGAAAACCGGTGAAAAGCCAGCCGCGTAACCATTCGAGCGCCACCCAGGCGCAGGCTCCGAAAAAACAGCGCCGAATATTGATCCAGGTGGAGTATTCGCCATTCGCCCCGCCAGCGATCCATGCCCAGAACACAGTCCAGAGCGAAAAATAAAGAGCCATGACTGCGCTCAATCCGACCATTCCTCCGGTTGTGACGGTGGTCATCCAACTTAAACTCGTCAGATAATGGACCATGCCTGCGGTCAACCCGAGAAGTCCCGCTTTCCTCCAAGGCACGTCCTGCCAGCAAAACCAGGCAGTCAGGGGAATCAGCGCCACCCAGCCCAACCAAGCTTGCGCGAAAGGCGCAAAGGCTCCGGTCAGGCCCAGACCCGTTGCAATCGCCAAACCCCACGGAAGGAACTGCCTTGTTTTCGTCTTTATTTCTTCAGCGACCATTCTCGATATCCTAATGTCCCATGGTTTTAGCAATTGCCAGCCCAACATCGCAGTGTAGACTCCTACCCCATGAAGGTTGACCCTCGTTTCCTGAAAGAGGAGGGCCTGGAAGTCTTTACCGGCAACGAACTGATTGTCAAAGGCTTGCTCGAAACTGAAGGTGGGTCTCATCTTTGGACAGGCTATCCCGGTTCCCCCATTGCGGGCTTTTTCGACTGCATCGAAAATATCTCCGAACTACCGAAAAAATACGGTATCCGCGCCTTTATTGCCAACAACGAAGCTCTGGCCGCTGCCGCCGTCAATGGATCCCAAATGGCGGGATTGCGCGCGGTGGTCGCCATGAAAAGCGTCGGGGTTCACGTGGCTTCAGACGCTCTGGCTATCGGTAATCTGGCCGGAGCGCACCCCGATGGCGGGGTGTTGGTGGTGTTGGGCGACGACCCTTGGAACGACAGCACCCAAGTCCCGGCGGATTCACGTTATATCTGCAAACACATGCATATGCCCGTCTTGGAACCGAGCACGCTGCAAGAGTTGAAAGACTGGGTCGATGTAGGTTTCAAACTTTCACGCGAATCTGAGCTCTACATAGGCTATTTGGTGACCACTAATCTGGCCGATGGCGGCGGTTCCGTCAGCACGGGCCGCAATCACTTTCCCCGACAGAATACTCATAATCAGATCGAACTCGACACGGCCCAGATCAATTTCGAAAAGAACGTTATTTTACCCCCGCGCACCTCGGCCCGGGAAAAAAATCTTCCGGAACGTTATCAACGGCTTTGGCAGAGCGCCCGGAATTATGGGATTGATCGCCTGGAAAATCCTCAAAAAGCTCCTTTGGGTTTCATTGTCTCCGCCGTTGCATACTCTTACCTGCGGCAGGCGTTAAACGAGCTCGGGTTCGATGGCCGCTTCCCCATTCTCAAACTCGGCGTCACCTACCCTATCGATCCGGCCAATCTCCGCGAACTTGCTCAGCATGCTCCCCGGTTTGTCGTCATCGAGGAACGCCGCGCTTTCCTGGAAGAACAGGTTACTCACGTCATCAGCCAGCTTTCCCTTCCCGTCAAGGTTTGTGGAAAAGTACTACCCGGTGCGGAAAAAGGGATTCCCAGCGAACGCGGTCTCAATCCCTCCGTGCTCATCGGCATTCTCGGTCATTGGCTTCCCACTTACCTGACTTCCATTTCTGAAACCGGCGAAAGTCCACGGCTCTCCCTCGCTTTGGATGTTCTCCAAGCCACCTCTCGCTTCGAAGTCGATCTCATCTCGCGCACGCCGACCTTCTGTCCCGGTTGCCCGCACCGCGATTCCGCAAGTGTGCTGATGGAGGTTAAAAAAGATTTCCATACCGCGAGCTACATGCAGAAGCGGCATCAGCGCGGCCCGGTTGATTTGGTGTTCCACGGGGATACCGGATGTTACACCATGCTCATGTTCCAGCCCACTAAAGATCTCATGCACAATTACAGCGGCATGGGCTTGGGCGGCGGCACCGGTCTGGGCATTGATGCCTTTATTACCAACAAGCAGGTCGTCTTCATGGGCGACTCCACTTTTTTTCATAGCGGACAGGTCGCCATTTCCAATTCCGTTAAAAACGACCAGGACATTACCTACATCATCCTCGACAATAAAACCACGGCCATGACCGGGCACCAGCCCACGCCGGGCACGGAGCAGGATATGATGGGCAACACGACCTTTATTCAAAGCATCGACAAAATCGTCGAGGCGATGACGGCTGAAGGAAAAATCGAAGTCGTCCGCGCCAATCCAGAAATCCGGGACCAGTATCGCGAATTACTCGAGGAAACCATTTTGCGTAACGGTGTCAAGGTGATCATTGCCGACAAAGAATGCGGCATTACCTACCACCGCCGCCTGCAACGCGTGGAACGCCAGGAAGCGCGCGACAACGGCTTTGTCCGTCGCAAAGCTTACATCAACATCACTCCGGATGTTTGCGAGTATTGCCTCGAATGCACCATGGCCACGGGCTGCCCGGGCCTGAATTTTACCGAGACCGATTTGGGCCGGAAAATTCAAACCGATCTTTCTTGGTGCGTGGCCGACACGGCATGCACCAAAATCGATGCCTGCCCGTCTTTTGAACAAATGGTCATCGTCCGAAATCAGAAACCGGAAAAGCGTCTGCCGGATTTGGACATCGAAAAACTGCCCCGCCCGAAGGAAACCAAGATTGATCGCAGTTGGCACGCTTACTTGGCCGGGGTCGGGGGAATGGGAATTGCCACGTCCACTGCGACCCTAGTCCGCGCTGGGCATCGCCAAGGCTACACGGTCGTTTTCGCCGAGAAAAACGGTTTGGCCATTCGTAACGGCGGGGTTTACTCCCAGATCACGTTCACGCAGAAATTAGAACCGACCGTTTCGCAGGTCATTCCCTACGGCCATGCCGATTTGATATTGGGCATCGATGCTCTTGAAGCCGCGAGAGGTCTTGACCCTTCGAGCAATCAACGCATCGGCCATCCCGATAAAACCGCGGCGATCGTCAATACCGTCAAAACGCCCACCATCCTTTCTCTTCTGGGAAAACAAGATTTTTGCGTCGATGACCTAGAGGCCGTCCTGCGCCGCTATACCAAAGCCGACGCATATTTTAGCTCTAATATTTCCGCGCACTCCGAATATCATCTCGGCACCAAACTTTACGTAAACATCCTCATGCTGGGAGTGGCTTATCAGGCTGGCCAGCTTCCCCTAACTTTGGAAAATTTGGAATGGGGCATCCGCGAAACCATGGGTCAGGGTTTTAAGGAAAATTGGGTCGCATTTAACCTGGGCCGGAAAATTTATCTGGATGAAAGTTCTGCGGCCTCGCTTCCCAAGAAAGAAGTGGTCGATACGTACCACTCATTAGTCGGAGAAAAATCCCAGATCCTCGAACGTGCCGGTGGGAAAAAAATGGCGCAGGCATACTGGCGCCTCGTCACGCAGGCCATGGAACGAATCAAGCTCGACGCAGAATCTCAGCGGCATTTGGCCCTGCGCATTTACGAGTTAATTCAGTACGAAAACATCGACTTGGCCAGCGATTATGTCGACCACGTTTCTTCTGTTTTCCAGCGCGACTCCGGCGAATACGGTTATGAAGTGACCAAGGCTGTCCTTTGGAATTTACATCGCGTCATGGCGATCAAAGATGAAGTTTGGGTCGCGCATCTCCTTACCAGCGAAGAAAAATATGCGCGCGATCGGGACCGTTATAACATTAATCCGGAACAGGGCGACAAGGTCATTTACCACCATTTAAACCGGCCGGAATTCGAAATCGCCGGAGTGAAAATCCGCTTTCATCTCAAGAGCCGTGACTGGATGCTGCGCTACATGAAGAAAGCGAAATTTCTGAGAAAATTGCTTCCGGGTTGGCATCGCCGGGAGAAAGAATTCCGCGATTGGTACGTTCATTTATTGCGCGAATTCAGCGTGACCGATGCGGCTTCGTACCAAAATTTCGTCAATATTTATCGTGCCCCCCAATCCGTGACCGGATACCGTGAAATTCGCTATCCGAAAATGGACCAGGCTCGCCTGCAAGTAAGTCAACTGCTGCACGAAATTCGGCTGCAACAGCAGCAGACAACCCGAACCCAATTTAGCACCCGCTAACCAGTGGTGTTTCCGTTATTCCCCCGGCTTTCATGCATTACGCCTTGCCAAGCAGCCTTCAATCAGGTTTGCTTCCCTGCGCCTCGTGTAAATGCATGCAACACCGTGTTGGGAAACGTTTACGTTTTATTTACGGTAGGGATGGTTTATAAGGGGGCAGATCGCAATGAGTCAAAATCCGCTTAATCTCCTCACGGTCAAAGAAACTGCCGAATACCTGCGAATTCCCGTTCCCACAGTTTATTATCTGGTTCAGCGCGGCCAGTTGCCCGCTGTCCAAATTGGGGGCCGGTGGCGCATCAAAAAAGACCGGCTCGACGAAGAAGTGCTCAAGGTCAAAGGAGTCATACCCAAGGAACCTGAAGTCAGCACCGCCAACATTCTCGTCATTGACGACCAAAAAGATATCCTGGACCTGCTCTACCTAGCTCTGTCTAACAAGGGCTACTCCACCGATGTAGGGATTAATGGAGAAGAAGCTCTTAAAAAGCTGAAGGAAAAGAGCTATGATCTTCTCTTTCTCGACCTGAATCTTCCAGACATCACCGGAGATGAAATCTTCGAAAAAGCGGTGGAAATCCAGCCCAAAATCCATGTGGTCATCATGACGGGATTTTCCACGGTGCAAAGTTTAGAGCGGATTCTTTCCTGCGGGCCCGTCACAGTCCTGCAAAAACCCTTTAAACTCGAGCAGCTCCTCCGAGTCACTGAAGTTATCCTGGGCCGCGCCGGAGCCTGAGCTCGTTAGCTCTCAGACAGAAGACGGAATTCGGATTTGGAGTGTGATCCCTGTCGAGCGACGCCCTCGAACTCCAAAAAAGAGGAACTCTAAGTCCCATTTAAACCCAAGTTCCCCAGTATGGTCATCGCCGAAAAATAGTTTACCATAGCAGGCCATAAACGGTTGGAGCGAGCTACGAAGGAAGGATGGTTTCACCAATTACACAACCTTCATAGAAGTTCATTTCACTCGCCAAATTGCAGGAGAAATCAAAGTCTGTCCCAATCCCGCACTTGCCTTAGCGATTGAAGGGTATCGGCGAAGCGGTTTCCTTTGTCACCAGGGAACCAGCCAGCTCAATCGCCGCGAAGAAACTTTGGGGAGAGGCTTTTCCTTTTCCCGCCAGATCGAGCGCTGTTCCGTGATCTGGAGCGGTGCGCCAATAGGGCAGGCCCAGGGTGATGTTAACGCCACTTTCAAAACCTACCATTTTTAGAGGGATTAAGCCTTGGTCGTGATACATCGACAGAACCGCGTCGTAGGATCCCTGCCAGGCGGAGCGATAAATGGCATCTGGTGAATATGGACCACTAACCTCACCCAGATTTAATTCTCTCAAAAGCGTGACTGCGGGCGCGATTGTTTTACATTCTTCATCGCCAAATAAGCCACCCTCTCCCGCATGAGGATTCAGTCCCGCCACCGCTAACCTCGGGTGGGGAATACCCATCGCGCGAAGCCCTTCCATAACTTGCCGCCCCCTTTTCACAATCCGCGTCACGGTCATTTTTCGGAGAGCTTCTCGCAAAGAACAATGGGTTGTGACCAAGCCGACACGCAGCCGTTTCGCCGCCAGCAGCATGGTGACGTCGTCTTCTTTCAATCCAAAGGCATCGGCATAAAATTCGGTTTGACCGGGAAAAGAAAAGCCAATTCCCGTTAGGTTTTCTTTGTGCACGGGCCCATTGACGACCGCATGGATTTGACCGCTTTTTAATAAAACCACTGATTCCTGCAAAGCTGCGAGGGCACGTTGGGCGCTGGTTTTACTAAGCCGCCCCGGCATGATTTTGTGGGCGCTTCCAAGCACCCGAAATTTCCAAAGAGGCTGCACGAGTGAGAAATGTGCACGTGCCTGCGCGACTAACTCCGGCCCTACTCCCGCAGGGTCCCCCAGGGTCAGCCCCAGAACCGGCTGGAATTTCGGCGTTCGGTTTTTCACGGGCGCATCCCTTTTCAAAAATAGCGGTCAATCGAACGCCCTTCGGCACGACTAGAACATCATCTTGATAAACGCTTTGGCCCGCAGGCCGTCCAACCACTGTTGCTGGAGTTTCTGTTTTTCTTCGAGCATGAGGGTCTGCTCAATCTGGTCACGCACATCAGCCAAAGCAACTACCGTGGCTTTTTTAATTTCTTCGACACGCAAAATATAATAACCCTCCTCGACCTCAATGATTTTAGTGCTTTCTCCGGGCCGCAATTTGAAAACCACTTTGGTCAACTCCGGGCGCAGGGTGCTGTCGGTGACCCAACCCATATCTCCGCCCGTGGGCCGCTGCGGTGCTTCGGAATAGGATTCGGCGAGGTTGGCGAAGTCAGATCCGGTTTGCACTTTTTGATAAATCTCTTCCATCTGCAAAAGCTGGGGATCCACTTCTTCTTCCTCCCCTTTCGCATTCATGCGCTTCTCCATGAAAATTCCGCGTTTCATGTAAATCGCGCGCAGCTTCACCTGATTCGGCTGCATGAATTGACGGATATTATCCTGGTAATACTGCTCGATCCGGTAAGGCGAAACCAGGACTGCCGATTGCACGTTCTTATTACGCATGGCCCCGACAATAAACTGATTGCGGATTTCATCGCGGAAGTTCGCCATCGAAATTCCGTTGGCTTGCAGAGTCTTCAACAGCGCCGAGCGGTCACCGTCGTATTGAGTCCGGACGATAAACTGCACCCGTTCTTCAATGACGTTATCCGGCATGAAGAAACCCTTCGTCTTGAAGTCTTGGATAATAAGTTCGCGCTCGATTAACGATTTCAACGAACTCAGCCGCGCTTCCTTGATCTTTTCGACCAGCTCTACTCCGGCGTAAATATCACGGTACTGCCGCTCGGTAGGGTCCACTTCTTTGCGGACCTGAGAAAGGGTAATGACATTCTCATTCACCACGGCAGCAATGCCATCCACGACCTGCTGTGCCGAAAGCAAATTGGGGAGAATGATGATCCCTAATAGGATGTAAACTAAGACTTTGCGAGTGAGTGAAGCCATTTGTGGACCTCAAGCAATCTAGATTTCGCGCCCGCTGGGGTCAAGCGTGGAAACCGCGACCCCACCATGACGAAATCCCCATTTCGGGTAATCTGCAATTTTCCGTCCTTTACCTCGACCCTCGAAACTCCGGGGCACTCCACAGCTCCCACCCTTACTTTGTGGAAAGTCAGAAGCAATTCTACCGCCTCAGGCCATTTTCCGTAAACATCCTTCCATTTCTTGCGCAACTCTAACCACTGAGCATTGGTCTGCAACTCGGCCAGTTCCCGGAACGCGCCGATCCGCCACTTGGTCTCGCTCATGTACGAGGCCGGAATGTAGGCGGCTTCTTTTCCCCCCACTGCTTCTTCGAAACGGGTCGTTAAAAAGTCAAAACTAAGGGATACTTCACGCTGCAACGCCTGCTCTTCCCCCTTGAGGACAGCGATCGCTTTTTTCAAAAGCCGACAATACATGTCGAACCCCACGGAAGTCACATGCCCACTCTGGGCAGTCCCTAAAATATTCCCGGCTCCGCGAATCTCCAAGTCGCGCATGGCGATCTTGTAGCCCGATCCCAAAGCCGAATACTGGCGAATCGCTTTGACCCGTTTCCCTGCCTCACCGCCCAACCTATCCCTTGGTAACAACAGTAATGCGTAGGCTCTGTTCTGACTTCGGCCCACTCGGCCTCGCAGTTGATACAAATCTGCCAAACCAAAACGATCCGCTCGGTCAATGATGATCGTGTTCGCATTGGGAATATCGACCCCGCTTTCGATAATGGTGGTGGCCACCAAAATATCGGTCTCACCAGCCACCATGCGGTGCATGACATCTTCCAGATCGTGCGAATTCATCTGCCCATGACCGATGTCGATCCGTGCCTTAGGCAAGAGCAGTTTGAGATGATCCGCCACGCTGTGAATGGTCTCGACCCGATTATGGAGGTAATAAACCTGGCCTCCGCGATTGATCTCCCGCTCGATGACTGAGCGAATCAAGCGGTCATCATAGGTCGTAACCGTTGTTTCCACCGGAAGGCGATTACGGGGAGGTGTTTCAATCGTACTCATGTCCCGCGCTCCCACCAACGCCATGTAAAGGGTGCGGGGGATGGGAGTGGCGGAGAGGGTCAGCACGTCTACCATGCGGAATTTTGTCTTGAGTTTATCTTTGTGTTTCACGCCAAAGCGCTGCTCTTCATCGATGATGACCAAGCCCAAATTTTTAAATCTAACGTCGTTAGAAATGAGACGGTGCGTGCCCACCACGATATCCACCTCCCCGGCGTTCAGGGCGGTGATCACCTCGTTCTGCTTGGCCTTCGAACGAAACCGGCTCAGCACTTCCACCCGCACCGGATAATCGGCCATGCGCTCCCGCAAGGTTTGCCCGTGTTGCTCGGCCAACACCGTGGTTGGAGCGAGGAAGGCCACCTGTTTTCCGCCCATGACCGATTTAAATGCGGTCCGAATGGCCACCTCGGTTTTTCCAAATCCGACATCCCCGCAAATCAATCGGTCCATGGGCTTCTGACGTTCCATGTCCTGCTTTGATTCCTCGATTGCCTTCATCTGATCGACAGTTTCTTCGTATAAAAAAGAATCTTCAAATTCGTTCTGCCAGGTATTGTCCGCTGGGAAGGCAAAGCCTGACTCCACCGCTCGTTCCGCATGCAGCTTTAACAACTGCGCCGCATAATCCATAATCGCTTTGTGCGCTTGGATCTTGGTCCGCTCCCACCGATTACCTCCCAAAATATCCAAAGCCGGATGGCGCTTGCCCACTCCGATATATTTGGAAACCAGGTAAGCCTGCTCTAAAGGAACATATAACTTGGCCGAATTAGCAAAGCTCAGGCATAACACCTGTTGGTCAGATTCTCCGTCGGCCTCTCCCGGTAAAGTCTGCAATCCGGCGTAGATGGAGATCCCGTGCTCGTAATGCACGACGTAGTCACCTTCCTGCAAATCACTGAAGTCGATGGCTTCGGATCTGCGTCGCTCGGCCATGACCCCCTCCCGTTTCCTTAGCTTCCGCAAGGTTTGGTAACGATCGAAAATTTCCGCGTCGGTCAGCAGGGCAAGTTTACCCCTGGGCCACAAGAAACCTGTGAGAAGAGGACTGATCACCCGCTCGATAAGGGTTTCCTCCGGCGGTAATCCTAAATCGGTCAACCATTCGCCCAAACGTTCTCTTTCCCCTTCATTATTACAGGAAACTACGATCTTCCAACCATCCCGCGACCACTGCTGCAGATGATCTCTCAGCAACCGCTTTCGATTCTCCTGCAAAACCTGATCCAGCGATGCGCTCTGCAAAAAATGATGTCCTAAAAATTCATCCGCTAAAATGGAAGCAGGATCTTCCGAAGCCAGATTTAGGCGAAGCGGACGCGTCGACAAAAACCCGGCCAACGTGGACTGACCGGTTTCGGAGGCATCCCCTAACAGTAATTCGACTTGTTCTATTTCCCGGAGCGACCGTTGCTCCGCCGGATCAAACTCCCGCAGGGATTCGAGCTCATCGCCAAACCATTCCAGACGGAAAGGAGAATCCGCATGCCATGAGAAACAATCCAGCAATCCTCCCCTCACGCTGAATTGGCCCCGTTGAACGACTTGATGCTCGCGCTCATAACCGCCCCCCACTAATCTCTCCCCCAATTCTTCCAAGGTCAGCGATTTTCCTTTGGCCAGCGTGACGAAGCTTTTTCTTAAGGAAGATGGATCGGGCACGACCTGGGTCAGTCCAGCCTCGGAGGCTAAGACCACTTGATTGGGGCTTCCTTCCAACTTTCGCAACACTGAAATTCTTTCAGCCTGGAGATCCGGATCGGGTTCTTCACCTTTCAAAGTTTCGTCGATTTCCGGATAAAAGAGAAACGGCACTTCCCAGGCTTCCAGATCGTTGGCCATCTGATCCTGAAAGCGCAGATCCGGAGCGACTAGTAGGAGGGTGCGATTGGGATATTGGGTTTTGAAAAAACCTTTATCAATCAAAACAGCGAGCAGCCAAGCCAACGCGCTGGAAGGAACCTCCGCGGAAACCAGACATTCCTCTTCAGCCTTCAGGCTCCCGGCCACTTCCAGGGAATGGGGAATCTGAAGCAATTCTTTTAATAGACTGGACCGGTTTGCGTCCAAGAGATGAGCAACCTATCCTTTTCGAACGGGGAAGCAAGGGAGGTTTAACGGGAAACATAATAAATTTCCCCTTCAGCCTGGTGGTTGAGGAGGCGATGAATCGCGCCCTGACAGGCCGCAGGATTTTTCGCCGATCATGTACCCAGGCCGTTTGGAGTGGGCTGTTGGAGGGCTCGCCTTTTGGCGCACGGGCCCCACAACACACGCTCTTGACAGGTTCCTTGGGAAACGTGAGCCTTGTGCCTTATGGAATACAGAAGGCTTGGGAAATCAGGGTTGCAGGTGAGCGCATTGTC
>Ga0136635_10000351_pt1 | contig 12359 bp, 11 predicted proteins | sample AntDrymeUQ852106_2_FD_105495 | JGI IMG/M metagenome (GOLD analysis project Ga0136635, IMG submission 105495) | Polar desert sand microbial communities from Dry Valleys, Antarctica - metaG UQ85 (21.06) | ecosystem: Environmental > Terrestrial > Soil > Desert | place: Antarctica: Dry Valley... | reverse complement strand
CTCATAAAATGCTGCAACATATTCGGAATAACCATAGTTATTGGTTCTGCCGCAGATGTTGGCATGAAATGCCGTTGCTAAATCCAATACCTGCGCCAAAAACAGAGGTAGTCTAACTTTTGCCGAGACAGCCATAGTGACTCAGTTTTTTGCCTTATGGCAAAAAAAGCTTTTATTACCTGGGTCTGCTCTATGTTAATACTCGTAAATTGGCGAAGGTATTGTAAATGTAAAAACCTGTAATTCATTCTCAGCTTCTCTTGTCAGCAGGTCATTAATTAAAAGAAAAAACTGATTTATTTTGGAGAATTAAGATGAGTCAACAAGTCAAAGAAATTCTTAGTTGGTATGGCAGCGATAATCCAGGAACCCTAACTAACCTGGCACGATTACTCAATCATGGTAAGTTAGCAGGCACTGGTAAACTAGTTATCCTGCCCGTAGATCAAGGATTTGAACATGGGCCTGCCCGGAGTTTTGCTGCTAACCCACTTGCCTACGACCCTCATTATCATTTTGAGGTAGCAATCGAATCAGGGTGTTCCGCCTATGCAGCACCTTTAGGATTCCTAGAGGCGGGTGCAAGAGATTTCGCAGGTGGCATCCCCCTGATTTTGAAAGTTAACGACCATGATGTACTGATAGATGAAAAAGATCCCAGCCAAGCCTTAACCGGGAGTGTTCAAGATGCCTTAAGACTGGGTTGTGTGGGAATTGGTTTCACTATCTATCCTGGTTCAGCTCATCGATTAGAGTTGTATGAGCAAATTCGCGCCTATGCTGAAGAGGCAAAACGCCACGGCTTAGTAGTGATTATCTGGTCTTACCCGCGTGGCTCCGGTCTGAGCAAATTGGGAGAAACTGCAATTGACGTGACGAGTTATGCTGCCCACATTGCTGCCCAACTTGGTGCCCACATTATCAAGGTGAAGCTACCAAGTGCTCATATCGAGCAAGAGGCAGCCCGTAAGGTCTATGAAAAAGAGCAAATTCCAATTGCTACGCTCGATGAACGAGTCCGGCACGTTGTGCAATGTACGTTCAATCGTCGGCGGCTCGTGATTTTTTCAGGTGGCGCCACTGAAAGTGATGATGTGTTACTTGATGAAATTCGTGCTATCCACAAGGGCGGTGGATTTGGCTCTATCATTGGGCGCAATTCATTCCAACGTTTTAAACCAGATGCATTACGGTTACTGACTGCAATTATGGATATTTACTGTGATGAATTCGCTTCGATTCCCACGCGAGTCCTTGCCTAGTACTCGACTCGACCAAAATTGCCGATTGTGTTGGCAAGCAGGGGAGCCGCAGGGCAAAGGCATCTTAATTAGTTTTGACAAAAACTTTAGTTAGTGAATTATAGCGTTTCCTAATCACATGAGTTACATCGTAGCCCTCCTCGCAAGCGAGGAGGGGGTTGGGGGTGGGGTTTTTTACCTCACTCAACCGAGAACCGCTATAGATAAAGATCAAAATCTTGATGATTCTGTCTTTTTGGAATGTCTCAAAAAGACAGATTTTAGTACAAACCAATCGTAATACTATCACAAAAGTTATTTTTGTGATAGTATTACGATTGGCGATCGCTCAGAGTTTGGGGTCAACAGCATCGACTGCTCATTTACCCCCATCTATGCTAACTAGAAAGAGAAGACCGTCCGGACAGTGCCTGTAATAATCGTACCATTGGCATTCTGGTTGGCAGAATTAGTAATTACCTGAATTAAAGGACTAACTTGAATGTTGTCACTCACTCTAAAGTTGTAGAATGTTTCAAAGTTGGTTTGAGTAGTATTACCAATCTCACTAGCAATAAAGGGTTGACCAACTGCAATACCAGCCAAAGCGCCTGGGGAAAACAAGTCTCGGAACGCCACCCCCGCCATCCAATAGTTGGGTTTGATGTCACCAAAGCTAGTGTTATTGTAATTACCGTAGCCATAGCGACCAAATACGCCAAGTTTCGGTGAAAAAGCTAACTCAAAATTTGCGCCAAATGCGTCATAGCGGTTATCAAATAATTCTCCACCACTGTATTGGAGGCGTATGGCAAAAACTTTCGATGGCGCATACTCTAGTTCAACAGTACCCTGATATGTATCGCCAAATAAACCTTGGTCGCCACCACCAGTAGGATACAACAATCGAGTAAACGGCGCTACACCTCTGATAATTCCCTGATTACCTGGATTGGCTGCTTCTGCTGCTGCATACAAAGCCCGTACAGTCAATGCTCCTGCTCCTGGCTTCCAATCAATTGCTGCACCTGCACTTGGACCGTTGACAGGGAAAAGAAGGTAGTTATTTACAAATGCGAAAGTGCTAAAGTCTCGAAAGCTTAGGTAAGCGTAACTATTGCGGTCAACATAATCTGTAGTACGAATCTCAGGGCCCACAGATACCGTGAAGTTTTGGAATGGCTGAAAAGTGTAATATAGCCGTGCCAGTCCAAGGTCGTTATTAGTGGGTGGTTTAATTGAGTAGTCTAGAACACTACCAAAGGTCGGCTCTAAGAATCCTGCCGCATTGTCAGTACCATTAAAGCTGCCTGTATCAAGGCGGATTTTTAACTGGTCTGTTCCAAAAAAGCTTGTATCTAAGTCTAGAGCAACTCGATAAAGTACTGTAGTATTCGGGTCAGAAGCAGCAATTTCTTCACCTGTAGGGCTAATGATGCGTTCTCCATCAAATGTTCCTGAATTCACCGCTATGATTACTTGACCAGTGAGTTTGGTGGTTGTGGAAAACTGATTTGTCTCTAGTTCGATACTACGGGCTTCTAAAGTATCTATACGGCCTTGCAACGTGGCTATCTCTGCCGCAAATTCCTGTTGCAAACGTTTAATTGTAACTAAATCTTCTGTGGAAACTAAGTCAGAAGTTGCCGTTGCAATCACTTCGTTGACTCGCTCCAAACAAGCATTTAACCCAGCTGCAAACTCATATCTTGTCAAGGCTCGATTGCCCCGGTAGAGGTTTTCTGGATACCCTGCAATGCAACCATATCGCTCAACTAAAGACTGTAACGCACCAAAAGCCCAATCTGTTGGTTGTACATCTTTTAGCTGAGACACAGAAGTGACTTGTGCCATTGGGGCATCATTACCTGTGTTTGTTTGCACCTTTTGAACAAGAATAAAAGAAAGTGGTAAACTTTCACTTTCATGAGCAGGCGTTGTTGTTATGCCAAACACAGACTGGTTGTTAGAAGTGACAAAGAGAGCAGCCTGATTTTCAGAAGTACTGACTGAAGGTATCTGGGATAGTTGAGTAACACTGCCTGGAATTGTTTCGGTAATAGTCTCATTAATGATAGCCCGTTTAAGCCGGGTGTTCAGAGGTTCTGATATTTCAGCTAAAGCAGGAACACCTAGAACAATTAAATTGAGGATACTCATTCCACTGACTAGATTCAAACGTATCTTTAAGGTTCGCATCATGAGATTTAAGTCTGAAATACCAAATTCCTTTCGTAGCTTGAATATGAGCAAGTACTGATTTGATTTTATGGAGGCGAAATATAGTGATTGCTATCGAATCACAAGCATAGCCCGGCCACCAATAATCATCGGTATTAATACTTGACTATTATTGATAATTATTTTTTAATTATTAATATATTATATTTTGAAGTGGGGAATATGGGTTTTATCTTCCCAGAATATATTTTCCAATCGATGGAGTTAACCCCAGCAGCTTGCACGCGGATCAGCACTTCGCCCTCACTTGGTTCAGGACGTAGAGCATTTTCATAGGTAAGAACTTCTGGACTACCATAAGAATGAATATGCACTGCTTTCATTGTTGTCATCATGAATCTCCTCTTCACGTAATAAATTGTGCTGCGATTAAACTGCCAACTACTTTGCACAAGTCAAGGCAGAAGTCAAAACTTACTTACCTTGAAACATTTTCGATCTTGAATTTCCGCGTAGCTTGCTTCTCCAAAGCAGTAGGCAATGACTGTAAATGTTTTTGTTCATTTATTTATAGTTTTCACTTTCAAAAAGCTTTTGACCAGATAAGATCCTGATGTTAGGAAAAAATTTTAGTAGATCGAAAATTTTCCAGAAGCCTTATCATCTCTTCGTTTTCCCTTGGGAATACCATCTGCTGAAATCATTTTATAATCTACCTTTCAAGCACCTCTGTTCTAGATGGACTTAAGAGCTTATGCTTGTGGTAGTGATGCAAAGCGCCAATAACATCACCTGAAACCCTTATGATTTTGTCAACTTTTAAAACTTTCCGATCTACTGAATTTAAGTGTTGTTTATTGAGCAATTCATATAAAAGGTGATTTTATTAAGTAAATTTAGCATAATCTATGTAATGAAGAGCCAATTTTATTAAGTTTATTCTTAATTTATCTTTCTTAGGTTGTCAAAATTTTCTAAATAATATATAAACAGAAAAACATGATTTCTATATTACCAGATACTGTTGGTAGAGTATTTGGCAATTCTCCTTTAAAAACATTCGTGATAGATTAAGATGAAATTAGTTTTGTCAATAGTAGGTACACTGCAAAATAACGCAGAGCGTGGGTATGGAATTAAATACTGTACGGACTTGATTCGGGTCAAAATGAGTGATGCTTTTTTGATGACGCGTAGGCGTAGCCAGGCGTAAGTATCGCTAACCCCAAAAGTGTGTTTTCTACCCCGTTTCCAAGAAAATTTTAAGCCCCATTATTTGTTTCCAAATTGTTTATAACCTTAAGATGTCAAGGATATTCGGAAACACTTAATGATTGCGGCTATATTTTCAGAGCAACTTTCTCAAAAGTAGTTTTAGTATAATTTGTGAGTTTGTGTTCAAAAAAAATAATGAGGAAACTGTAGTTGTCAAAGGAGCTATACCGAAAACTTTAAAGCTCCAATTTAAGGTTATTTGTGTACAGAAAGAGTTGCAAATGAGTGAAGTATTGGAGAATTTAATTAGGCAATGGATACAAGCAGATGCGCCTATTAGTGAATTCTCTGTAAATTTGTTTAACGAAGACTATGAAGATGTTAAAGCATATATCCCGAAATCTTTAAAGCGTCAATTCAAATTGCTTTGCGCTCAGAAACGAGTCACCATACGTTCTATTTTATATGTACTTATCAAACAATGGGTAGAAATGGGGCAAGCATCCCCAAGGCTATTTGATTCTAAATCTAGACGCAATATTACGTATTGAGATATATAATGTAAGAAATACTTTTTCTACTGAAGGCTTATCAAGCTACGAGCGATCGCCTTCTCAATCAAGTTCAAGAACGTGGTTATATTATTTAATCTACAACAGCAATTGTGGACATCCCATTTTGCTTGGACTGAAGATGCTACAGAAATTGTTGGAATTATATCTGTAGGAAGAGCAACAATTTTGGTTTAAAAATGAATCGCCTGCAATTGATTCGTGTGCGGAATATAAATGTGGGTAAAAATGGGTGAGACATAATTCAATTTTCAGAAAAGATAATTTCCCTTATTAATCAAATGTTGAACTGGAAAAAATCACGATCGCAAATCCTGCTAATGTATGCGCTATTGGGAGCGATCGCACTGGTGATGCTCTTCCCATTATTATGGCTAATTAGCACAGCCTTAAAATCGCCTACGGAAAATATTTTTCAGTCGCCGCCACAGTTATTGCCCAGTCAACCGACACTAGATAACTTTTTTAGTGTGTGGAACTCTCTACCTTTTGGACAATACCTATATAACAGTACTTTAGTGTCAGTCCTGACTGTTGGCTTAAATCTGCTGTTTTGCGCTTTAGCTGCCTATCCGTTGGCAAGATTGTCATTTGTAGGGCGAGACGGGATTTTTGTAGCGATCGTCTCCACGATTATGATTCCCTTCCAAATCGTGATGATTCCCCTCTATATTTTGACAGTCCAGTTGGGTTTGAGAAATACTTATTTAGGGATAATTTTTCCTAGTTTAGCTTCTGCCTTTGGTATTTTTCTGTTGCGCCAAGCTTTTATGAGTGTCCCCAAAGAGATAGAAGAAGCCGCCCGGATGGATGGTAGTTCGGAGTTAGGTTTGTGGTGGCATGTGATGTTACCAGCAATTCGCCCAGCTCTGGTAACTTTAGCTATTTTCGTTTTTATTGGTGCTTGGAGTGACTTTTTATGGCCTTTAATTGTCATCCAAGACGAAAATTTATACACTCTCCCCTTGGGAGTAGCGAAGCTAGCAGGGACATTTTCCCTTGACTGGCGGTTGGTAGCTGCTGGCTCAGTAATTGCGATCGCTCCAGTATTATTACTATTTCTGTTTTTACAACGTTACATTGTACCGACGGAAACTGGTAGCGGAGTTAAGGGTTAAATCAGGTGCAAGTGGCTACGATTTAATAAGCACCAGTCTTGTTCAATACTACCCAGATAGTTTTAACAATTAGACTCAAGTCATAAGTTACAGACCACTTGCATTGATAATCTATATCCATCTTGACAATAGTTTCAAAGTCTGTAATGCTAGAGCGACCATTAGCCTGCCATTCTCCGGTAATGCCTGGTTTGACTCGCAATCTATCCCAGTGGCGTGGATCGTAATGCGTGACTTCATCAGGAGTAGGTGGACGAGTCCCAACTAAACTCATGTCCCCGATCAGAACATTCCAAAATTGGGGAAATTCGTCCAAGCTAGTACGCCGCAAAAATTTACCCACACGAGTAATGCGAGGATCGTGAACCGATTTAAAGATGTGACCTTTGGCTTGGTTTTCGACCAAATGCTTGAGTTTATCGGCATTGACGATCATAGAACGGAATTTCCATATACGGAAGGTTTTTCCGTTCAAACCACAGCGAATTTGGGAATAAAATATTGGACTTGGATCATGAATAAAGGTAGCAATTGCTACGGGAATTGCTACTACAAATGTAATAAGCAGCCCTACAATGGCTCCAACAATGTCAATTAATCGTTTTGCCACGCTTACAGTTGACGGGTGTGATGGCTGTTGCGAGCAATTAGCTGAATAAAGATAAAGATGATTCACAAGGGCTAACTTATCTACAACAGGGCTTTTTGTATCAGTAGCGTAGACACATACATGATTTCTATGCGATTTTTACTGCTTTGGTGACTTCTACTGAGTGCTAACATACACAAAAATTAAGCAAGATAAAAACTGAAAACCCAAAGTTTACAGAATCTTTCAATTAAGGTGGTGGATTATAAATTTTCAGTATTTTTCAGTAAAATAAAAATAATGGTGCTATTGTCTTAATTCATTATAATATTACCGTCCTAAAGTACTAGTACTACCACTTTATCAGCGTTACGACAGCTTAGGATAGGCGATCGCAGAGTAATACTTTCACCCTTGCTGTCTAATCCATGATGACCTGAAGTTAAACAATATTCTTTTATCCCTCAATTAGGAAGCAGCATTTTTTGATGAATCGTTTTTAGATCAGAGCATTATTCGATTTATTGACTGGGAACGCTGTGGTTAGGGAGATCCAGCAAATAATTTAGAAAAAGCGATCGTCAGCTATTTGCAAATTTGGCTGTACATTTTTTCTCAACTCTTACTCTCTGCGACTCTGCGACTCTGCGTGATACCAATTCACAAAAATCTTGATATGGTCTGTGTTAGCCGCTTATTTCCTCCTTTTTCGTCAAATAGCTGATTTTTATTCTGCCAAAACCTTACCTTCCACTGTTCCAATTTTTCGGGAAATGACTCAGGACAAATTGTAGTAACAAGTAGAAACTAAATCAGGAACCAAAACCTCTGGAGACTCCAGAGGTTTTTTCTTCAAACTACGCTCCTCTATCTAGGAGCGATCGCGTTTGTATACACTTCCATAAATGTGTTTTTTAAGCAAGCCATGTCCGACGACAAGCTGCTCCATGTTCAAGCATCTAATAATTTTAGTAATGAAGTAGTAAAAATTGTCGTAGCGCATTAGTCAACTAGAGTAACCTAAATTTAGGTTTAAGCTACTGGGAGTGAAGATGATGTTGTTGGAATTAAAGCGCATCCAAGTTCCACCAGGACAAAGAGTGCTACTGCAAGATGTAACCTGGCAGGAATTGGAAACAATTCTAGAGGATTTAGGGGAACACCGAGCTGCACGAATTGCTTATGACACGGGAATACTGGAAATTATGGCACCACTGCCACAACATGAATATGATAAAGAAATTATTAGCGATTTAGTCAAAGCGCTTTTGGAAGAATTAGATACTGAGTTCATCAGCCTTGGTTCTACCACTTTCAAAAACCAAGCAATGGCTAAAGGTATAGAACCTGACCAGTGTTTCTACATAAAAAATGAATCCAAGATTCGCGGCAAGAAGCGACTAGATTTAACAGTAGATCCGCCTCCAGATTTAGCTCTAGAAATTGATATTACTTCTCGCACTCATTCTAATATTTATGAAGCTTTAAAAGTACCTGAGCTTTGGCGTTTTGATAAAGGAAATTTACAAATTAATGTTTTGCAAGATGGGCATTATGTAGAGTCTCAGCAAAGCCTAAATTTTCCTCTATTTTCACTAATTGAGGCGATTCCCCAATATCTTGAGCAAAGTACAACAGCAGGCAGAAATGCAACGCTCAAGGCTTTTCGTTTTTGGGTACAAAAGCAGATAAAACAGTAATGACTGAATAATTCGTAATTCGTAATTTAAGAAATTAATTATTAATTAATTTTATATTGCGTAACATAGTTTGATTTATTCTTACCACTTACTTACTCAAGATGTAATAGGCAGTAGGGTAGCACAGCTAGCTGTGCTACCCTACGAATTACCTGTATTCCACCTGACGAAAGTTTCAGGTTATGAAATCTACATTACTTAGTAATGATTCAGGTTAATACCAGCTTCTTTTGCCATTGCTTCCAACCCTTTAGTTTCTAAGGATTTGATTGCTTTGGTACACATCTTTAATTTCACCCAGCGATTTCCGGCTTGCCACCAAACACGCTTAGTTTGCAGATTGGCGTGCTGAAGGCGTTTAGTACGGCGGTGGGAGTGGGAAACAGCAAAGGCGTTATTTGCTTTCTTACCAGTTAGTTGACAGCGACGAGACATAGTAATTATCTCCAGATTCTTATTTTAATACAGCCTTTCCATTTTAGGTGTTAGACAACAGAAGTAGGAAAGGCGATGGAGAGCAGGAGGGATAAATAACTCTTAACTCCTGTAGAGACGTGATTAATCGCGTCTCTACTTACTAGCTTGTTCTGTCAGCTTGGTGAGTACCTCATTCGATCGCTCGACGAAGGATTTCATTCCCTCAGCGTCAAATCCTTTCTGAGACATCAGCGCTAAATCGTAGACGTGTTGGCAAATCAAGTTCACTAACTGATCTGTAGGCGATTGACCATCACCTTGAATGATACTACCTTGGCTAAGATGGGCCAAATTTTGAATCAACGGATGAGCAGTATTCACCAGCAAAACGTGGTCTTCGGGAAACTCTGCTGACTGCTGCTGCATCATGGCGTTCATTTCTCGCATCCGGCGGAGAATTTCTGGTAGAAGTACGATCGCAGGTGGTGTACCTTGAGGATCGTCTGATTTCAAAGCTTCGGTGCGGATGTTAAGTCTGGGTTTGTTGAGTGATTTCTCAAATAACTCTTTGATCGTCTCACTCCGGGTTTTGTTGGTGTTGGGATCAACAATTTCCGTAGCTTTGTTTTGTTCTAGGAGGGTATTATCTAAATCTGAGTCTACCCGCGTAAATTTGACATCCTGATATTCCCGCTCTAGGAAGTTGATAAAATGGGTGTCGATGAAGGAGTCCATAAACAGGACTTCCAAGCCCTGATTTTTGTGCAGTTCTATATAAGTAGCTTGGGTTGCTCCATCGGTGCTGTAGAAAACCCGATTTTCGTGGTGTTCTTTATTACGTTCTAGGTACTCTTTCAGCGTAGTATAGGGAGCGCTGGGTGCTGAAAATTCAGAACTGGGTGAGGGAGGAGTAACATCTTGCCAAGCATCCCCGTCTGAAGACTGTACTTCAACCACTGGAGTTTCAGCAGCAGGTTTTTCTGTAAGCTTGGCGGTGGTGCGGAAGACGATAATATCTTCGATTTGTTTTTTAAATTTCTCGTCGTTGAGAACGCCGAATTTTACAAAAGTACCAAGATCCTTCCAAGCGCTAATATATTCTTCACGATGATCGCGGAAAAGTTCTTTGAGGCGATCGCCTACTTTTTTGGCAATGTAATCACCGATTCTTCGCACGGTGCGATCGCCTTGCAAGGCACTACGCGATACATTCAGAGGAATATCGGTGCTATCAATCACACCCCGCATTGGAGTCAGAAATTGCGGAATAATTTCTTCGCAGTTGTCGCTAACAAAAACTTGATTGCAAAATAGCTTGATCTGCCCTTTGGTAACATCTACATCCGGCCTCATTTTGGGAAAATACAAAATGCCGTTGATGATAAAGGGATAGTCAGTATTTAGATGTACCCACAACAAAGGCTCTTCCTGAAAAGGATACAGGTAGCGATAAAACTCTAAATAATCTTCTTGACTCAGATTACTTGGAGACTCTCGCCACGGTGCTTTTTGCTTATTTAATACTTCGCCATCTAATTTAATCGGTACTGGCAAAAAGTCGCAGTAGGTCTTGACAAGATTCTTAATCCGTGCTGATTCTAGAAACTCTTCTTCTTCTCCTTGCAAGCTGAGAGTAATAGTAGTGCCGCGAGTTGTCCGGGACGAATCTTCTAGGGTGAAAGCTGGAGAACCATCGCAAGTCCAGTGAACCGCCTCCGCTCCTTCTTGGTAGGAGAGGGTATCAATCTCTACCTTTTGCGCCACCATAAAAGAAGAGTAGAAACCAAGACCAAAGTGGCCAATTATGGGTTGATCTGATTTGCCTTCATACTTATGAATAAATTCTTCAGCACTAGAAAAGGCAACCTGATTGATATATTTCTTAACTTCTTCTACAGTCATCCCGATACCGTTATCGGAGATAGATAGGGTTTTGTTATCTTTGTCAATGGCAAGTTCAATTTCCGGTTCGCCTATGTCTCCAGCGTAATCTCCGGCGCGGGATACCATTCTCAGCTTTTGGATGGCATCTACAGCGTTGGATACCAGTTCCCGCAAGAAGATTTGGTGATCTGAGTAGAGCGACTTCTTAATGATCGGGAAAATATTCTCAGTATGAATACTGATAGTGCCTTGTTCTAGCATGATTGGTAATCTTTGATGTTAGTATCTGAAATAATGATAATGGCTAATACAGCCCAGTCTGCTGTTTTCTAGGATAAACCCGGAGAACACAGGAGAGGATGATACCAATTAGGATTTTAAAAGCATAGCTTAGGCAAACGCTCCTTTTTTGAGCATTGTTTGCCCCCATATTGCGATTCGGATTTCCCGACTTTAAAGGCAGGGCTAGTAGCTTGATTGAAACTGCTGTTTAAATATTACCGCCATTTTTTTCCAACACTAAAAAATAGTGGTACGGATTGGTGGGATCGATAAATTCTTGCTTGACAGTTAACCCAACTTTGGCAACAGAATTTAAAATCCGCTTTTTGGGATATCCTTTCAAACCCATTTCCCAGTAGTGTTCGTTACATACTGGCTTTGTAGTCCAGAATTTTGGCACATTAATTAATAAATGCCTTGGTCTTTCTGAGAAGGAGGTTTTTATCTGAAGTGCAAAGTATTCGGTGCAACAGGGAATCGAAATCACCAAAAATTTCTTTGTTGCTTCTGCAAGTTTTTTCAGGGCTTGTTCTGACTGTTCGTAAGGGAAGTGTTCCAGCACTTGAAACAGAACGATCGCATCAAATTTATCTTTTGGTAAAGAAAAATCTGTTGTCAGATCCAAAATCATTTCTGGCTTGAGGTTGGGGTCAACATCAGCAGTAGTGACGTTGTATCCATTGTTCTTTAGAATATCTGTCAACAGAGAATTAAAAATACCAATTTCCAAAACGTTTTTTACCTGATTACCCAGCGAAAAAATTAGACGCAACTGGTGGTGGTAACTGATTAGCCGATTTTTTGATAAATATTCTGAATTTCTAATATCTAACGAAGTGATGAGTTGCATAAACAATGCCTACTTAACCTGATGGATTGACAAATGTGGTGGCTATACAACTACAGGATTCCCGGAAAAACTTTGAAAATAACAGTTTCTCATCCTAATTCGTAAGAAGCAAATTGATGCAACACACAGTAGGGGTGCACAAATGTCATTGGTGTCAAATTAACGTAAAAACCAGTCTAGACAGAGATTTGAGAGATTGCCTCGTTCCCAGTCTCTGACTGGGAATGCCTACTTTTAGGCTCCGCCTTCCTGACTCGCGGCAGAGCCGCAATGAGGTGCATTTCCAGCCAGAGGCTGGAAACGAGGTTTT
>Ga0136635_10000350_pt1 | contig 12364 bp, 9 predicted proteins | sample AntDrymeUQ852106_2_FD_105495 | JGI IMG/M metagenome (GOLD analysis project Ga0136635, IMG submission 105495) | Polar desert sand microbial communities from Dry Valleys, Antarctica - metaG UQ85 (21.06) | ecosystem: Environmental > Terrestrial > Soil > Desert | place: Antarctica: Dry Valley... | reverse complement strand
CAGATTCAGATGCGCGGTAAGGCTAGACTTTGGGGACATCCCAAGGCTTTAGATATTGTTAACCGTAATGGCGTATGGTATGCCTCCATCGTATTGGATATTGATCTTCGTTTGCTTAAAAATAGCCGTGAAACCGACGATGGTATTATAGCGATTGATTTAGGGTGTAATGATGCTATTGCTTGGACTAATGGTGATGACAATGGACTAATACCAGCACCAAGATTTTTCAGAAAAGCCGAACAAAGAAATAGGCAATTAGGGAAGGCAAAGCGTCGTAGACGTTCTCCTAATTTCAAAAAGAAAATAAAGCCTTCTAGAAGGTGGAAAAAAACTCAAAAGTTAGTGACTAAATTAAATCGCAAAGTCGCTAACCAACGACAGAATTTTGTTCACCAGGAAACTACACGGATAATTAGCAGTAACAGTACGGTAGTAACTGAAAAACTAGAAGTGAAGAAAATGAGTGCCAAAGCGCGAAGCTCGCCACGTGGAGTACTCCATGTGGCAGACTTCGCTAAGAAAGGGAAACGGAAAAAGCAGAAGTCTGGACTCAATAAGTCAATTCTTGATGTTGGGATGGGGATGATAAAGCAATCTCTAAAAGCTAAATTAGCTGATATTGATGGTTTGTTTATTGAAGTACCTACTCGTAAGGTTAAACCATCTCAAACTTGCCCTAAATGTGGGTATCAAGAAAAGAAAACTTTAGACCAGAGGACTCACGTTTGTCATAACTGCGGATATACTCAACAGCGCGATATTGCTGCCGCAGAAGTAATGATGCTTTGGCACTTAAATAATCTACAGGGGTTAGGAACTAGCCTCTTAGACGCAGATGATTGTAGCTCTACTTCAAACACTAGTAAGCACAAGCAAGCTGGAAGTATGAAGCAACTAGGTCGTGCGAAGCGTCAAAAATCAACACTTACAGGGCTGGATGTAGAAACCAGCCCTTCAACGAAGTAAGGGCTGGTAGTTCATGAAAATTAAATTTGCTTATCGGCAAGGGTTAGTTTACATTTAGTCAACATTGCTGCCAAAAGTCTGTTTTTTGAGCGATTCAATGTCAGCAGATAATTCTTGCCGAGTCGAATCTTTGAGTAAATAACGGAAAGTAAACCAAGTTGAGTAACTAATTCCCACCAACTCAAAAGTTGGAGATAGTAGCGGAATGCCATTGAGTGCATCCAAAATTGCCAGAACTACTTTGACTGTGACAATTGCTGCTATAAATAAACCAACGTTGATAATTGGTCGCTTGTATTCGCTAAAGAATCTACCTAAGTATTCGGGCAATGTAGCCAAAAATTCCGAAACTTGTCGTCCAAATTCTTGCAATTGGTTTTCTGGTTCACTAGCAGGTGGTAGCATTGGCAGATTTTGCGGGTTTGAACCTTCAATTGCTACCATACCCTCTGGTGAAGCGGGAGTAGCGTATTCCGATTGTTGTAAGTTAGCGTCCATGTTTATTCTCCTTTGAGAGTAGAAAACAGTGTTTTTGTGTAGATTATTTCTTAACAACGGTTGCTTTATTTTCCACTTTTTTGACACCTTTAATTTCTTTAGATAAAGGTTCAATCTTAGCTAATTGGGCTTCATTTGTCACAGTTCCTGTAACAGTTACTGTGCCATTTTCTGTAGCTTCAACTGCTAAATTACCGTTGGGGATGTTAGCTTCCAATTTAGAGCGAACTTGACTTTTCAGGTCGCCTACGGCTCTGTCGGTATCGCCACCAGTGATATTATTCCGCTCTTCGCGAGCCTTAATGTCGGCATTTAGTTGTTTTCTACGGGTTTCACTTTGAGCGTCTTCTTTGGCAGCTTCAGTTGCTTGTACGCTTGGGGCTTCGGTTTGAGATACAGGTTTATTAGTATCATTTGGTGCATCCGCGCTAGTTTTCGCGGGATTTTGACAAGCAGCAGCACCAAAAAGTAGTACGCAACTAATCAAGAAGGGAGTTAGCTTTTTCATTTGTTTAATTCTTTATAGAAACAGGTAAATTGTGAAGTGGTGAGGAGGAAGTTTTTCATTATCTTGGCATGGAAGTCAAAAGTCAAGAGGTACGGAGCATTTTCGCACTTTGACTCTTGATTTCTGACTTTCGACTTCCGCCTTTAATTATTAGTGTAATCTGGTAAAGTCGATTAGCCCAACACGCAATTACACACGTTCATCGCGACGGTCAATAATGATTACTGAGGGTTCATCATTATTAACTGTCGTCGTCGGTACGTAATTGGTTTCAGTAGTGTTAACCACTGGTGTTTGATTAATAACGCCAGAGCGATCGCCTGCACGATCTAAATCGGTAGCATCATAGATGTTAAACTCTTCAACATGTCTCCTCTTGAGAATTTCTTCAGCGCGGTGAACTTCTGCGTCTGTACCATCTACAATTACCAAATAATCGCCTTTGTTAATGCGATCGTTATAAACCTTGGCATTTTTTTCCGGAATTCCTAAGCCAACTAATGCCCCAGCTATACCGCCGGCTGCTGCACCAATTGCACCACCTGTCAATGCTGTAGCCAAAGCAGTTGCAACCGCACCACCTAATAGTACAGGACCCACTCCCGGAATCGCTAAGGTGCCAAGACCAACTAATAAGCCGCCTAAACCGCCTAACGCACCACCTGTAACTGCGCCTGTTTTTGCGCCATCGTCGGCTTTGTTATCGTTTGCACGGTCATTAACACCTACGCCACCGATGCGATCGCCATCTGCGTTTTTACCGATAATCGAAACATGATCCGTCGATATTCCGGCATCGCGCAGATCGCCAATTGCAGCTTCGGCATCACGACGATGAGAGAATACACCGATCGCTCTTTTTCTGTGCAGTCCAGTGGTGCTAACTGGAGTAGCTACACCAATATCCCGACTAGGAGCAACGCCAGTCACAGCAACATCTCTAGTCGCCACACCTGAAGTCATTGGGGGGCTATTTGGGTGGTCATAAATGCCAAACTCTTCAACACCGCCGGTATGAAGAATTTTTTCCGCTTCGGCAATTTCGGCATCTGTGCCATCAAGGATGACTAAATATTGTCCGCGCTGTACGCGATCGTTGTAAACTTTGGCTCGTTCTTCGGGAATTCCTAAACCAATTAATCCACCCAGCAAACTACCAGCTAATGCACCAATACCCGCTCCTGCTAAAGTTGTTGCTAGGGCAGTTGCTGCTGCACCAGCCAGCATTATTGGTCCAATTCCCGGAATTGCTAAAGTCCCCAAACCAACTAACAAGCCTGTCAATCCGCCTAAAGTACCACCAGAAACTGCGCCAACTGTCGCACCTTCATCAGATTTATCGCCAACACGTTCTTGAACTTCCGCACCTGCAATATTTTTATCGCCGTCTGCATCTTGCACTACTACAGACACTCTATTCATGTCATAGCCGGATTTTTTCAGTTCATGCAGTGCCGCTTCTGCATCCCGACGTTGAGCAAATACGCCTACAGCACGTCTATGTACTCCCACAACCATTTTCTAATTCTCCCAATACTAATATTTTCAAATTTATTAACTTGAATACTCCTATTTCCACATTTTTTAGTAAACTCGTCATCAATCCCTTGGAAGAAGTTTTACCTCTATCTTGAGTATGATATAAGTTCTTGTGTTTACATGTTAATAACAAAAAAGCCAAAACTTGCTTGTTTAATCTATATATAAAAACATTATTCATCTTTCTGAGTTTATTTTAAGAAATGTTTCAAAAATTAATTTAATAACTCATATGTATTAAAACCGCAAAACTACCACTTTTGATAAGCGTATTTCTTACCGAAGTCAGTGTATATCAAGATAACTGCTCGTTAGGCTGGGATAGTAGTAAGTGCAAAAGTGAGAAAATAATATGTTTTCCAGCTTGGAAACAGCTTTTAAGTTATGTGAGCTTCATGGATTACAATCAATGCCACTTGCTCAGGCAGTTGTAATTCCCGAAGTATCGCTAGCCTTTTCGGGACCGAAGTTTTTGGTAGCAATGCTATCTGGTGTATTGATGGCATTTGCCTTTCAATTTTTATTAACAAACTTCTCTGTAGCTGTGGGAATTTCTGCTTTAGGTGGTGATTCATCTGATGATGATGATTCTCAAAGCTTGGGTAGTACAATTCGTGGAGTTGAAGCCAAAGTAGGAATTTGGGCACTGATAACCGCGAGTATTGCTTTATTCGTCGCTTCTTTTCTCGCAGTAAAACTAAGCTTAATTGGTAGCGCAGCTTTAGGAGCAATTATCGGTGTAGTCATTTGGTCTGCCTACTTTTCACTAATAGTTTGGTTAGGTTCCTCAGCAGTAGGTTCATTAATTGGTTCTCTTGTAAAGACTGCAAGTGCTGGCTTTCAAGGAATGATGGGAACAGCAACGGCAGCTTTAGGTGCTAATGCTGCTAAAAATCAGATGGTTTCGACAGCGGAAGATATTACAGCCGCAGTTCGTCGCGAATTAACTTCTGGTTTTGACCCTGATAGTATCAAAAATACGCTGCAAAGTTCTTTAAGTTCTCTGCAATTACCAAAGCTGGATACCAAAGATATTCGCAATCAATTTGACCAGTTGCTGAAAGATGTAGATTTACAATCTCTCGGTGATAGCGATGTGTTGAAAAATATTAATCGCCAGACTTTTGTTGATTTAATCAGCAGCCGCTCAGACTTTTCTCAAGAAGACATTAATGGCATTGCTGACCAACTCGAAGGTGCTTGGCAACAAGTTTCAAATCGAAAAAATCCCACAGAGCAAGTACTGAATTTGCTCAGTTCTGTAAGTCCGGAAGACCTGAATTCTGATAAATTAGGTGAAAAGCTTCAGGAATTGATTACATCTGGCGGAGGTAGCAGCAAGCAAGGCAATGGCATAATGAAACAAGCTATTGAATTAGGCTTGGGTGCGGCAGTTCCAGCAATGTTGAAGAACGCAAATCTATCGAATATAGATTTGGATAAAATCACACCTCAGTTGCAAAAGCTGAAAGAACAATTTAAGGATGTAGATGTTGATAAAATTACACAACAACTACAAAAATTCAGCAAACAAGCAACTGAACAAGTAGCTGGAAAATTGCCAGCAACTAACAACACTATTAAGGCTGATGTAGAAGAGTACATTTTGAATTCGCTTCCTTGGCATTTTAATCGGCTGACGATTAAAGATGAATTCAAAGATGTGATTTATGACGAAAACGCAGATGCCGGAAAAGTAAGACAGCAATTGTCAGAACTCAATTTAGAGTATTTTACCAACTTGCTGAAGCAGCGTGGTGATATTAGCGAAGAGCGGATCAAAGAAATTTCCGAACAAATGGAAAGCGATCGCAACGAAGTTTTAGAAGTTGTTCAAAAAGCAGAATCGCAGCAAACAAGTGAAAATTTCCGCACCCGCATCGAAGATTATCTGCGTTCGACTGGAAAAGAAGAACTCAACCCAGAAGGTATTCAACGCGATTTTGCTAAGTTAGTTGAAGATCCAAAAGCGGGTTTTGGAGATTTAAGCGATCGCTTCAAAGAATTTGACCGCGATACTCTTGTACAATTGCTCAAGCAACGTGAAGATGTCAGCGAAGAAGAGGCTAATAATATTGTTGGTCAAATCGAAAGCACTCGCGATAATGTCTTAAATCGCGCTCAAGAATTGCAACAACAAGCAAAAGCTAAAACTGATGAACTGCGTCAAAAAGTAGAAGAGTATCTCAAGAATACGAACAAAGAAGAACTCAATCCCGAAGCTATTAAACGCGAGTTTAAAGTATTGCTGGACGATCCGCAAGCCGGAATTAGCTTACTGCGCGATCGCTTCTCGCAATTTGACCGGGATACATTAGTTCAACTGTTGAGTCAGCGTCAAGATTTAAGCGAAGAACAAGTTAACGAAGTTCTCGGTAATTTAGAATCAGTACGCGATAATATTTTGCAAGCACCGCAAAAAGTCGCGGATCAAGCGAAACAACAATACGAACAAACGACAACAGCAATCGGTGAATATCTTCGCAATACTAATCTGGAAGAACTGAATCCAGAAGGTATCAAAGCAGATTTAGAAAAATTGCTCAACGATCCTAAAGAAGGTGCTTCTGCTTTACGCGATCGCTTATCGCAAGTTGATCGAGAAACCTTGGTTAAACTCGTTGGTTCGAGCGGAAACTTGAGCGAAGAGCAAGTTAATCAGATAATCGATCAAGTGCAATCAGCGATTGACAACATTATCAAAGCACCGCGTCGTTTAGCAAATCGCGCTACCAAAGGTGCTTTAGATTTTGAAGCGAATCTGGAAAAGTACCTGCGGAACACTAACAAAGAAGAACTTAACCCAGATAGCATCAAGCGCGATTTACAATTGTTGTTGCAAGATCCACGTGCGGGAATTGGAAGTTTAGGCGATCGCGTTTCTAAAATCGACCGTTCATCAGTTGTCGCTTTGCTATCTCAACGTGAGGATATCTCCGAAGAAGAAGCAAACCGCATTGTAGACCAAATCGAATCGGTTCGCAACTCAGTTGTAGAACAATACCAACAGATTCAACAACGAGTGCAATCGGTGGTTGACGGAAGTTTTGGGAAAATTCGTGACTATCTCAACGCACTGGATCGTCCCGAACTCAACTATGAAGGAATTAAGCAAGACGTTACTAAAGTGTTTGACGATCCCCAAGCTGGATTTGAAGCTTTGCGCGATCGCTTGAGTCACTTCGACCGTGGTACTTTAGTTTCTGTCATTAGTTCGCGTCAAGATATATCCGAAGCGCAAGCTAACAAGATTGTTGACCAAATCGAAGCCTCACGCGATAACGTTTTGTATCAAGCCGAACGCATCCAAAAAGAAACACAAAGACGCTTAAAGGCTATCAAAGAGCAAGCGAAAAAGCAAGCCGAAGAAACTAAGAAAACCGTTGCAACTGCTGCTTGGTGGTTATTTGGTACAGCTTTAACATCTCTCGCAGCTAGTGCAATTGCTGGTGCGATCGCTGTCTCAGGTATACCCTTTATTCGCTAAATCACCTTAATTTTTACGAACCAGATCCCCGACTTCTCTAAGAAGTCGGGGATCTTATTTGTCAAGATGATTTTGAACAGTTTTTATTAATTACCAAATAAACCAATATAAATTAAAATAAACCGAATAAATTAATCATAAATAAACTCATGATTATAATATTGACTTATTACTAATTTCATGCTGTTGCAGCTAATAAAATGTCACAGTTTAAGCGTTGTCTAGCAGAGTTTATGGGAACCTTCTGGCTAGTATTTGGTGGTTGTGGTAGTGCAGTATTAGCAGCAGCGTTTACAGCAGAAAATGCAAACATTGCTGAGAATATAAGATACCCTATAGGCATCGGATTGCTTGGAGTTTCTTTAGCGTTTGGTCTGTCTGTATTGACAATGGCTTATGCTCTTGGTCATATTTCTGGGGGTCACTTTAATCCAGCGGTTTCGATTGGACTTTGGGCAGCAAAGCGCTTTCCAGCATCAGAGCTTTTATTGTATATTGGCTCTCAGGTATTTGGAGCGATCGCAGCTGCGGGGATTCTCTATTTAATCGCTTCTGGTAAACCAGGATTTATACTTAGCGGTTCAAATCCCCTGGCAACTAACGGTTTTGGACCCGATCATTCTCCTGGTGGCTATTCCTTATTTGCTTGTTTTGTTACCGAGTTAGTTCTCAGTTTCATCTTTTTGATAATTATCTTGGGTGCTACTGACCAGCGTGCGTCTGGTGGTTTTGCTCCCATTGCCATTGGTTTAGTATTAACACTGATTCACTTAATTAGCATCCCCGTTACTAATACATCGGTGAATCCGGCTCGGAGTTTGGGTCCTGCGGTTTTCGTGGGTGGTTGGGCAATCGATCAGTTGTGGCTATTTTGGACAGCACCAATCCTGGGAGCCTTTTTGGCAGGAACATTCTATTATCAGCTTTTGTCAGCATCGAAACCACAAAGATGAAGAAGGGGAAAAGGGAAACCGCATATTTAATAGACATCTTGGAAAATTAATTATGTGTTACCCAAAACCCTTTGTAGAGACGCGATTTATCGCTTTGTAGAGACGCGATTTATCGCGTCTTCGGCTCATTTACACCAGATGTCTAATGTAAATAATTAACGCAGATTTAGGCGGTGCAAATCTGCGTTACGCTAATTTGAGTGGTGTTGATTTAAGTAGTGCAAAACTTGTTGAGTAAAAAATAAAGAATTTATTTATATTCTTGCTTGTTGCTTCCCAGTCGTTTGCGATCGCCTCTTTTACCTCAATTTACGTGACTAGCATCACCCCAAAAACTGATCCAAATCACTTGGTTCACACTCGGTTATCACTTAGCTTGGGAGAAACAAAAATTATACGCTAAAACTGAAATACTGGTTGAGTGATTACTTAATGATTGTGAGGGGTGACTATGCTGGAAAAATTATTATTAGCGGCTTTCCTAACTTTTGCACTTAGCTTATCTGCCAAAATGAGTTGGTCTTCACCTCAGACAACTGGGCAGGTGAACTTGGACAATCATGCAGTTTTCACTTTAACTGAACGGGGTAACTAAATCTATACAGCACTACAGTCGGCGATAGACTTATATCAAGGATCTAGTTATGCTTGATACTTTAAGCTGAGTTATAACTGTGTCAACCTTCTCAGGTCAAGTTCCTAAGTTAAGAAAGATTCTGACACAGATTATGAAAAAGCAAATTCTCTCCACAGTAGTATTTTTAAGCACAATTAGCTTAACAACCGTTGCCCAAGCTGCAAATTCTGAACATATTAGACAGTTGCTAGCAACCAAACAATGTGAAAGCTGCGATTTAAGCAACGCTGGTTTGGTGCTAGCAGACTTATCGGGAGCCAATTTGAGCAAAGCTAATCTGAGTGGTGCAAACCTCAGTCGTGCCAACTTGAGCGGTGCTGATTTAACAGGTGCCAACTTGAGCGGTGCAAGTTTATTTGGGGTTAACCTCAGCGGTGCGAAACTTAATAAGGCAAATCTGCTGGGTACTGACTTGAGAAATAGCTATCTTGCCAACGCAGAATTAAATGATGTCAGCCTAAACAATGCTAACTTACAAGGAGCGCTGGGTATACCATTGCAAGCAGCAAAGCCAGAAGAATTTTATACTTGGGGTGTAGCAGAAGCGCAAAAAGGCAACCAACAACAAGCAATTGATTATTTTAATCAAGCGATCGCTATTAAACCAGATTTTGCCGGCGCTTATCTCGCTCGTGGTGTCGCTCGTTATCAAATTTTAGATAGACAAGGTGCCTTTCAAGATGCTCAAATCGCCGAAAACCTCTTTCAAACTAAAAACGACAACCCCGGAATGCTAACAGCACAAGCTTTTCTTCTCGAACTGAAAACACCTCAAGGTAGTAAAGTAACTACCGGCAAACCTAGTTTAGTTGACTTTTTAGGCGGAGTTGCGTCAGTATTACTTCAGTTCTTTCCCTTTTAGGGAAGTTGTTCGTAGTGAGCGGTTTACCGCTCAAAACGGCTGAAGCCGTTACTACGTTAAGGAGCGTTTATTTATGCCCATATACTTATCAACCAACAAATGACTATATCTGCCCAATTGTGGAAAGCCAATCAAGATTTAGCGCAAGTTTGTTTAAAGCATCCTTTTGTTCAAGGCATTGCTGATGGTACGCTAGATCCGCAGAAATTCCCCTACTTTGTAGGGCAAGATGCTTTTTTCTTAAAAGCTTTTGCCCGTGTTAACAGTATTGCAGCTGCGAAAGCACCAGATTGGGCAGGATTTCTCATATTTCACAATTTAGCTACTGGAGTTTTGCAAGAACTACAGCTACATCAAAGCTATGCTGAAGCGTGGAAAGTCGATTTGCAATCTGTTGAACCACAAGCAGCTACTAGGCATTATATTGACTTTTTGTTAGCAACCGCTTGGGGGGGAGATATCGGTTTAACTGCTGCTGCTATGTCTCCCTGTATACGTTTGTATGCGTTTTTGGGAGAAGAATTAGCGCGTAATGGTATTCCCAATCATCAGTATGCAGACTGGATTCGCACTTATAGCAGCGCAGAGTTTCAGCAGCTAGCAGAACAATTAGAAAGTTTGGTAGAAAGTTATGCTACTGCCTCTACTTTAGTGCATTCAACTTATCGTTATGCCATGTTGTGTGAGCGAGACTTTTTTCAAGCTGCATGGGAAAGTTAGTAATGCATCAAGCTAATTTAATTATGCGTTGCCCAAAACCCTTGTAGAGACGGCGATTTATCGCGTCTCGTTCAAGCTAACCCTTTTGCACCATCCATACCAGCATCCGTGGGCAAAAAAAATCAAGTTTTTTTGTGATGAGTGCCATAAGAAAGGATGAAGGATGAAGCAATACGCTTGGTGTTAAGGCAACAGACGCGATAAATCGCCGTCTCTACAAAAAACTGATTATTGTAAAGACGGCGATTTATCGCGTCTTTGTGGTCTATAATTTTCATCAAAAAACATTATCCGAACCGTATTGAAGGATAAAGGATGAAGTGAGAATTGGTACAAGCTTCTTCTGAACCGTGGGCAAAAAAAATCAAGTTTTTTTGTGATGGGGTAATTTCATACTTCATCCTTCTCCCAAGGGGAGACGCCAAGGACGAACATACTTCATCCTTTAGTATTGTGCATCCTATGCATGAGAAAATCATGTAACATAAGCGCTAATAAAAGCGACGATCGCGTGCAAGGGAAAAAAATGTCAGATAATTTGAGAAGCCAAGTTGTCACTCAAGGGGTACAGCGATCGCCTAATCGAGCGCTGCTACGTGCTGTTGGTTTTCAAGATGAAGATTTTATCAAGCCAATTGTCGGTGTAGCTAATGGTTACAGCACGATTACTCCCTGCAATATGGGCATAAATAAACTGGCACTCAGAGCAGAAGCTAGTATTAAAACTGCTGGAGGAATGCCGCAATTATTCGGTACTATTACTGTTAGTGATGGTATTTCGATGGGAACTGAGGGGATGAAATATTCCCTGGTGTCGCGAGAAGTAATTGCTGATTCGATTGAAACTGCTTGCACTGGGCAAAGTATGGATGGTGTACTTGCCATTGGTGGTTGTGATAAAAATATGCCTGGTGCGATGATTGCGATCGCTCGCATGAATATCCCGGCTATCTTTGTTTACGGTGGTACAATCAAACCCGGACACCACGATGGACGCGATTTAACTATTGTCAGTTCTTTTGAAGCTGTCGGACAACACAGTGCTGGCAAAATTGACGACAAGGAACTTTCAGAAGTTGAGCACAAAGCTTGTCCGGGTGCTGGTTCCTGTGGGGGAATGTTCACAGCTAATACGATGTCTTCCGCTTTTGAAGCGATGGGGATGAGTTTACCATATTCCTCGACGATGGCGGCAGAAGATGCAGAAAAGGCAGATAGTACAGAAAAATCCGGGTTTTTCTTAGTTGAAGCAATTCGCAAACAAATTCTACCCAGCCAAATTATCACCCGCAAATCGATTGAAAATGCGATTTCGGTGATTATGGCAGTCGGTGGTTCCACAAATGCAGTATTACATTTTTTAGCGATCGCACACACTGCTGGTGTCGAACTTAATTTAGATGACTTTGAAATCATCCGCGCTCGTGTTCCCGTTTTGTGCGATTTGAAACCCAGCGGACGTTATGTAGCCACCGACTTACACAAAGCTGGTGGCATTCCCCAAGTGATGAAAATGCTACTTGTGCATGATTTACTTCACGCAGATGCTCTCACCATCACCGGGCAAACAATCGCGGAAGTCTTAGCAGATATACCATCAGAACCATCTCCCAACCAAGATGTAATTCGTCCTTGGGATAACCCGATGTATCGTCAAGGACACTTGGCTATCCTCAGAGGAAATCTCGCAACAGAAGGTTCAGTAGCGAAAATTACGGGTGTAAAACTGCCGAAGATTACCGGACCTGCACGAGTATTTGAATCAGAAGAATCTTGTTTAGATGCGATTTTGGCAAAGAAGATAAATGCAGGTGATGTTTTGGTCATCCGCTACGAAGGACCAAAAGGAGGTCCGGGGATGCGGGAGATGCTAGCACCCACCTCAGCAATTATCGGTGCTGGTTTAGCTGATTCGGTCGGGTTAATTACAGACGGAAGATTTTCTGGTGGTACATATGGGATGGTGGTTGGACATGTGGCACCAGAAGCAGCAGTTGGGGGAGCGATCGCTCTGGTGGAAGAAGGTGATACCATCACAATTGATGCTCATGCGCGACTGTTGCAATTAAACGTATCCGACGAAGAATTAGCTCGTCGTCGTGCTAATTGGCAACCCCGTCCCCCTCGTTATACCAAAGGTGTGTTAGGGAAATATGCCAAATTAGTATCTTCCAGCAGTCTTGGTGCCTTG
>Ga0136635_10000349_pt1 | contig 12397 bp, 12 predicted proteins | sample AntDrymeUQ852106_2_FD_105495 | JGI IMG/M metagenome (GOLD analysis project Ga0136635, IMG submission 105495) | Polar desert sand microbial communities from Dry Valleys, Antarctica - metaG UQ85 (21.06) | ecosystem: Environmental > Terrestrial > Soil > Desert | place: Antarctica: Dry Valley... | reverse complement strand
GCCAGGTCCTCGATCGACGCGATGCCGGCGGGGTTGTCCGGTGGCATGATGATCACGAGGCGGCTCTGCACGAAGTCGGTCCGATCGCTCACACCGGGATCGTCCTGCACCGCGTCCATCCATGTGCTGCTCGCGCTCGCGAACACGTCGGCCGAGCCCTCGCTCTGGATCTGCCCCGCCAGCGAATCCGAGGCGCCGAAGTTGAAGACCACGATCGTGCCGTCGTTCGCGGCCTCGAAGCCCGGGCCGATCCGGTCGTTGAACGCGGCGGTCAGCGATGATGCGGCGAAGACCGTGAGCTCGGTTGCCTCGTCCGCCTGCGACTCGCCGTCCGTCGATCCGTCCGACGAGCAGCCGCCTAGCAGGAGCGACAGTGCACATAGGCCGACGAGCAGTCGTCTCACGAAAGCCTTCCTCGGTCGCGACGCCGCAGCATAGCTGTTTCTGGCCCCATATACAGCAAGCTATAGCTCATGAGAATGTTCCAGAAACCTGGCTGGGGGAGAGGTAACGCGGATCAGCGCAAGGGATCGGCTTCCCGACACTGTGGTCGACTGAGGGGCTCGGACGTCAGTCCTCCGGAAGGTTCACCATCACGCTCGTGGCCTTCACGGTGGCCACAGCCTCCATGCCGGGCGCGAGGCCGAGCTGGTCGGCGGCTTCCCGGGTGATGAACGCGAGCACGCGGTGGGGGCCCGCCTGGATCTCCACCGTTGCGGCGAGCCCGTCGCGCTTGACCTGCGTGATCACGCCGGGGAAGCGATTCCTGGCGCTCGCTGCGGCGATCGGCTCTTCGTGCCGCCGCTCGCTGAGCAGGCGGGCGACCTCGACGGCCGGCACGGTCCGCTGGCCGCCCGACGTGCGTTCGACTCGGAGCTTGCCCTCGCGTTCCCAACGGCGCAGCGTCTCGACGCGCACGCCGAGGGCCTTCGCGGCCTCACCGATGCGGTAGGCGTCGGTCATGGATCGGCAGGCTACTCCGTCGCTCGAGCGGCTGCGCGGGCATCGCCTCCGGGCAGAGTGGCGAACGCGACGGCCGCGGCGAGCATCCATGCGGCGAGCCAGGCGAACGCGACATCCGGGGACAACGCCGTCCAGAGCAAGCCCGCCACCACGCTCGCGGCGAGGTTCCCGGCGCTCTGCAGAGCGGCGAGCAGTCCGAACGCGCTTCCGCGAACCTGCTCGGGCGCCCGCGCCGCGACGGCCGCGTGCTCGGCGGTCTCTGCGGCGCCGATGCCGACGCCTGCGAGCACGAACGCAGCGGCGAGCACAGGCACGTTCGCTCCGACACCCGCGAAGAGCACGTACGCCGCGAGGAACGCTCCCGCGCCGCCGAGCAGCACGAGCCGGGTGCCGCGTCGGTCGCCGAGATGGCCGGCCGGAAGGCTCGTGAGCGTGGCGGCCGCGTTGTACGCCACGTAGAGCAGCACGGCGATGCTCGCAGCACGATCCTGTCCCCGGCCGGGCTCGAGCAGCTCGGTCGCGCGCAGGATCAGCAGCGTGGCGGCGCAGTTGCCGAGCTCGAACGCTCCCATGCCGGCGAACAGCCTGCCGAGTCCGCCCTGCAACACCGGACGCACCTGCAAACGGATCGGCCGTCGCTCGCGCGCGCTCGGGCGTCGCACGCGACGCACCGCGGAGAACATGGCCACGGCCGCCAGCAGCCCCGGCACGATCGACACGAGCATCGCCGAGCGCACGCCGACGAGCGCGATCAAGGGGATCGCCAGCAGCGGCCCGACGATCGCCCCGAGGTTGTCGGCCATGCGTTCGAACCCGTAGGCGCGTCCGTACGCCTCGGGTGGCACGACGTCGGCGAGGATCGCGTTGCGGCTCGGGCCGCGCACCCCGCGCGCAGCCCAGGCGCCGGTTCGTAGCACGGCGACGTGCCACGGCGCAGCCGCGAGCCCGATGCCGCTCGAGAGCACGGCGGTCGTGACGTACCCACCGACCGCGACCTTGCCCCGACGCATGGAGTCGTCGGCGAGCGCTCCGCCGCCCAGCTTCGCCAAGCCAGCGGCACCGTCGGCGATTCCCTCGATCAGTCCCAGCGCCGACGCGGGAGCCCCGAGCGTCGAGGTGAGGAAGCTCGGCAGCAACGACGTCGGGATCTCGTGCCCCGCATCAGACAGGAAGCTCGCAACCCCGACCGCCCGGACCCCCGGGGTAAACCAAGGGGCTTCGATCGCCGACCGGACGGGCTCATCGGCCATCCCGGGAGTATGGCGGCTCACCCCAGGAAGGGTGCGACCCTACTATCGCGGTGACCGCCTCGATCGCTGGGTCATCGTGCGGGCTGGCGAGGTCATCGGCGTCGTGTGGTACCGGCCGGTAACCGACGCGACGGACCCGCGCGGCAGCGGATTCGGACGGGTCGACGGAGAGTTGTGCACCTCGTGACCGGCATCAGGGAAACCGACCACGTCGACGGCATCTCGTGTCGCTTCAGCGGGATCGGCGGCGCGTGAACCTAGACCGCGAACCGCACGTGCAGGATGTCGCCTTCCTGCACCTCGTAGTCCTTGCCTTCGACGCGGAGCTTGCCCGTTGACTTCGCGGCTTCCATGGAACCTGCGGCGAGCAGCTCGTCGTAGCCGATCACCTCTGCTCTGATGAAGCCGCGCTCGAGGTCGGTGTGGATCACGCCCGCTGCTTCGGGGGCCTTCGCGCCGCGGCGAACCTCCCATGCTCGCGTCTCGTCCTCGCCGGTCGTGAGGAACGTGATCAGGTCGAGAGCGCGGTAGCAGGCCTCGATCACCGTCTCGAGCCCGGGTTGTGAGACGCCGAACTCCTCGAGCAGCGCGCGGGCCTCGTCGGCGTCCATCTCGGCGGTCTCCGCCTCGATCGAGGCGTACACGCCGACGGCGCCGGATGACGCCAGCGCAGCCGAAACCTCGAGCCCTTCCTCGAGGTTGGCGACGACGACCTCTGGCTTCAGAGTCAGCGGCGCGATGCCGCGGAGCAGCGCCAGGTCGTCGCCCTCGAGCTTGGCGTCACGCAGCGGCGTCTCGGCGTCGAGCGCTTCTTTGGCTCGGCGCAACGCGTCGACCTCGGCGCCCGGCTGGCGACGCGCCTTCTTCTCGGCCTTCTCGAGCGCGTTCTCGAGCACTCCGAGGTCGGCGAGCAGCATCTCGGCGCGAACGGACTCGAGATCGCTTGCTGGCGATGCGTCGGCGCCGAAGCACCGGAGCACGATCGCGAGAGCCTCGACCTCCCGCAGCTTGGCGATGCCTTGGGCGCTCGAGACCCCGCCGGGAACGTCGATGAACCGCACCTGCGCCGCAACGGTCTTGGCCGAGCGTTCCATGTCGGTGAGCACCTGCAGACGCTTGTCGGGCACCGAAACGACGGCCACGTTTGCCTGTCCGCCGTGTGATCCGGCGCGCGTGAGCGCCGTGAACAGGGTGCTCTTGCCGCTGTACGGAACTCCCACCAAGCCGACGTCTTTCACGGTCGGCGAGCCTAACAGGGGCCTACGAACGCCCGGAACGCACGTTGGCCCGGCCGATGTGCTTCGGCCCTTCGGCCCACACGAATCGCCCTTGGTCCCATGCGCCGCAACGGGCTCAAAGCCGATGTTTCCTGAGAGACCGGGCGGGGCGGAGTGCCGCCAGACCCACTCCGTTCCGCCAGGTCCGTTCTTGGGCTGCTCGTGGCCCGGGAGCCGGACGGTGATGGTTCGACGACGGTCGGCACAGAGGCAGCACAGCGCGCCAGAGGGGGCGCATCGTCGGCGGGCCGGGGATCCGACGGCCCCGGCCCGCCGGCTCTCCGCACCGTGCAGGCCGGGGCCTCGGGGCTGGCCTACCGCTTCCTCAGCTCTTGGTCTCCCAGAAGATCTTGCCGATCTCGTCGATCGCGTCGAGCAGCTTCTGTCCCTGCGCGGGGTCGCTCGACTTCTTCGAGGCGCCGGCGAGCTTCGTAGCGTTCCAGAACGTGTCGTGCAGGTCCGAGTACTTCTCGAGGTGCTCGGGCTTGAAGTAGTCGGTCCACAGCACCCACAGGTGCTGCTTCACGAGGTCTGCGCGCTGTTCCTTGATGAACATGCAGCGCTCGCGGAACTCCTCGGCGGTCTCGGTCGCGGACTTCTTGCCCTCCGGGTCCGCCAGGCGCTCCTGGATCGCCTTGACCGACTCGGCCTCGATGCGAGCCTGCGCCGGGTCGTACACACCACACGGCACGTCACAATGGGCATGGACGGCGCGACGCGGCTTGAGGAATGCTTCGAGCATGGATCCCCCTCCCTCCGATGGAACGGATCGTTCCGCCGATGACGGCGGTGCCGGAATGGTCTCCGCTTCGGCTTCGGCTGAAACCTATCACCGAGGTCGGAAGCGGATCGGGGCCGCCGGAGCGGGCGTGCTGGCGGCAGCAGGTGTGGCGTGGGCGTGCCTTCGGCACAAGCCCGCGCGAGTGCTGATCGAGGGCGGATCGATGTCGCCGACGCTTGCCCCGGGAGACTGGGCCCTCGTCGTCACGCCTGAGAAGTATCGGCTCGGCGATGTCGTGGTGGTCGAGCACCCGGGGCGCCCCGGGTACGAGATGGTCAAACGCATCGTCGGCGAGCCGGGTGACGACACCGGCGACCGCGTGCTCGGCGACGACGAGCACTGGGTCGAAGGCGACTACGAGCCGGCCTCGACCGATTCCCGGCAGTTCGGCCCGGTTCGAGCAGAGCACATCAGAGCGAAGGTGCTGCTCGTCTATTGGCCGCCCGAACGGCGCGGGCGCGTCAGGTAACTCCGGGGGAGCGGGAGCGGCGCGGGCAGCGCCGGTGAAGGAGACCTCGCACCCACTCGCGCGAGCATCACGCACATCCGTCTGGCACGCGTCGTCGCCCGGGCCTCCCGCCAGCCGGTCGCGCCCCGTTCCTCCGTACAGCACGTCGTCGCCCGTCTCGCCCCGGACCCGATCGTCGCCGGCCTCGCCGTCGACCCGGTCGTTCCCGGGGCCGGCTATCAGCAGGTCATCACCCCGGCCACCGCACGCGCGGTCCTTCCCGATCGAGCCTTGGAGCTCGTCGTCGCCACCCATTCCGAGGAAGGCGTCGGGGCCACGCCCTCCGCTCCGCTCATCGTCGCCGGGCGTGCCGACGATGTTCACGATCGCGCCGAGGCAGCGAACGACCTCGTAGGGGCCGGCGTCACAGCGGCGGTCCCGTGGGGCGCCTCGCTGGTCGCGCCCGCCGCAGTCGCCGGCGAGGTCCTCGGCGGGGCTGCCGGGCATGAGCGCCATCGTCGGCGTCTGACCGCCATTCGGACCGAGGCGCCGGAGCCCTGGGTCGACGTCCTCGAGGTCGCCCTTCGCGTCGAAGCCGCACCCGTGGCCACGATCGACGTTGTCGCCGCCGCTCCGCACGGCGCCGTCGCATTGCCGCGCGCGGCCGGCGCGGTTTCCAGCCACGATGGTGCGCGAGAGCTCGACGGAACCGGCGCCGACCGCGATGCCGCCTCCCCGAGCCGCCTGGTTGTCGCCGATCGTCGTCGCGACGATCGAGGCGCGGCCGGTGAGCCGCATGCCACCGCCCTCACCGGTCGCGGTGTTCTCGGCGACGGTGACGTTCACGAACGAGGAAGTGGCCCCCGGCCCCGCTTCCGACCAGATGCCCCCGCCGTCGCCGGCGAGGTTGCCGACGATCGCCGACCCTGTGATGGTGAGCCGCCCTTCGCTCCAGATGCCGCCTCCGCTCGAGGCCGCTTCGTTCCCGATCACGAGCGAATCGACCAGAGTCAGCCTGGCCTCGCCGCGAACGGCGATGCCGCCTCCCCGATCGGCGAGCCCGCCCGCGATTGTCACGCTGGTCAGGCGGAGCGAGCCGGCGTGCACAGCGATCGCGCCCCCGACGATCGTGTCCTCATGTGCGCCGAACACGGTGAGGTGCTCGACAATCATGTGCGCGGCGGTGTTCCTCGGTACGGCCGTGAAGGCCGGCGCTCCCAGCGCGGAAGCGTCGATGAAGACGCCCGTCTCGCCTTGGCCGGCGATCTCGATGCGGCGCCGCAGCTCGATCGTGCCCTCGCCGACCCCGCCTATGCCGGTGATCGAGAGCGGATAGAACCCCGGCGGCATGAGCACCCGCGCCCCTGCGGGAGCGCTCTTGACCGCGTCTCGCAGCGAGCAGTCGCCATCGGCGCACGAGCCGTCGAACGTGTCCTCGGTCGTGTCGACCACGATCGTCGGGGCGACCGCGAGCGAGACCTCTGGCGTTCCCACCGCGATGGCCATGAGCAACGTCGTCGGAAGCATGGCGGCGAAACGCCACGAACGGGAGGTCATGCCGGCGATGCTACCGGGCGCCTGAAGGCCACCCAGCCTCAAGAAGCGGCACCTGTCCTACGATGCATGGGTAGCGTCCGCCACCGACGAGGAGAGCTTCCTGTCCGCCACGCTTCCCCCGGTTCCACCTCGCCCTGACCTCGCGACGGGCGCATGGCCGCCGCTGCGCGCGCCGATCGAGCAGGCACCGGCGCGGCGGTTCCCGAAGTGGGTGATCGGGTCCGCAGTGCTCACGATCGCGGTGATGGTCGGCGCGCTCGTCACGTCGTACATCGTCCGCTACGACCCGTCGGAGCATCGCGACGAGTACGCGTTCATCGCCCAGGGCTTCGACGGCGGCCCCGTTCGCTGGAACCCGTGCGAAGCCGTGCACTACGTGGTGAACCTCTCGAAGGCGCCTGCGGAGTCGCTCGGCGACGTGCATGAGGCGGTGCGTCGCGTCTCCGGAGTCACCGGCGTCACCTTCACCTACGACGGGCTGAGTGACGAGGTGCTCGTGAAGGATCGCGCATCGGTGCAGACCGACCGCTACGGCGATCGCTGGGCACCGGTGCTCGTGACGTGGGTCGACCCCGACACCTCCTCGATCTCGTTCCGGAGCGACGAAGGCATCGCGGCGGGCGTGGCGTCACCGTTCACCCCGCCCGGCAGCGACGTGATCGTCAGCGGGTGGATCGCCCTCAATGCCGACGATCCGAACCCGGCGGGCTTTGATTCGCCCGACACACAGGGTCCGGTCGTGCTGCACGAGTGGGGCCATGTGATGGGCCTCGATCACGTCGAGGAAACAGGTCAGCTCATGAACCCTTCGGGCGGCGGGGTGGCGGACCTCGGCCCCGGCGATGTCGAAGGCCTGCGTCAGGTCGGCCGGTCCGAAGGCTGCCTGACCACGCCTTCGGTCCCGTAGTCCGGTCAGCGAGTCGCGTGCTTCACAGGTCGATCGTGCGGGTGACGCCGATCGTCTCGAGCAGGCGGCGATCGTGGGTCGCGATCACGAAGGTTCCCGCGAAGCCGGAGAGCGCCGTCTCGAGCTGCTCGATCGCCGCGAGATCCAGGTGGTTCGTCGGCTCGTCGAGTAGCAACAGGTTCGTCCGACGGGCCGTCAGCACGGCGAGCGCCGCGCGGGTGCGCTCTCCCGGTGAGAGTTCGCTTGCAGGACGCATGACGTCGTCGGCGCCGAGCTCGAAGGTCGCAAGCAGACGTCGCGCCTCGGCGCCGAGGAGTCCGGTCGTGCGCTGGATCATCGCCATCAGGTCGTCGCTCGGAAGGAACGGATCGCGGTCTTGGTCGAGCATCCCCGGCACGACGCTCGCACCGAGCATGCGCGTCCCAGCCTCGAGCCCGATGTCCCCCGCGATCAGGTGGAGCAGTGTCGTCTTCCCGGCGCCGTTTGGTCCGACGAGCGCGATGCGGTCGCCACGCTCGATCTCGAGGTCGAGCGGACCGAGGCGGAACACGCCGCGTTGTACGACAGCGTCTGCGAGCCGCGCCACGACCTCGCCGCCCCTGTTCGCAGGCGCGAGGTCCATGTGCAGCGACCACCGGGCGTGCGGCGCGTCGGGCACCTCGATGCGCTCGAGCTGACGCTCCAGCTTCGCGGCGCCGGCCGCATGGCCCTGCGAGCCTGCGATCTTCCCGAATCGTACGAACTTGTCGGGCTCGTCGGCGCGTTTCGCCCGCCCGGCGCCGCTCGCGGCTTCCTGCCGGATCTCGTGTGCGCGTCGCCGCAGCCTGGCACGTTCGGCCATGGCCGCGTCATGCGCCTGCTGCTGCTGTCGGCGGCGCAGCTCGCGCTCGGCCACGTACTCGCTCCACGTGCCGGTGAGCTCGGTCGCGCGCCGCGTGAATGGATCGAGCTCCACGAACCGACGCACACAGGCGTCGAGGAACGCTCGATCGTGCGATACCACCACTATGCCGCCGTAGAACGCGCGCACGAACGCTTCCAGTCGGGCGAGCCCCTCGGTATCGAGGTTGTTCGTAGGCTCGTCGAGCAAGAGCACATCGAAGCGCGCGAGCTCGATGGCTGTGAGCGCGGCTCGGGTGCGCTGGCCACCCGACAGGCGATCCAACGAGTCGTCGAGCCGGCGGAAGCCGAGCTCGGCGGCCACGGAGGCGGCACGATGCTCGAAGTCATGGCCACCCAGCCGATCGAAGAGATCCAGCGCGTCTGTGTATGCCTCGATCGTTCGGAGGTTGTTGGTCATGCTCGCTGCGGCGGTATCGAGCGCATCGGCGGCGGCGCCGATACCTGCCACGCGGGCCAGGAACGTACGGAGTGTCTCTCCGGACTGACCCCCCGGTTCCTGGTCGAGCATGCCGACGGTGAGCGAATCGGGCGAGCGCTCGACCGAACCCGTGTCGGTTCGCTCGATCCCGGCCAGTACCCGCAGCAGCGTGGACTTGCCGACGCCGTTAGGGCCCAGCAGGCCGATGCGCGAGCCCGGACCGACCTTGATCGATACGTCATCGAGCACGACGAGGCCACCGTGCGACTTCGAGATGGAACGAGCGGTGAGCTGGGACGACGCAGGGGCCATGAGGCGACTCCGGAGGGACGGCCCGCCGCGATCACGGCGGGAACAGGCAGGGTCCGTTCGGAGTCAGCGCTTCATGTGATGCTCAGCGTACCTCCGCGGGTCGGCAGAGCGCACGCTTTCGGATCTCGTGCCCGATCAGCCGGGAAGCTTCGCCGCGATGACGTCGGCCTGCTGGATGTTCGGCGCCTCGGCGAACAAGTCGTCGGCCTGCGCCATGAGGGCCTCGGCCACCTTCCCTGTCAGGTGGGCCTGCCGTCCCGAGTCATCGGGGAAGAAGTCCACGATCGCGAAGTCCGACTGCCCTAGACGGATCGCGAACCAGGCGGTCGTGTCCGGCTCCTCGTTGACGAGCGCGAGACCTCCCTCGAGGAACGCCTCGACCTCCGCTTCCTTGCCTGGCTTCGCCTTCAGCGGCACGTACAGACCGACGGTGACCACGATGTCCTCCCCTTGGTTGACTGGTCGCTGTTTGCCCTGTCGGTCCACACCGCAAACCTGTGCCCGAGATCCGAGAAGGTCACGGCTGGTCCGGGAACACTCGCCTGCGCTACTGTGTTGCGACTGCAAATGATCTGCACGCGCGAAGCCGGCATCGTGGGGGCCATGATCCCCGATCGCATCTGCTGTTGCGCCTGAGCAGGGCCGGCCTGAGCGCCACGCTTCCACCCTTCCCCGCCCATCACTGCACCGGAGGTGCATCCGTGTCTGCAACCCTTTCCACGACTCCCACCGTCGTCGTCGATGCCAAAGGACAGTCCTGCCCAGGTCCGCTCGTCTCGCTCGCCAGGGCCCTGAAGGAAGTCGCGAGCGGCGACCTGCTCGAGTTGCTAGCGACCGACCCGGGCTCGCGGTCAGACGTGCCGAGCTGGGCCGAGATCAGCGGCAACGAGCTCGTGGAGTCGAGCGAGACCGATGACGTGTTCCGCTTCCTGGTCCGGAAGGTCTGATCGTCATGGCGACGACCGAGGATCGCATCGAGGCCTCGACCTACGCGGAGCTGCTCGCTCGGATCGAGACGCTGGAAGCCGCATCTGCCGGCGCCGTCAAGAAGAAGAACAAGCTGACGATCATCGCGTGGGGAGGCGACCTTGATCGCATCTGGCCGACGACCATCCTGGCGACCACCGCGGCAGCGAGCGGCATGGAGTCGAGCGTGTTCTTCACCTTCTGGGGGCTCTTCGCGATCGTGAAGCCGGGCGTGCGCATCACCGGTGACAATTGGATGCAGAAGATGATGAGCGCGATGAACCCGGGCTCGGCCCAGAAGGCGAAGCTGTCGCATTACAACTTCGCCGGCGCAGGGCCCGCCATGTTCAAGAAGCTCGCAGGCGACCGCCAGGTCGCGCGGCCCGAGGAGCTGATCTCGACCGCGCAGGAGCTCGGGGTGCGGCTCATCCCGTGCCAGATGACGATGGACCTGCTGGGCCTGAAGCCCGACGACCTGCTCGAGGGCCTCGAGGAACCGATCGGCGCCGCCACCGCGATCGCCGAGATGCGTGACGCCGCAGTGTCGCTCTTCATCTGAGCGTCCGCTCGTGAGTCGCCGCCGGCGCGGGCGCCGACGCCGCGGGGTGGCTGACGTGGCTTGAGGCTCGAGGGTCGCGGCTACTATCGCGACATGGGAAGGGTGCTGGTGACCGGGATGTCGGCCACGGGCAAGTCGACGGCGCTGTCCATGCTGGGTCAACGCGGTTTCCAGGTCGTCGACACGGACTCCCCCGACTGGAGCGAGTGGGCGCCTGCTGTCGATGGTGGCGTGGGCGAGTGGCTGTGGCGGGAAGATCGGATCGCCCGGCTCCTCGCATCGCATCCTGACTCCCTCTACGTGTCAGGATGCATGTCGAACCAAGGAAAGTTCTACGACCGGTTCCACGCGGTCGTGCTCCTTAGCGCTCCCGTCGAGGTGATCCTTGACCGACTCGCGCACAGGACGACGAACGACTATGGCAAAGGCCCCGGGGAGCGCGACCGCATCCTCGACGACCTCCGTTCGGTGGAGCCATCGCTGCGGGCGACGTCCACGCATGAGATAGATGCGAGCAGACCGCTCGAGGAAGTCGTGGACGCGCTGATCGCCATCGGTCAAAGAGCGGCCTCGTGAGGTCGGCACATCGACGAAGCAGCCCGGTGCGCTACCGGGTGGACCGACCTCGCCACCTGGGTGTGCTTCACCCCTACACTCGCCGCGATGAGCGCCGAGTCGCAGCCTGAGCCGGCGCAGCACGGCGTGTCGTTCCGCGAGGCTGCGCGCTTCTGGGTGAAGCTCGGGTTCATCAACTTCGGAGGTCCTGCCGGGCAGATCGCGCTCATGCACGACGAGATCGTCGAGCGGCGGCGGTGGGTCTCGAACGCGCGGTTCCTGCACGCGCTGAACTACTGCACGCTGCTTCCGGGGCCTGAGGCGCAACAGCTCGCCATCTACCTCGGGTGGCTCCTGCACCGCGTGAAGGGCGGTCTCGTCGCCGGCGTCATGTTCGTGCTGCCGAGCGTCTTCGTCATGTTCGGGCTGTCGTGGCTGTTCGCGTCACAGGGCGATGTGACATGGGTCGGCGCGATCTTCGCGGGGCTCGCACCGGCGGTGATCGCGATCGTGGCCTCGGCGACCATCCGCATCGGGGAGAAGGCCCTCGCGAACAGCCTGATGCTCGGCGTGGCGATCGCCTCGTTCGTCGCGATCTTCGTGGTGCACGTGCCGTTCCCGCTCACAATGCTCGCCGCGGTGCTGATCGGGCTCGTCGGTGGCGCGGTGCGCCCGGGCCTGTTCGAGGTCGGCGTCGCGCATGAGCTCGAGCAGCAGGAACGCATCGCCGTCAGTGACCACGCGCCTCGGGCCGCGCACACGATGCCGTCGAAAACGCGGGCTGCCCGCACGCTCGTGGCCGGCCTCCTCGCGTGGCTCGTGCCCATCGCGATCGTCGCCGCCTGGCGAGGCGGCGGAGACACGCTCACCGACATGGGCTGGTTCTTCTCGCGCGCCTCGCTCGTCACGTTCGGCGGCGCGTACGCGGTGCTCGCATACGTCAACGTCGCGGCGGTCCAGACCTACGGTTGGTTGCTTCCCGGGCAGATGGTCGTCGGGCTCGGCCTCGCGGAGAGCACACCCGGCCCGCTGATCATGGTGCTCGAGTTCGTCGGGTTCGTCGGCGCATACCAGAACCCCGCCGGGCTCGATCCGCTCGTCGCCGGCACCCTCGGCGCGCTCGTCGCGGTGTGGGCCACGTTCGCGCCGTGCTTCCTCTGGATCTTCCTGGGTGCGCCCTACATCGAGAGCCTGCGCGGGAACCGCCGCCTCGCGGCGGCGCTCGAGACCGTGACGGCCGCGGTCGTCGGCGTCATCGCCAACCTGGCGGTCACGTTCGCGATCGCCACCTTGTTCGAGACGGTCGGGGCGACGCGCCTGCTCGGGAGGTTCGACGTGCCCAACCCGATCTGGTCGAGCCTCGACGTCTTCGCAGCCGTGGTCGCCTCGGCCGCCTTCGTCGGCCTGTGGCGTCTCAAGTGGAACGTGCTCCCCGTCATCGGCGCGAGCGCTCTCGCCGGACTAGTCTGGTACGGACTACTGGGCAACTAGATCGGCGCGG
>Ga0136635_10000348_pt1 | contig 12414 bp, 8 predicted proteins | sample AntDrymeUQ852106_2_FD_105495 | JGI IMG/M metagenome (GOLD analysis project Ga0136635, IMG submission 105495) | Polar desert sand microbial communities from Dry Valleys, Antarctica - metaG UQ85 (21.06) | ecosystem: Environmental > Terrestrial > Soil > Desert | place: Antarctica: Dry Valley... | reverse complement strand
TCGCGGCCCTTCAGGCCGCAGGACGCCATGCCGATTATGAACCCAGGCCGATGGCCTGGGCTATGGGATGATTGCGCCTTTGGCGCGTAGGCCCTGAAGGGGTCAGGAATTCAATAGCCCAGCCCATCGGGCTGGGTTCGGGAAGGTTTGGGGTCGGGGCCGGGGTTGGGGATGTATCGCGGCCCTTCAGGCCGCAGGACGCCACGCCGATTTTATACCCAGGCCGGTGGCCTGGGCTATGGATGATTGCGCCGTTGGCGCGCGGGCCCTGAAGGGGCCAGGAATTCAATAGCCCAGCCCATCGGGCTGGGTTATGCGGTGGTATAATCCCACGGCCTGAAAGGTCGTGATTGTCTGCCATTAGCCCAGCCCAACGGGCTGGGTTTCAGGGGTGCGCGGAGGGGCGGTCTGGTCGCCCGTCCAGACGCCGGGCAGGTTGACTTCCTTGGCCACGGCGGGAATGCCGAATTCGTTCCGCTGCAAATGTGCCACCAGAAGGTCCACGGCCGAGGCCCCGATGACTTCGGGACGTTCGTCGATGCCGGAAATGGGACGGTCAAACAAACTGCTGGCATAACTGGTGGTCACGAACGCGATGTCACGGGGAACTTGATAACCAAATTCTTCCAGCCAGCGGAGGACAAAGGGTTCAGTGGAAATGACGACGTCCGGACGGAACTTTTCTAGCCAGGGCTGGAGATGGCGTTTGTTCCAACCCGGGTAAATCAGGGGAGGAATGGCCACTCCCTGCAGGCCGTGGAGTTGCTCGGTGAGGAAGGCGCCGGTCCAACGGTGGTTGGAACGTTTTTCATGTTCTTCTTCCAGCGCAAATCCGATGCGCCGATATCCGCGTTCCTGCAGTTTTTTCAGAATGAGTTTCATGTTGTAAAACTCATCCGCCAAGGTGGCATGCAGAGGCTGTTCCCCGGATAGAGTAAAACTCAAGGTGACGGCGGCAAAGGGCGTAAAATCGAAGTTAAGCGACGTGATGTTTTCACGTAAAGGCGCGACGAGAATGCCCAAAATATTGCGGGCCTGGAGAATGCATCCGATCCGCTCGGCGCTCATGCCGGGTTGGGTAAGGGAAAACTCTTCCAGACGATAGCCGAGTTTTTCGGTGCGGATGCGGGCGCCTTCGAGAGTCCAGCGCAAATAGTTTTCCTTACGCGTGTTGGAATTCTCATAGCAAGTGAGCAGGGCGAGAACTCCTTGACTTTCCGAGCCGCGAGAACGGTGGAGGTGCGACATCAGCTTCGAGACGAGAGGATCTGGGCGGTAGCCAAGTTTGTTAGCCAGGCTCAGAACTTTTTTTCGGGTGGCGGTGGAGATTCTGCCCTGGTTACGCAAGGCAAGCGACACGGTGGCGGTGGAAAGGCCGCACGCCACGGCCAAGTCTTTCAGAGAGACTCGTCGCGAACCAGCGGGGATAGGATCGCGCGTGCTTGAGCTCAGGCTCTCCGTGGCTTTCAGGGGCGGACGGAGTGGCCGCACGTTTTTTTTCATAAAAATGCAGGCTGAAAAGAGGGCGGCACGCTGAACACGCTGCGAGGAATGACGTTCATTGTTTAACGATTTATCAGCTAAATCCTTGCGGGAAAGTTTGGCAAGGTCCAAATTCACCAACCGCTGCTGTCCCTGAGTTCAATCCAGACTGAGGCCCGGTGCGATTGATTTTACCATGACCCCTATTTCTTCCGTTGAAACTATCCCCAACCTTCCGAAGTTCGGAAACTCGAATCCAGAGTCCCGAGTGGATTTCCTTTTACGGGAAATGACGCTAGCAGAAAAAGCAGATTTTTTGAGCAGCAATTTTTCTGGCGTTCCCCGACTGGGGATACCGCAAATCTCCTGGGGAATAGAAACGGTGCATGGCGTGGGAAGGGTCGGGCGCACAACGGTGTTCCCCTCCGCATTGTCCCTGGCGTCCACCTTTGATCCGAACTTAATGGAGACGGTGGCAAAAGTCATAGGCGATGAGGCGATGGCTCTGTATTATTGGCAGGAGAGTTCGGAGGGCAAGTGGCTCGGATTGGGACGCTGTGCCTGGAGTCCGGTCATCAATATCTACCGAGATCCCCGCTGGGGCCGTGGGCAGGAAACGTATGGTGAAGATCCCGCCCTCACGACGATCATGGCTTTATCTTACATCCGTGGGCTTGCCGGTGATAAGCTCGAGCAGCCGCGTATCGGCTGTATGGTCAAGCACTTCGCAGCGCATAGCGGTCCCGAAAAAGACCGGCATCGGATGGACATCCGCGTTTCGCCGCGGGATCTGCACGAAACTTACCTGCCCGCATTTCAGGCCACTCTGGCCGGTGGCGCCGTCGGTTTGATGGGTGCTTACACACGTTTAAATGGAGAGCATTGTTGCGCCAGCCCGGAGCTTCTGCAGAAACTCCTGCGGGAAGAGTGGAAATTCGACGGTTTAGTGATTTCCGACGGGGGTGCGCTGGATGATTTGCATGGGGAAAGCGTGCTACACGGAAACCATGGACTCACCGGTAGTCAGGCGGAATCTGCCGCCTATGCGCTCCAGCGCGGCTGCCAAATTTGTCTGGGCGGAACGTACCACCATCTCCCTGAGGCGGTCGAGCGCGGTTTGATCTCCCTCTCGGAAATCGACCGAACGGTGCGCGAGGTTTTGGAACTGGCCATGCGGTATGGTTTGCTGGAGGTGGATCAAGAGGAGGCACGGCGGTATCCGCTCTCTTTGGTCGCTTGCGAGGACCACCGTTCTCTGGCCCGCCGGGTCGCCACGGATAGCATGGTGCTGCTCAAGAATGATGGCATTTTGCCGCTGCCGAAAAAGATCAATACCCTAGCCTTAGTGGGGCCCTACCTGGGTGCGATCACACCGCTGCTGGGGAATTATTATGGATTTAATGAACGCCTAGTCAGTCCTTTGGAAGGAATCGTGGGCAAGCTCGGTCCCACCGTAAAAATTCTCATCGAACCGGGCTGCGATGCGCGGGCGGAATCGGTGCCGGTGAAATGGTGGACCACGCACAAACCGAAAGAAGCGGATTTGACCATCGCCTTGATGGGGATTGACCCTCAGTCCGAGGGAGAGGAATACGACGCACCTTACTCCGATCAGGTGGGAGATCGTCTCCATCTGGGTTTGCCTAAGGGCCAGCAAGAGTATTTGGAGACGATTTCGCAGCATGGTATTCCTATCGTGCTGGTGCTAATCTCTGCCGGGCCGCTGGCATTGCCGGAGTTCTTTGCCAACCCGAATATTCGCGCCATCATCCACATGGGTTATTCGGGTCAAGAAGGGGGAAATGCCCTGGCGGATTTACTGTTTGGCGACGCGAATTTTTCCGCCCGTCTTCCCGTGACTTGGCCCGCCCGCGTGGAAGACCTTCCTCCGTTTGAAGATTACACCCTGCAAGGCCGCGGGTATCGGTACCCTGGCAAAGAGCCGCTGGCACCCTTTGGCTTCGGGCTTAGCACGACGACCTTCGCTTACGAATGGATGGAGAAACCCGCTCCGCGAGGAAGTCATGACCGGAACATGGAAATGAGGGTGCGTGTGACCAATACGGGCGACCGTGCGGGGGCTGAAGCTGTGCAGGTTTATCTGAGCGGTCCCGGGGCGGGAACGACTCGTCCATTGCGCCAGCTTTGCGCGGTGAGTAAAGTCTTCCTGCAACCAGGCGAATCACGCGAGGTGGATCTGGACGTGGAAACACGGTATTTCCAGCGGATCCGCGGAGACGGTCGTGCCGTGATGGAGCCTGGCCTGTTTCAGTTGACCGTTGGGGGAAGCCAAGGCGATGCTCGGAGCTTGGCGCTGGGAGCCGGTCCGGTCCTCAGGGCGGATTTGGAAATGCTTTAGGGGTAGTGCCGAAAAAATAGACTAGAGGCGTGCCTCATGAAGAGGGAGGGGCGCCGGTTCTCAAAAGCAGAGAAAACCAGCCTTGGCCAGGGCCGTTTTCCACTCGGAAAAGGATGCGATTAAGTCCTTTTTTGAAGGAGACTTTCCGGTAAGATTCACTAATATTCCAGGGTTTAAGGCTGTCCACCGCTTTCCAGACAAGCAGGCCATTGATCCATAAACGTCCGGCGTCGTCAGCCCCGGTGGCGATCCATAGATCACGCGGTTCATCAAACCAGAGTTCGGTGTGGGCATAGGTGATGGTGTAGGCTTCGGGAAACGTGACCACGGGGCGTCCTGTTTGTACGAATCTCCACCGAACGGGTTTATTCTCATTTCCCTCATAGACCGCATCCAAGTCGATCACTGTTTCAGGAGGGAACTGCCGATCTTTATTCCGCCGGTCGGGGTTGGGAAAAGGGCCGATCAGGTTCCAGCTGTCGATATAAAGCCATTCTGCCTTTGGTAAGCCTGCCGCGATGTGGCGTCCGGGTGCGGCGGCCATCATTCCCTTTTCGTCCGGCACTTCGCCGGGTGGCACGTAGCCCGGGCGAAATTCAGATTTTAGGTTTCCGGCTTCCGTGTCATCGAAGGGGTTAATATTTTTATACCCGGCCTGCATCATTTTGGTGAGGTCTTTTGCATCTGAGCCCTCCTCATCGGTCGCGTCTTTTTCAAGGGCACGCCCGACCGCGGCGGCGCTCCCTCCGGACGGGGAGCTGGCTGATCCGCCAGAGACTGAGACCGGAACCGAGCCGGTGGATGAACCGCTGGTGGAATTAGGGGAGGAGACGGCATCGTGGAGCTGGCTGGCAAAACGAACCATGGAATCCACTTGGGAGAGAGCTTTCCCCATTTCATGATTATACGCATCCATGGATCCAGGGCTATTGGGCGTGGTGGTGAGAGTTTCCTTATCGATGGCTTCACGGTCAGACTTGGGCAGGTCGGTGCTATTACGAGCCTCACTAAGGGTCAGGCCCCGGATCAAAGCCAAGTCGGATGCTCGGATTTCCCGATAGCGGTCGGCGATACGATTTTCAGTGGCACTAGCTTCGTCCAGGAGTGCTGGGACTGAAGTTGGAAGGGGATTAGAGGGTGGCGCGGAAGGTTGGCTGGCGGCGGTAAGGGGGCTTGCTTGGGGGTCTGAAGAGCCGGCGGCGGTTGGGTCGCTTTTGTCGGCCGGGTCTGGGGGAAGCACAAGAAGGGCAGCCAAGGCAGCCTGCTGGGCCTGCAGTGCTAGTTTTTGCTTGTCTTGAGCCGCGGTGACAGCGGCGGGAATGCTGGCGCGGGCGTCCTGAAGTTTCTGGAGGAGGGATTGGTAAGTTGCCTTATGTTTTTCGAGTCCCTCGCCGAAAAACTTGATTTCACCCTGGGCATGGTTCAGACGCCCTTCGACTTGGCCGATCTGAAATTTAAGGCTGTCGATATTTTTTTCAATATCGCGTTTAGTGGCCTTGGCCGAGTTTGGATCCTGGCCCTTCGTAGTTTCGGGGTCATTCAACGCGGCCTGTTTTGAGGCGATCTCTTCTTTTGATTGGGCAAGTTCCGTTTCCATTGCGGTCACTGCTTTCAGGCTCTTCTGCTTGGATGAGGAGGCGGTAACAGCGTATTCGTAAAATACCTTTGCTTCCGTAGCGAGCTTCCTCATTTGCTCCTGCAAAGCGCTGATTTCCGAAAGGGCACGATTGGCATCGGCCTGGGCTGCTTTGGCTGCGTTTTGCAGTTCCGTGATGTTCGCAGCGGAGGACGTCGAAAAGGACAGGTGCCTGGCGGCTTTATCCTGGTTCTCGTCCACGCCGCTCTGGGTTTTCTTGATTTCTACGGTGGCGGACACGCTGGATTCCAGCGCAGGGGGTTGGGCGGGGAACACCGGGGCGTCCTCCGCAGTGACTACGGCAGGGGCAAGTGCCAACCATAGGCCGATGAGCAGCCTGTGGGAAATCATGAGGCATGAGCGGGGCGTGGTCATGGGGTGGAGGAGGGAGGTGGCGGAACAGTCTTGAGCATTTCTTCGTATTGGCGGGCCAACTCTTCATAAGTGGCTGAGCTGGATTTTAGATCCGAGAGCGCTTTTTCCTGCAGCTGAACCGTCTCTTTCATGGCACCCGTTGCATTTTCCAGTGCGTTTTGACGAAGAGGTTCTGTCGCCTTGCTATATTCTTGTTTCTTTTGCGTTTCGATTTCTGCCAGATCCTTCTCGATTTTGCGTAAGCTTTCGAGTTTCTGCTGAATGCGGGCGGAGGAGATCCGCTGGACCTGCTGCGAGGCTTGGGTAACGCGTTCACGGGTAATCGTGGATCGGGTCTGTTCCTTTCGGGCCTCAACAGCGGACTTTCCTGGGGCGGTTCCGGACGGGGTCGAGGGCGAAGAGACCAGTGCTAAAATGATAGCTGCGTGCGCCACAAGCGAGCAGACCGCAAACAAGATCCAGTGCCACGGACGGTCCATATCTTACTTAGCCGGTTTGCCCTGCGGGTTGGGATCGCGTGTATGGAGCCCGATGTTTTTAAAGCCCCAGAATTGACAGAGCTCGATCACCTCGACCAGATCTCGGTAAGGAAGGCTTTGGTCGGCATCAATCCGGATTTTTTGAGTGGGATCTGCGGTGGCGCGGGACTTTAAGCTTTCGTGCAGCAAGGCGGTTGTGACGGGCTCGCCATTAAGATAACGCTGAGCTTGGGCATCCACTCCGATCACGAGAGCTTCTTCCCCGGCCGGAACCCCGACAGAGGCCCCCGACTGGGGCAGGTCGATGGGCAGTTGAGGCTCCATTTTTTTCAGGGTAGTGGAGACTAGAAAATAAATGATGATGACCAGCATGCAGTCAATCATCGGGATGAGTGGAATCTCGAATTCCTGATGGTGATTTTTTTTGCGCCGCATCAGTTACTCCCGTCTTTTGCGGAGAGAAGCCAGTCACTGACGAGGTCGGTTGTTTCTTTTTCCAGGACGGCGCTAAAGAGGTTCGTGCGATTTTGGAAATAGTGGAAAAAGGCCAGGAAAGGAATGGCGATGGCGATGCCGAGCCCGGTGGTGACAAGAGCCTCCGAAATGCCGCTGGCCAAGGCGGTGGGGTCCCCCAGGGAACCGGCGAGGGCCACGATCTGGAAAGTCTCGATCATTCCCAAGATCATCCCGAGCAGGCCAAGGAGAGGTTCCAGCGTGGAGATAACGCCCAAGGGATACGCACGTTGATGGTGCACGGTGATTTCTTGTGAAATAAGGTCGCCGGCCATGAGCGATACATCACTCAGGGGCGCATGACGATGTTTAACGATGAAAGAGATGAGTCGCGCCATGGTGCTCGGTTCGCGGGCGCCGAGAGTTTCGAGTTCTTCAAATTTGCCTTCATTCCAGAGAACCTTGGCGCGCTCGGTCAACCCCTTGGGTGCGATGCGGCTACGGCGGACGTTGAATAATCGCTCAAAAATAAAGATGGCACCGAAGACCGAGAGCCCGATCTGTACGACTCCCGTGGTTCCGGCATGTTTGAGGAGTTCGACCCAAGATCCGGAAGAGTGCGCGGAGGGCTCCGGCTGGGCAGGGGCCGCACTTTGAGAGGAAGCGGGTGCAGCGGTGGGTGAGCCTGCGGGCGTTTGGGCGTGAGTGACGAGTGAAGTGAGAATGAGGAGGCTGGAACAGAGGGCAAGATAGCGAATTACGTGAATCATAAACGAAAAATTAAGAGATTCATGGCATAGTGTGGAGCGGTGCCAGGCCGGTCAAGGGCGGAAGATGGGACGGGTTTTCATAACTTACTGAATCCCTTTCCAGAGCGGTCCGGGTGAACTATAAAATGGGACCCCGCCCCACTTAAAAATCCCGGGATCAAGCGTTTGCGGGACGAGCTGAAACACAGGGAACCGGGTATGTTTTGTCTCGGACTCTGCATACGTCACCCCCTTTTCTTCGATCTGCAGCCAGGCTCCAAAGCCTCCGCCTGGGCATTCGCCAATGAGGATGTCCAAGTCAATCACGTCATCCTTTTTCACAGTAAACCATGTACCGAATTTGATCGGGCCATTGGGTCCTGAGGTCGGGGGACCTTCGGTAGGCTGCCAATCAATCTGGAATTTGAAATTCGGGTGGGGGGCCATTAAAACCGTCCGCGAATTGACCGCAACGGCGAGAAGGTCGTCCGAAAGTCCAACGAAGCGGAAAGTTCCCCCCGTTAGGGAAGCTACTTGACCCTTGTAGTGAATAACCCAATTGCTAGGTTTGACGGTTTTCTCCACTCCGAAAGCCCGTGGGGCGTTCTCCGCTTTAATATACGGAATGAAGATCTGAGTTGTATAGAGGGGCTGGGCTGCACGGAAAAATTGGTTGAGCACCGTCTCATCCCATCCCTTATTAAGAAATTCACAGATCACATCCTCATATCTAACCCGTTTGGTTGCTCCTTTTTGGTCCTGTTTCAGATCGTAAAAAATCCCGATGAGGGCCGCCTCGCTCACCGCACGCGAGCCAAAATATTGAGTGTCCGAGGACTCCGCTGCCGATGCCAGGGGAGATAAGGCGGGGAGCATGAGCACACTCAAGCAGAGCGCCCTCGCGATCGGAGAGCAATTTAGGCTCCATTGAAATGGAATCACTCTTGTCATGCCAACTCGTGGGGGCAAGACTCCAGGTTGCTTCGGGGCGGAGTGACTGTCATGGAGGGAATGAGAGCGTATTGGGAAACGAACCAACGACATCGCCACTAAGTTACTCGCACAATCGTCTCAAGGCCAGTGGCAATGTGGTAAATGCTTGATCTATCCCGAAAAAAGAAGGCTGCAGACTCCGCGCAGAGCGCTTTCTTTTAACTGTGAGCTGTCACCGGTTGCACGCCAACAGGAAATTCCAGTTCGTCAGCGAATTCGAGAATACGACCAGTATCATCGGTAAAGGCGAGGCGAAAACAATATTCACCGCGATCGATTACCGGGCCACGTGGTGCGGGAACCTTGCCGGGCGCCTCGGACTGGGTGTAACGAGAGGAACGCAGGATGGTGGCCTGGACGGCACCTTCGTGGAGGTCGTAGTCGTAGAGTGCGTTGGTTGCAAGTCCCAGGGGGCGTCGACTCTCGGAGGTGCGCAACCAGCGTCCACCGGGCATTTCGCCGCAGGCTCCGCGTTCGACGACAGCACCAGGCACCTCAAAAGCCGCCTTGCGGGCACCGACGGGGAACACCAGCTTGAGTCGGGCATTTTCGTCGGCCCAAAATATTCGCGCCTCCACATCGACGGCCCGGCGTTCAGCCTCGAGCCGGAAAACGAACTCGGCTGTCGAAAGGCCGTTGTTCATCCGGACGCGCAACGAGGCGCGGAGTGGCCCCGATTCCTCGACCACCGATGAGACGATCCGCCAGTCCCCCCGAGCGGTGTTAAGGGCAACTCCGCCGGGTTCATCATAATGTGCACCCCAAGGCCCCCACGGATCCTCCACTGTGCGGAGGGTCAGACCGCGAAGCCACGTCTTGGAATGGCCTTTTGACATGGTGGAAACATTGAGACCGGAGGACCCTAATTGGGCTGACAATCGAAAATATCCGTTGGCGATGGTGTGCGCGTTAGAAGAGTGCGCGGGCTGTTTGAGAAGTGGCGCCGGTGGCTTGTGCCCGGGCACCCAGCCGAGAGAAACAATCGTGGCACTTTTCGCGGGGAGGGAAAGCCGACAGAGCACACGGCGACGCCAGGTGAGGTGGGGCATGAAGTTGTGTGCCTGCGGGATCGACTGAAACGGGGAGGGTTTTCCTCGACCATCCAGCACACGGAGATCGGGATGGGCCACGGTAAAAAGTGGCCGATAATCCAACCCAGCTTCCAGTTCCACCAAGCCGCGCCAGGGTCGATCGAGAGGATTCCAGACCAAAAAGGGTACCGCTCCGGGAAGATCCGCTGCTGGGGCTGGAGGAACGGTGGGCCGGAGCGCACCCCCCCAATCAACCAGGGCGTTGCCTTCGATTTCGTGAGCTTGATGGCAAAGGCCCCTCAGTTCATCGAGTTGTTGCTCCATGGCTGACTCGATGCAGGTTCCAGGAAGGATATCGTGAAAAGCGTTGAACACTACGCCACGCCAGAGGCTTTCCGGCAATGGGGCGGGTCTCCGGGCACAAGCGTGTGTGGATCCTGTTACAGCCCGAGCGGCCCGTTCGGTCGCTGCTTCGGCGCGCCGAAAGGCAAACTTAATTTTTGCCGCTGCGGAATATACTCCTCGCAGCGTCGGGTTAAGCTCACCTGTAAAATCTGGAACCCGTAGGCGACCGGCCGTAATTTCCCGTTCAGTGTCACGGAAAAAACGATGCAGCCCCGAGTGAACCACGCGCACTTCGGGGTGGGCAGTAGCCCAGGCGGCAATATCATCAAGGTGACGGCGGGTTGGGCCGCCGCCGTGATTGCCGAGGCCGTAAAAAACGGCGGTGTGACGGGGTGCACCCGGAGCGAGCATTCGGGTGAGAGTTTGGTCTAACCGAAGGGAAATTTCATCCCGCTCACAGCCATACCAATGCCCCGTGGTGCGATGCGCCAGCACACGCCCTCCTGCCGGGCCGTGCCACCAAAAAATCGGCGATTCCGGCAATCCGCAGGGCCCACCTGGAGCGGCGGGGCGGCCAAAAGCGTAATAACGAAGCCCAGCCGCATTCAGGAGATCGGGAAGCCCGGCGCTGTGGCCGAAACAATCGGCTGACCAGCCCGCCCGGACAGTTTTCCCAAATGCGCGCCGGAAGTAAGCTTGCCCCTCGATAAAATTTTTCGCCAGCGTTCGGGCCGCGGGCAGATTCATGTCGGGCTGAAGAAAATTTCCGCCCACCACATCCCAGCGCCCGGCCCGGACCAGAGCTTTGAGCTTTGCGAAGGTAACCGGGTCACGTTTCTCGACGGTTTCGTAAATAAGACTCTCGCCACGGATGAAAGTGAGTTCTGGCCGCTCGTGCATGAGGTTTACCACGGTGCGCACAGTGGCCACAGCCTCGGCTAGGCCTTCCCATTTATCCCAGAGCCAGACGGGATCAAGGTGGGCGTTACCGAGAAGATGAAGGACTGGAAGATGCGATCGGAGATTGGTTTTCAAAGGAAGGCTCGGAGGAAGATGTTTACTCGTTAGTTTCTTAAAGCACCCGGTTCTGCCGGATCTTTCCATGGTCTTGTTTGTCATGGGGCATTCTTTGGAAATGCTAGGCAAAAGAAAAGCCGCCTCGAGAGGGCATGTCAAGGTTCCTCAGTCTTTGTCAAAAATCTGGCGGGGGGGTGAGTTTTTGGACTCTCATGCGACCTCCGTGACCTCGTGTTGCCGGGCCATTTCGGCAAACGGTCCCTCCTGGCTGATCAATTCATCATACGTGCCGTCTTGAACGATCTGTCCGGCATTCAAGACCAAGATGCGCTCGCAATGGCGCATCGTGGCGAGGCGGTGCGCTATAATAATCGCGGTATGGCCTGGAAGAATTTGCCGGAGCGTTTCCTGAATGTTTTTTTCGCTCACCGTGTCGAGTGCGCTCGTCGCTTCGTCGAAAATAAAATAAGAAGGAGATGCCAGCAGGGCGCGGGCGATGGCCAGACGCTGGCGTTGACCCCCGGAAAGGGTGGAGCCTTCTTCGCCGATCAACGTGGCTAACCCCTCGGGAAGTTCGCGCACGAAAGTTGTGGCGTGGGCCAGTTCCAGCACCCGCCACACCTCATCTTCCGTCGCAGACGGTTTTAGCAACCGCACATTGTCGAGCACGCTGGCACAGAAAAAATAAGGTTGCTGGGGAACGATGCCAAACATCCGACGCACATCTCGACCCGAGCAGTTTTTCAAGTTCACCCCACCGATGCTAACCACGCCAGACTCCGGGTCGTAAAGGCGAAGCATCAATTGCGAAAGGGTGCTTTTCCCCGAACCGGAAGCACCCACCAGCGCGACCGATTGACCGTAAGGGATGGTTAGATTAAAATTTTCGATGACCGGCACATCCGTGTAGTGAAAATTGACGTTGTCGAACCGGATCGGGGCTTTCGGTGGAGGTGTTAAGCGTGCGGGTTCTGCGGGTTCGGGCGTCGTGCTCAGAGTATCCATCACGGCTGCCATGCGTTCCACACTGGCATGCGCACCACCGCGCGCTTGGGCGATCTGAAACAAAACGCTCATGGGCCATCCCAGGGCAATGAAGGCGCTAAGGTAGGCGGCAAGTTCGCCGATCTGAACATGCCCGGAAACAAACCTCCACGCCCCCACCAGAAGGAGAAGCGCGAATCCGATATAATTTATAACCTCGTAGCCCATGATTAACTCGTGCGTTCGTACATCGCGCCGGACGAGATGTTGGCCAAGAGATTCTGCCTCCGTCCGAAAAAGTCCCGAGACGTCTTCCTCAATCGCATAGAGTTTCACGTGACGGGTGCCACGGATTAAGTCCGCAACGCGTCCACTCACCTCCCGTTCCCGTTCCTGATAAACTGCGCTCAGCACCTTCATCCGATTCTCGCTGTAGACCATCACGAACGAGGCCGCTACAACCGACACCACCATCACCATGGTTAGATAAGGATCCCAAAACATGACCACC